>Ga0307379_10006852_pt1 | contig 15577 bp, 18 predicted proteins | sample UN2MG_FD_202237 | JGI IMG/M metagenome (GOLD analysis project Ga0307379, IMG submission 202237) | Soil microbial communities from Risofladan, Vaasa, Finland - UN-2 | ecosystem: Environmental > Terrestrial > Soil > Coastal area > Acid sulfate soil | place: Finland: Risofladan, Vaasa | collected... | reverse complement strand
CTGTTACAACTACCCACGACTTTTTAGGAACAATAACTTGGGATGAATATTGGTTTTATCCTTTAAATCAATACGATAAAGCAAAAGAAACATATGATAAATTAAATAAAGTTGTCGCTGAAATAACCACCCAATTTGTTGAAGCCGGTGGGGATCTGCCTACTCCGATGTTCTGGACCTTTTTGAAGGCTGCTGCTGAAAAAATAGATCCGAAAGCCACAACACGTTCAAATATTCCATATGTAAATTTCGCAAAACAATATGCTCACCTTAGTAACCCAGATTGGAGAATGAATCTTTATGGCGGTCGTTATCCTAAATATGTCGAAGAGTCCTTCAATAGTTACGCCGAATACCGAAAAAAACTTTGGGGTAAGTGAAAATCACGGCAATAGATTTTTTAATTTTTTATCTTTTTCTGCCAAAAATTCTTCGAATGTTTTCTTCTTAAAGTCTTTAGCCATAAGCCAATAATATCTAAATTGTCTTGCTAATTCTTTAGTCCAATGTTTTGATGAAATTGTTTTGTTATTTAAAGCATCTAATCTTTTAAAAGGTTGCGGATAAGGTCTAACGCCAAGATTTTTTACTTCTGTTGCCCTATACATTGCTTCTTCATATGTATCTTGAAAATTAAATAATACGAATACCATAATCGCATATTTTGGGACTCCTAATTCTAATAGTTTTTTTACAGTATATTGTAAATATCCATCTTCTGTCATATTATCGAATGCTAATCGTAGGCCATTTTCATGCCATTTTACTTTTGATAATAGGACTATTTGTTTATCCGTGAGTATTCTTACATCGAAGCCTCCCTGAAAAACTGTTCTCAATTTTTTATTGATTAAAAAATTTATTACATTATCGAAATGTTCTGGTATTGCTGCTATATTATTGTCAAAGAACATTACTCTTTTTTTTGTTATATCTAATAATTTTTGCCAATTTTCTATTATATTTGTTTCCGGTTCTATAGTTTTTACTCCGCAAAATTGACATTTTCTTGGGCAACCACGCGAAGAAAAAAGCAAACTAAATTCTTTCCATTTATCTATTTTTGGGGAATAATGTATCATAGTTTCTACTAAATCATAATCAGGGCGGATTCTGTCTAATTCTTTTAAACATCCTATAAATGGAGTTATCCCTGTATTTGATTCAACATAATCTGGCATTAAACTAGCGAATATTCCTCCGACTTGTATCTCTGTATCCGGATAATTTTCTCTATAAAAATTAATACATGAAATTGTTTTTTTTGCCTCATATGTGAACATTGTAGAAATATATATAATATTTGGGATATATCCATCACAAAATAAATTACCTGATGGTTGTAAATTCCCTTTGATGTATTTTATGTTATGATTATTTTTTTTGTGTTTTGCTGAAAATTTCATTAAAGCCAAATTCGGATATGTCAACGCATAATCTGGTTCTACTAATAGGACATTCATCGTTATATATCGTTATATTTATGGTGGCTTGAGAAAAAACTTTGGGGTAAGTGAAAATTTTCCTCAATCACCACTCCTCATTTTGCCGAAGATGAAGATAGAGACAATAATGGTGTTTAGGCTGACCACTGCCTGATGATAAGACAACGCAAAAGTGGGAGTTTGTCAGAAAGCTACAAACTGGCTTGGACGGCTACTGTCAATCCTTAGTAGCAAAAAACTGAGTATTTCGTATTTAACGATAGAATGTAGTTTTTCAGAGTGATATTGTGCGGCTGACCACTACACAGCATAATATCAAATAACTTTGACCCGGAGAGATTGGGATGAGATGAGGCATAAGGGTGCCGGGTTAACAAATCAACTACCTGTATCTGGTGCTCGACTTGATCGAGTATGGCCTCTGTGGCTCACTGGACTGCCGTATACTGAGAGGCATGGTTTACCCCGTGTTTTTGGTCCAACCCTGAGCTACCCCCGAATAAATGACATAGATAGATTCTTTTTAATCTTGTCTTACATTTATTTGGGAGTGGTCTAGCTGGTTTCTACCGAACCTGTAAGGCATATCTAAAAAACTAAAACACCTATCTTGAAAATAATTTGCCGATATTAAAATAAAGGAAACAAAAATGAAATATAAAGAAAATATACCATTAGAGAATGAAAAACTTAGAGAAAATGTAAAAGGCAAATTAACAGAATTACATAGAGTGTTATGGGATAAAAATATATCATTATTCTTTATTCCATCCGCAAAATTAAAAGAAGTCGTTTTGAGAGGAATTGATCCAAAAATTCAAGGATTACCAGATGGAATGAAAACTTTGATACTTGAAGGAAAAGGTGTTGCGATTCAAAAAAGACTGGTTTATGAACTTCTTTCTGGAACTTTGGATGAAAAAAATTCATTCATATTAAACAATGGGGAAATAAGAGTAACACAAAATAATAAAACTGTTCTCGATCTTGGAAAAAAATAATGATTAAAGAAACTAAGAAAGTCAGAAAAGTGAAGAGAGTTGGTGATGATTCTATTATTCTTGAGAATACTGTAGATGATGATTCTGTTAATAGCGAGTTACAGGACGCTATAGAGAAGGCTACTGTTCCATTAGATTTTGACGCAGTTAATGATGTGAAAGATCAGATTTTGTTTAATGGGCTTGAAGGAAGAATGTTATTAGTGAGAGTGGGGGTTGACGGTCAAGAAATCGATGAAAAAAGATTAGAAAGAATCGAAGAGGATTTATCTAATTTAATTGAGAATTTTGGTATAAAATGTTTACTTTATGTTACTACTTCTGATGTCGATATTAAAGTGATAGGATAATTTGATAGGAATTTTGTTATGATCGATGAATTGAATAAATGTGATTCGTAATAATTGGATGGGCAATTAGTCAACAACCCCTCCCTAAAGGAAGGGGCTTGAAAAGTGATTTTCAAGGGTAACTTATTGACCAGAACACTAACAGGAGAATTAAAAGTTGTTAGTAAACGTTAAAAAGAATGTAGAAACCCCGGAATGCCGTCCCAGTTCCTCGCTCTTTCGTGGCTCTGTAAACAAAGATGAAAGTCTTAGTCAACCACAATGCGAAGTCTTTTTAACTGTTCGAGGGGAAGCCGGATTCTTTAGTAACTCCAATGCTAAGGATACGCATTACTCCGTTTTCGGTCGGAGGTATACTTCATGTTAGTATACGTTATAAACCGAGAATTTAAACGATATCTCCAATTCCTCCCATCCCTAAAGGAATGGGTCTCCTTGGAGAAAAATTAATGAAAAAACAGATATTTAATAATTTCGAAGAATATTGGTCATATGCGAGATTTTTCACGGTTCATCAGAGAGATATTCTTTTAAGCAATCTGCCTACAGAACAAAGACAATATTTAATGAAGTCCTATATGGATGGTGGTTGGGAAGATTTAGTGATGAGGAATGAATTAGATGCTATGTTAGATATTGTTCGAGAGGATACATCTCTAGATCTATTGCAAATTAGGTGTCAGGTTTTGTTGAGAAAGAAAAAAATTGTTCTGGAAAAATCCCAATGGGATTATATTCAAGATGTTTTTTGTCGTTTTAAGCAAAGTCATATTCAATATATTTTTGGCGGTGTTGTAGCCGAGAATAGAAGTAGAGATACAGTTCTACTTGTTAAGGAATAGTGTATGTCGAGAAAAAAAAAGACTGTTAGTCAATTGCCAGAAAGTATAAAGAAGAAACCTATTTTTGTATCTACTAGTAAAGTAAAGTTGGTGGCCAAGAATGAAGAACAAAAGATAGTATTAAGGGAAATTAGCAGAAATAGTATCACTTTTATATCCGGGATAGCTGGTGTAGGAAAAACATATCTATCGACAATATATGGATTCGTTCAGTTACAGCAAGGTAATTGTGATAAATTAATATTTATAAGACCGTGTATTGAAGCGTATGGAGAAAAAATTGGTTACTTGCCTGGAGATGTTGATGAAAAGATAGCTCCTTACATGATGCCTATTTTTGATATTTTGTCTTCAGTTGTTGGAATAAAACAAGTCAATAGGATGATAGAAGAAAAGAAAATCCTAACATTATCGTTAGCTTTTTTGAGAGGGATGACTTTTGATAGGTCTTTTGTTTTATTGGATGAAGGTCAAAACGCTACGAAAAATCAGATAAGATTATTTTTGACGCGTATTGGCCGTGATAGTAAGTTGATTGTTGCTGGTGATTTATCTCAATCTGATTTAGGTAGTGATAATGGATTTGTTGACGCCGTTGTTAGATTACAGGGTGTTGAAGGTATATCTTTTATTGAATTGTCTGGTGAGTCTATGATTAGAAATCCGATTATTACTGAAATAGAGAAGAGATATTCAGAAACACTTGATTAGACAGAGAAAACTAATTAAGTGTAAAATGAAAGGAAGGTTTTAGACTTTTATTATGAATATGAATATATCGAGATGTATTTGTATGGAGATATTTCATGTTAAAATTTAATTTGTCTAGGACTAATATTAAGAAAAAAGCACAAATGGATTTTTTAGAGCCTGTGCGTTCTTATTTAGATAGAGAACAAGCGTCTGCTGAGATAAAAAAGTTTGATAAAAAATTTACAGAGACGCCTACTCTCCCGATAGAAGTGATGTCTTCTGAAATGCGACAAATCATTTCAGATCTTAATGCTGAGTTTATGTCACGGCAATCTGGTATCGAAGATCCAACTGAGAGATATAATTTATCTGTAGATATTATGAATAGAGTCCTTTCTGGTCTTCATATGTTGAAAATTAAGCATGGTTTGGTTATAGATCCTTCAATTCAACAAAATTTACCCTCTGATAAATCTCAACAAGTTCCCGTATACAGTAATGCTATTTTTAATAAATATATTCAAGATAATAGTTATTATGATGATTTTGGAAACCTAATGATTAACTTATCAGAATTTTCTCTCCCTCCTGAAAATTTTGATATTGATGAGTTCATAGGTTATTTGAATGACCAACCCTATAGTGAGGCATTCGTGAGTAGTTTTATCCAAAGTATGGAAAGAGTATTGCGAGACAAAGGTGTTGCACGCAATTTAACTGATGAAGAGATTAACGACGCATGTCAGTCGGTAATGGTAAGTGTCCCAAATAACGAAAAATATAAAAGAATATTGGCTGATTATGTGAAAAATAAAAACGCCGTTGTTCATGGAAAAAGAATTCCAAGAACTGGTTTTTATCCTGAAGAAGTAATATCAGATACATCAAAACAAACAACCGATATGCAAAGATTATTGTCTACTGATCCTCAATTTGTTGATTGGTATGAAAAGAATGTAAATTTTGTTGACGAAGGGACAACAAGAGCGTTGTCACAAATTTATTTGCCGGCAAAAGATACATCTAAGGTTCCAAGATATATCCTTGTGGATAAATTGGATGGTAGAATCGGTTTTATTTTGAGTGATCCAAGGATACTACAAGAGTATAATAATGTTTTCCCTTGTTCCGATTTAATGGAAACACATTCGATGTATCATAAGAAAAAAGAAAAATCCATATTGTATGATACTGTTAAACAACAAATTATGGAGTGTAATGATAATGGATTAGAGAAATTTATAGATTTTCTCATTCAAAATAAAGATCCACGAATAATTAAGTGGGTCCAAAAAAATGTAGGTGCGTTGGCTCGTGGTGAGATGTTTGATATGTTAAAGATGAAAGAACTAGAGGTTGATTCTGATGAAGGTAAAAAATATGAATTGCAAGGTAAAGCTTTGAATTCATCTACAGGCACTTCTTTGACGGAAGAAGAAGAAAGACATTATCGAGTCATGGGTACTGATTTTATTAAGAATGAATTTAGTAAAGTCAAACAGATTATCGATCTTATTGTTCCTGTAGTGTATAGAATGGGTGTACGAGGGAATAACCCAGGGAAGATAGCAAACGCTAACGCTATGAAGTTTATTTCCGATTTGTATCAAAAGAGATTAAGGTTGTTAATGGATCAAGGTAGGTTTATAGTAAAGGACAATAGAGAACAATATGGAGGTTCTATCACGATGAATTTCTTTTATCCCCCACAAGGCATACTTGGTGATATAGAAGAAGCGAAGAAATTAGGTTTTATGAAAATTATTTTTGATCCAAAATCACCCGATAGAGGAGTGGTAGATTTGGAGTTTAGAAAATTAGTGACGGGGTGGGGCAAGATGGATATGTCTCTTGATGGTAGTTCTAATGCACAGGAAGAGACAAAAACATTTGACCAATTCCAGGGTTCTTTAAGACAGCAATTAAAAGACATAGATAGAATTGTACAAAAATATGAGATGTATAGGCAATCTTTAGAGGGAAGAGGGAGAGTGGATGATGTAGTGAATTCCGTTATAAGAGAAATAAATCCTGGGTTAGATCCTAAAAATCAATACACCTTAGAGGATATGAAATATTTGTTGTCAACAGGAAAATCAGACATTCTATTACATCAAAATATTCCTACTGAAGAAGAATATTTATTATATCAAAAAGAAAATTTTGAGTTGAAGAAACACTGTATATTTCTTGATAATGAGTATCCGGAAGAATCGGATGAAGTTTTTTATTCAGCACTAATAAATTATAAGATTAAAAACGGAATGAAATCAGGAGGATTATCTTTAGGAAAAATCAATAAAATACGAAGCGGATCAAGAAGAATAAGAAAAAAATTAGATGTGAGGAGTAGCACTTTATCTGATCTGGCTCCTATTTTGTTAGAGATGATGAATACTTCTTATGTTCTGAATGATGACTCAAAGCAAAAAAAATTAATTAGTCTGCTGAAGAAATGGGGGGCAGATGAGGTATTAGAAGATATTAGCAGGGGAATATATCAAACTGCGTCTATTAATGATGCTCAAGATTTATTAGAACAATGGGGTCAAAAAGCCATGAATCGGAGTATTTTTGGTGACCCCGAATATAAAGAATTAACACATGAAGAACTTTTAGATGAATATTATGACAAATATGGAGATCCTAATAAAATCATAGACGCAAAAACAGGGAAGACTACTAGAGATAAGAAAGAAAAATTATTAAGAGACAGGATGAAGGGTGATAATCTTAGGTGGGATATCTTTAATTGGGTTGAGATCGCTTTAGAAGGGATCAAAGATGGTGTTATTTCTTATCAGGCATTGAAACCTTTCTTCAATATTTTTGTTCCTCACATGAAAATGTTATTTCCAAAAATTGGAGGTTCTAGAGAGGTAATGGAATCTCAAAGAAAAAATGTTCCTATTATTTTGAGAATGATGAGAAAACCTCTTTCGTTTTGGGCAGAAAATTATCAAAAAAGAATATCTACTTTACTGGAGGATTGGGGTAAAGAAAGTAAAGATGTTTTAGAACAAATGAAATCAGGAATATTCAAACCGATAACATCTGATGAAGCTTCAGTGTTGTTAACTTCTATAAAAACAACATCAGAAAAAATGATCGAAGCCGCTTATCATAGGGTACAAACAAAGATAGAGAAACTATATCTAATGAAGAAATCAATGATGAAATTATCATCAAAAACAATCCAAATAGAAGAATTAATAGAAGACGTAAAAATTGATTATACAGATGAATTAAACAAATATTTGGATTGGGGAAATAAATATGACCAAAATATCAGTGATTTGCCAGTGTGGAAATACAGAATATGAAGAAGGAACTATAGAAATAAATTTCCGAGACAGAAAAATAACTTATGTTTGCCCCAAATGTAACCGAATAAATACTATGGAGCTTGCTCTTCCGGAGGAGCATCATCCATATCCAAGAACTGGGAGATGTAGATAGAGATGTATATGGTAGCAAATTTGACCAGCAATGAATTATGTATATCTGATTTAAATATCAGTATCCCCCCACGGACAGCAAGAGATTTAGATGCTATCCATTCATTATCAGGAAATCCGAGAGATTCAATTGATTTAAAAACTGCCATAAAAAAACTTAGAAAAGCGAAAGTAATAAAAGATGATAATTCTGGAGTAATTCCTAGAAAACATAAAAAAGAAGTAATAAGAGAAAAGACTACGATTATAAAAGAAGTCCCATCTGGGATAGACCAGCAAGCTCTTATGGATTTTATTAGAAAAGAGATACAAAAAAACAAAACAGTTCAACAACCTATTGCACAGCCACAACCAGAACCAAATAAAAGTTCTGAGGTAATATTACGTGCTATGATGGAGAAAATGGATAAACTCCTCAATAAACAGAGCAGTAATAGCAGCCATGGGAGCGAAGAAGAAATAGATTATGATATAGATCCAGAATCATTATCGGAGATACATAAGAAGAGGGTGGATAAACTTGTAGAACATGCCGAAAATACAATTGAGTATACAAAAGAAAGTACAGAAGATACTTTCACAGATAAAGATTTAGATGAATTGACTAAGCTGCTATAGAACAGCAGGGAGAAAAAAATGGCTAGAATAATTGGTGTTGATCCAGGTACGATGAATTTTCAGACAGCTGAAGCTACTTCAGATAAGAAGATAGAAATAAAGACTATCCGTAATGCTTTCGTTGAGATAAACGCAACGGAAGACATAGAGGATATCCTTAACCAAAATAAGTGGCATTTTGTGAGAGACGGAGAACATTATTATGTTATTGGGGAAGACGCTTTGAAGGTTGCCAGGATGTTCCCTACTAAAGTTGAGTTGCGTCGTCCCATGGAAGGTGGAGTTTTGAACAAGAGTGAGAGCAAAAAAATGTTAATTATGGCAGAACTAATTAACTCTTCCATTGGAGATGCTCCTGATGACAAGTCCATGATCTGTACTTGTGTTTCATCTGATTCTGTGGACGGTTCTGTGGATAGTAAATTTCATAAGGCAAGATTGGTTAGTATGATTGAACGAAAAGGATGGAATGTTAAGGTTATAGAAGAAGGACTTGCTATAGTCCTGTCAGAGAAACCTATTGTTGTTGAGCCTGATGGCACAGAATCTCCTTTTAGCGGAATCGGAATATCGTTTGGTGCGGGAAGAACAAATTGTGTATTAGTCTATAAAGGTCTTCCTGTTATTGGGATGTCGGTAAAAAGAGGAGGTGATTGGGTCGATCAACAAGTTTCAGAACAAACTGATACTGACATATCTCAAGTTATAGCAAAAAAAGAAAGAGAATTAGATTTCGATAATCTTAATTTAGATGATGACGTTATTTTTGCTCTTGATGTTTATTATGGTGAATTAATAAAATATGTCATAAAACATTTTTCCGCAAAATTTATGGAGGTTAAGAGTGAATTTCCTGCTCCGCCGTCTATTGTTGTTGCTGGGGGAACATCTTTGCCTAATGGATTTACTACAAAACTGGAAAAAGTCATAGAAAGACTTGAATTACCTTTTGAAATCTCAGGAATTAAACTATCATCTGACCCTAAAAATGCTGTTGTTAAAGGTTGTTTGCGGCAAGCGGCTGTCTCTCAAAGAAAACTTACAAAATCTTCAGAAGGAAAAAATGACAAAAAGAAGGAAAAGAAAGGAGAGGAAGAAAATTCTGAAGAGTTGACTGAATAATGGAGATTTGTAGACATTGCCATATACAACTAAAACGAGAGTCGAGAGGATGCTCGCTAATACATTGACGAGTGCCTCTCCTGATAATCTGGGTCAACCTGTTAATTTGATGAATGTTGGTACATCTCTTGATTTTAATGTTGTTCCAGAGGGGATTATTGATCAATACATAAAATGGTCAGATGACGAGATTAATGGTGCTTTAAGCCAATTATATGCTGTACCTTTTGAAAGGGTATCTGATTTCGAAGGTCAATTATTGGTTGATGTAGATGATTATAACAACTATATAATCATGGATGGTCCTGCCCCGTTTTATATTGGTGATTTAATTGTTTTGACCGAATTCAATCCAGCTACCAGGGACACTGTGACGGAGATGTATACCATCGAGGAATTACTTAATGAAGATGAACAGAATATGTTTCAAACAGCGGAACCTATCGATTATGAGTATAGGGCAAATTGTACTAGGGTTTTGCGTTTACAATATCCTGCACCTATCGGTTTAATTTCAACTCGTTTAGCATCTGCTCATGTTTATGAGAAATACTTTATGGCAGAAGCGTCTCCTAGTCAATCTGAATATGGTAAATGGCAAAGAGACTCAGCGAGAGCAGAAATTAACAATATTTTGAATGGTGTCACGATCTTACATGGTGCTGTTAGAATAGGTAATAGGTTTGTTAGCCCATATCTTAAGACCCCTTATAGACATCTTGGGAACAAAGGACCTAATGTTATGGAATCAGCATCATAATGACTAGAATTGATAATTTAGATAGAGTGAAGTCTTCGTTAAAAGGATATATTGATGGACTTAATAGATTAGGTTTTACTTCTGATGTAGTTAAAGAAGTTCAAGGAAATGTTCGCGATACACCTGATATTTCTAATAATAAAAACGAAGCATTAAAACAATCGGCATATCAAAGTCACCTGAAACACGATAAAAGGGGGATGGAGAACGCGATAAAAAATTTGCCGGTAGAAGATAGGGATAGAGAAAAGGTAGAAAATGATTTGATAAATAAATATCTTATGGATTATCTAAACCAAATTTTTAGTGGGGTTTAATAGTGGGATACGGTGCTTTAGAAATAGCCGATAGCGTGAGAACAATTATAAGAAATTGGGCTGCTACTTCTATGCCATTAACAGAGGATGCGGAAGCTGGTGATTATGTTGTAGAGATACAAAACACAAATAGATACCAATTAGGTGATGAAGTTTTAATCAGAGATCCTACTTCTGCTGCGGAATTTAATAATATAGTAGAAGCAAAGATTGATAGGACTCATATCCGTTTGGTTAATCCTCTTGAGAATAATTGGCCTTTGTCTCGTTCTCCTTATTTGACCAAAACATATGATACTCAAATGATTAATGGCATATATATTGGAGATCCTGATAATATCCCAATGTATCCCGCTATCACGGTGAATGTCACATCTCGTGATTCAGAATGGCTAACTATTGATAGTACAAAAGACACATACAATATAGAAGTAAATGTATATCTTAAACAATCGACGATGGAAAAAGGGTATAGAAGTCATATCAAATTGGCAGAAACTATTATTTGGGGATTGAAGAAGAACATTTATCCTCTCATTGCTCCTTATGAGGCTGTAGCTTCAATTTCTGATATCTCGTCAACTGATACTTTTATTAAGGTTTTTGATACATCGGATTTCCATGAGTGGTCTCGTGGTGTAATAGAGAGCGAATGGAATTATTCTGAATTTTGGGTTGACAAGGTTATTGATGACGAAACTTTAAAATTGAGATCTCCTGCCGCATGTGATTTTCTAGTTGAAGATAACACACAAGTTATCTTATTCAGTAGGTTTATATACAATTCTTGGCCAGCCAGTACCAGTTATGGCGATGTTTATAAAGGTACTTTATTGAAGGCGGCCAAAATAAAATGGTTTGCTTGGGAGGAAGAATTGTGGTGTTATCCTCCAAGAGAAACATTTATTCATTAATCAAAAAGGAGAATTTTTATGAAAATTCTTACAGTCGGGGAATCTCCCTATCTCCTGTCAAAATCCGGAAAAATACATTCCGATGTCATCCGTGAGTTAAAAAAAAATGGACATGAGATAAATAGTGCTGTGTGGAATTTTGACATTACTTGGTTTTCTGCTGATGAAAAAGGAAAATATTATTACGAAGATGAAGAAGAAAAAATATGCGAGTTGCATCCATTTCTCCCCCATCCTGATCAAACGGGTCCTTATTTATATGAAACTATGAAAAAATTTGAACCAGAAATTATAGTTTCGATATCAGAACATGATGATATAATTGCTAGTTCATTATTTGCTGTGTGTGGGTTGTCTCCAGGAAAATTCAAATGGATTGGCGTTTTTTTGGTTGAAGCATTACCTATAAATGAAAAATTTGTTGATCTTTTTAATGTGGTTGATTCCGCCATTTTTACAACGATGGCTTCTTATTATGCGGTGAAAAAAATAAATGAAAATTTGGATTGTTATTATGTTCCATATGGACCTGACCACAATAAATTTTTTGGCAAAAGAAGAATAGAATCTGAATTTAGGGTTATGAGTTGTTCTAAAAATTCACAGGTTTCTAATACCCCGGCATTATTATCCGCAATTGGACAAACTGATTCAAAACTATATCTTAATACGAACCACTCTGATGTTGGTGAATATGACTTAGAGGTATTAATTCGCAGGTATTGCCCAGAAAATGTGATTTTACCAGATAAATTTGTTTCCTTGAATGATGGGTTGACTTCAGAAGAACTCAATGACGAATATAATAAATCTGATGTAATTGTTGATGTTTCTGTAAGATCTGCCACCGCATTATCTTTGTTAGAGGGTATGGCTACAGGATGTATACCTGTGGCAACAGAAGTTGGAGCATTAAAAGAAATTATAGAAAATTTACCAAAGGAGTATCAATTTTTTGTGAGAAGTAATATGTATGTGGGAGACCACGAGAAGGAATACCAAATAGTTTCTATTGATAGTTTAGTGGAACAACTGAAAAAGATAAAAAAAATTAAAGATGAGAATAAAGAGGAATTCGAAAAAATTAGAAGAATTGTGAAGGAAACAACATTGGATTATACAAATAAAGAATTGTCGAAAAAAATTGTTGAATTGGTAGAGGAAAAACCAAAGAATCATAGAACTATAGGTGTTGATGTGATTTAGTTAGAATTTATGAAGGATTTTTTAATAGTAATTAAGAAATTCATGAAATAAGGAGAATATTAATATGGCAGTTATTACTGGTACAAGTTATATGACACTACAGGCTGATCTAGCGTCGGCTAGAGACACGGTTGTGAGTGCGAAACAGGATTTGTTTGACGCAGTATATACGGTCGTCCTATTGGATGTGATTATTCCTGAAATTGATTTGCTTAATAGTTTCTGGTCTACTTATCAGGGTAATGCTGGTATGTGGGACTCAGTAACTAATTTGCTTGGTGCGGTAAGAGCATTACAACAGCATGTTATTTCAAGGTCGGCTTACACTAGCGTTAATGAGTATATTTATAATGAAATATACAACCCTTCAGGGGGAGAAGATCTAGTTGAGGCTTCGTTTAAGTATTTGTCTGATACGGCAGGGTATACAATTAATGCTTTGTATGCCTTTACTTCGTAAGTGAACATGTTTATTAGAATACAAAAAAGGAGATTATAAATGCCAATTCCACCTGCATATATGGGTTATATCGGATATGTTAGAGTATCCAGTGGAGTAAACTATGGTATCCGATGTACGTCTTGTGAATTGAAATTATCACAGACAATCGAGAAACCAGATGTTGTATCTAGCCGATTCGACAAGACCGTCTATAGGTTAGGCCCTAAAGAAATTGGAGGCACTATCGCATTTCCCGCAGTCATGGACCCAGGGCTTGGGGGAGTTGGTTCGACTGATGTTGTTGCACAAATGTGGCTTGCTGCCATTCAAAGAAACAACGACGGAAGAATGGTCCATGTATTAGAGCCTGTTAAGGTCAAATACACAAGTGATAACGCTACATTTAACTTCCACAACTGTAAAGTAAACACATTCAAGTTTTCTGTTGCTCATAGTGATATGATTAATATTGAGACAGAAGTCATTGGAACGAGCCGTGAATACTTAGGTTCTGGTGGTGGTTATCTTACTGATGCTGAGTTAGGTGGAGAGAGAAATGCTCGTGCTCTGACATGGAATGATGTTTATCTTGAAGTTGTTTTCCAGGGTGGATCATTTACCGGTGAATATGTGAGAACTTTCGAGTGTAATGTGAATAACAACATCGAGCGTTTCTACACATTGAATGGATGTTTGAGTCCGCAGGATATCGCTCCTAAGCTGAGAGATATCACTGGTAGCATGGTTATAATGGGCAGACATCCTGGTCTTGGCCAAGCGGCTGAAGATAACCAAGAACGTTGTTTCGCCGATGACACTCTACATTTTGGGTACTATGTATCAGGATGTTCGGCACAGTGGGGGGTTAAACTCCCCGGTGTTGTGTATGAAATTGAAACAATGGGCTTGAAAAACGATTTAATGGAATCTACTGTGAACTGGCATTCACTTCCTGGTGGTCGTGCATCTGAGACATTTGTTGATACTGATTTCGTTATTAATAAAGACGCTTGTGCTGCGAATGTATTCTAATAATTAAAAATCAAGTGTTTATGATTTATGAGAGTGACAAGATTTTTTCTTGCCACTTTCTTTTTTTTTCCGATATTAAATGAACAACGATTTAATAGGAGAAAATTTTATGAGTCTATTTAAGAGCAAGCCACAACTAGTCCATATCCAATTGTTCTATCGAGAAGAAAATAATAATGGTTACGATAAGATATTCATAGTACCGAAAGAAGAAGCTTTGAAGTTATCTGAAGAAGAAATGAAAAACAAGGGAATATTTGTTTTAAATACGCATTGGAAACCATTATCTTGGCAGGAAAGAAACAATATCAATCACGCATCTGAGATACGTAATGATGGAGCGATGATGGGGCAGGTAGACTTTAATCGATGGAGAGATTTGAGGGTAAAACAGTGTTTACAAGAATGGGACATTAAAGATGAGGACGGCAAAGATGTACCATGTAATGCTGACACTATAAATAGAATAGATGCTTATATCCTGGATACTATTATAGACGAATTTGATAAAGTCAGATCTGTTGCGTTAGAGGAAGAAATAAAAAAATAGTAGAGGCGGCTGATGCTTTCTTTTTGCCAGATATAGATCATCCGTCGCCGAGTTATTCTTATCCAAGAAAATTTTTAGAATATCTGGTTGTGTTAGATACACATTGGACCTTAGAGTATATCAGAAATTTACCAGAGGACGAGTTTGCTATATATTCATTATTATCAGAAAAACGTTTAGGTGCTAAATCTTATATGGATATGGCGATGTTAAAGAAACCGACACTATAGGGAGAAAACTATGAAAAGTATTTTTATTAAAGACGACGAAACAGTTGAAGTTGATATCTTTTTTGTAAAAAATGAGAATGGAGACATGTTTCTTGGTAACAAAAAGGATGCCCTTTTAAAACAAGAGGGGGTAGCTAAAGACTCATTGGAAGAACATAAAGTTACTTTTAAATATCCTAATCATGGTGATATGAATGATATTCTCAGTAAAAGTATTCAAATGGGAATTGGGGGATTAACGATAGACCCTATTGCCGCCAGAGTAAATAGACTGACTGTTTTATTAAAAGATTGGACGTTTGTCGATGATGATGGTAAAAAATTGCCAATTAATGTTACAAATATAAATAAACTACATTCCTCCGTTGCGGATTTTATTTTGACTGAGTTTGAATTAAAAACCGGAATTGAATAATATAAAAGGGATACAGATGTATTTGTTGAAATAATGAATATATCTGTTATTTTTTATTTTTTGTATACTTATAGAGTATTATCTTCCACTGGGATTCCGGTGAGGAGTGGATTGGAATATGCCAGATCAAGCACTTGAAACTAGAATTGTTACTCTGAGAATGGAGTCTGAGTCGGGTGATC
>Ga0307379_10006851_pt1 | contig 15578 bp, 11 predicted proteins | sample UN2MG_FD_202237 | JGI IMG/M metagenome (GOLD analysis project Ga0307379, IMG submission 202237) | Soil microbial communities from Risofladan, Vaasa, Finland - UN-2 | ecosystem: Environmental > Terrestrial > Soil > Coastal area > Acid sulfate soil | place: Finland: Risofladan, Vaasa | collected... | reverse complement strand
AGTGAAACATAAACAAGCGTTTTGCGCGTGCCTATCACGCTGCGGATCACCAGCATGCTGGGCAGCGACAGCGCCGGCCCGGCCAGCAGCAGCGCCAGCGCCGGCCCCTTGCCCATCCCGGAGCCGATCAGCCCCTGCAGGATCGGCACCTCCGTGAGCGTTGCAAAATACATGAACGCCCCCGCTAGCGACGCGAGAAGATTCGACTGAAGCGAGTTGCCGCCCACCGCCGCGTTCACCCACGCCGACGGTATCAGCCCCTCGTGGCCCGGCCGCCCCAGCAGCGCACCTGCGATCAGCACGCCGAAAAACAGCAGCGGCAGAATCTGCTTCGCAAAGCACCACGTGCCCTCAAACCAGCTCCTCGTCTCGCCGGGCGTGCTTGCCGTCAGCGTCGAAAGCCCGATCACACCCGCCGCAAACGGAATCATCGGATACCGCGGGAAAAGCAGCGCCAGCACCGCCGCCGGCACGGCTGCCAGCAGCACCTTCCACCATTTCAGGGCAAACCACTTCACCAGCACCGCCGCAAACGCCGCCGCCAGCACGCCCGTAATCACCCATTTCGCCGAGTATATCGCCTGCCACATGCCAAACGGCACCTTTGGCTCGCCCCAGTTTGCAAACACCAGCACGCCCACCATCAGGGCGAAGTAGATCACGTTTTGCCACAGCGGACGCGCCACTTCCGGCTCCGGCGCTCCCAGTTGCGCTGCGGCCTTGGCGTTCTCCTCCTTGCGGTATATCACGTGCATGATCAGCCCGATCACCACGCTGAACACCACCGCCCCCACCGCACGCGCCACCCCCAGTTGCATACCGAGAATCCGAGCCGTAAGGATGATCGCCAGCACGTTGATCGCCGGGCCGGAATACAGGAAAGCCGACGCCGGCCCCAGCCCCGCACCCATCCTGTAAATGCCTGCAAACAGCGGCAGCACCGTGCACGAGCACACCGCCAGCACGCTGCCCGAAACCGACGCTACACCGTACGCCAGCACCTTGTTTGCGCCCGCCCCCAAGTATTTCATCACCGATGCCTGGCTCACAAACACGCCGATGGCGCCCGCGATGAAGAACGCCGGTATCAGGCACAGCAGCACGTGCTCCTGGGCGTACCACTTCATCAGGTGCAGCGATTCCATGATCGCGCCCTCAAAGCGAGCATTGCCCAGCGGCAGATAAAAGAAAGCAGCAAACGCCGCTACCAGACCGGCCAGCTTTTTCCACTCGGTTTTCCAGTTCACCAGCAGTACCCCGGTCTGTAGATGGCCGGCAGCCCGTTCAGGCTGCGTGAGGCCGTGATAATATAATCACATAGTGGAACAAAAAAAAGCAGTTTGGTTCAAGAACTGCTCATATCTTCTTCAGGAGCTTGTTCTGCGACCGCATCTGCTCGCGGAGCACGTTCGACACGCAAGTCAGGAAGCCGGCGATGCACGGCGTGCGCAGGCTGTAGAGCACTCGCAGGCCGTCCTTGCGGCAATCCACCACGCCGGCCTTCAGCATCACGGCCAGATGGCGCGAAGCGTTCGACCGCTGCGCGCCCACGTGCGCGGCAATGTCGCACACGCACTGCTCGCCGTCGGCCAGAAAATCAACGATAGCCAGGCGGATCGGGTGCGCGATCGCCTGGATCACCTCGGCCTTCATCTCGTAAAGCTTTCGCGTGTCTCTATTCACGGATTCTCCCTGTGTGGTTACGTGAGTACATGCTCACATAGTAACAGCTTCCCGTCTGCTTGTCAAGCATTTTTTTCCGTTACCGCTTTTGTGAGAGCGTATGGTTCCTTTCGTCATGATTTCTGCCCGTCCGCCTGCAAACTACCGTCTGCCCGTCCACCTGCAAAAAAAAGGCCGCGAAGCGACCTTTTCGTTCGGTCTCTTCGCGGCCTGTACAACAATGCCGCCAAGCACGCGGTAAGCCGAGTTCTGTAGCTGGCCCCGTGAGGAGCCGGCGGTGGCCATTCATCTACGACGCCTCTTGCGAAGCGCCTCCAGCGGCCTACCCGGAAGTCGATAGCGAGCCGGGCCGGCTCATGCTTCCATATTTGGCCTTTCTCCGGGCGGGGTTTACCAGGCGGCCGGGTCGCCCCGGCTGCCGGTGAGCTCTTACCTCACCATTTCACCCTTACCGTGCCCGTAAACGGGGGCTCGGAGGCACGGCGGTATCTTTTCTGTTGCACTTTCCCTGGGATCACTCCCGGTGGGCGTTACCCACCGCCCTGCCCTGTGGAGCTCGGACTTTCCTCTCCCCGGCGCGAACGCCGGGCAGCGGCCACCATCGCGTGCTTGACGGCTAAGTTTTTACCAAAACAAACGTTGCTGCTGCGGTTTCGTAGGCCAGAATGTACCTAGCACGATCCACGTGTTATGCTCCAGCACAGTGCCCACAAAAAAATGCGTATCGATGTTCTCTGCACAGATCGTTCCAAGAAAACGATCTATAACTTTCTGCACAGCAGTGCGGTCATCATGTTGATCGCGCATCTTCCGGAAAAGCTCTCCCACCTCCCAATCCTCAATCATCATCCTATGGCCTTTGCAGCGGGGATGCTCGCATTGGAAGACGTATACGAATCTATAAGGTATCTTCTCCAAAGGCCCGCGGTTGGGTCCGAACAGGTCGAGCTGTTTGAACATCTCATTTTGCTTCGGCGTCCATTCACTCTCGACGGGCTCGGCGATCAGGTCCTTGACGGTCCGGGGCCTGATAATGCCAAGAGAGCGAGATTGCTGCGGGAGCTCTTGCAGGTGGCACAGTATCTGAGTTCCTTGTGCCAAAACGCACCGTTTGCGCTCTGCCCAATGGTCAGTCGTCGGCAGAGGCTGGCCAATGCACTTTATCTCGGTTCCGGGGAAAGGCCGGTATGATTCCGGACGCGGGTCTTTTTCATTCCTCTCGACGTTCAGCTCAATCCACTGATACTTCTGATACCACTCCGCGTACGGTCTGTATCTGTAGTCGATCGGATAAAGCCGAATGAAACTCCCATCTTCACGCACACCGGCCGTACAAACCAACTCTCTGTACCGCATCGAAGGAACGGGGTACGTTTTGACGATTATAAGTATTCTTGCTATCTCCGCCACGGCCTTCCCTCCGGAAGCCCCTTCCGCGCAATCACTTCACAGGTCGATCACCCTGAAACCGTTTATGGCCGATATGCTGCGTGCCAGCCTTTTGCGGTGACAGCAGTCGGCATCTCGTTCAAAGCAAACCAGCGCGGTACGATGCTTTCTTACCAACTGCTCCGCCTGGCGAAGCTCCGCTGCGGCCTGGGGTAGAAGCTCACGTTCATACTTGTCAAAGAGGCGCCGATAGTCCTCCGGCGTCACCAGTGACTTTCGCAGCGCGGAAGGTATCCCGAGGTTACGCATGTGTTTGTAGGCCATGCCGCTGGTTTGGCAGGAGCCGCTGAGGGCGGTTTTCGAGAAGCCGCGGATTCTGGACACCGGATTGCAGCGGACGTCCAGAACCAACTCGATTTTCGCGACTTTCAGCTTCGAAAGAAAATCACCTATGCTCTGGCCCTGATATCCGGCCGTAAACACCGTATCCGGGATGCGCGGCTTGTCCTGCATTGGATCCTTTCGGCGAAGCTTTGCGTTTCCTGCCACAGGATATTCAAGGTGCAAGTGTCGCCTTGTCTGCTTGTGCCAGCTTGCCGCTCACGCAGCGTCTGTATGAAGGCTTGCGCTTCAAAACACGCTCTTATACCATATACATTATCCGCGAGCACGTTTTGCAGTAGACGATTGTGTCGTTTTTCAGAAGCTGGGCCTGCACTTCGGGCGTTACCTTCATAAAGCAGCCCTGGCAGCTAAGGTCGATCACCGGCACTACGGCGGTGGGGCCGCGCTTCTGGAGGATGCGCTCGTACTGGTGCAGCAGATCGCGCGTCAGCTTTTCGGTGTAGGTTTTTCGTTCTTCGCGCAGCCGTGCCAGTTGTGCATCCACCTCGGCCTGCTGGGCCTTTATCTCGTCTTTGTGGGCGTTATGGTCCTGCTTGGCCGCCTGCACGGCCGCCTTGCATTGCTCGATTGCCCGCTGCTGCTGGTCTACGGTTTCCATCGCCAGCAGCATGTCGTCTTCCACCTTGGCCACGTCGGCTTTGTTGGTGGCGATTTCCGAGAGTATGATGGAGTATTCCTTGTTGGTTTTTGCGGAGCCGAGCTGCCCCTCGAGTTTCTTGATCTGGGCCTCGAAGCCCTTGAGGTCGAGGTCGCGCTGGTCATAACGAGAGCGGAGGGCCTTTGAATGGCCCTCCGCTTCGCGCAATGCTTTTTCTTTGTCCAGCACCGCCTGTTCGAGCCGGTGCAAGGTCTTCGGAAGCTCCTCGTGCTTTTTCTGCAATGCTATCAGCTTGCAGTCAAGCTTGTGGAGCTGCTTGATGTTCTCCAAACTGCTGTTTTCTCTCATTAGCTCCTTACCTGCTGCCGAATCCCTCGATGAAACTCTCGAGTTTGCGGCTCCTGATCGGGTGCTGCAGCTTGCGGACGGCCTTTGCTTCGATCTGCCGGACGCGTTCTCTGGTCACTTTGAACTTCTGTCCGACTTCTTCGAGCGTATAGGTGAACCCTTCGCCGATGCCATAGCGCAGCTTGATGATATCGCGCTCGCGCTCGGTGAGCGTGTTGAGCACCGAGTTGATCTTGTCGCGCAGCATGTGATGCCCGGCCGCGCTCACAGGGTTTTCGGCGGTCTCGTCTTCTATGAAATCGCCGAAGTAGCTGTCTTCGCTCTCGCCGATCGGGCGGTCCAGCGAGATCGGATGCTTCGAGATTTTCATCACGCGGCGCGTCTCGTCTACCGATATCTGCGCTTCGCGTGCCAGTTCTTCGATCGACGGCTCGCGGCCGCGCTCCTGGATGAGCTTCTTGCTCACGTTGCGCAGCTTGCTCATCGTTTCGATCATGTGCACGGGAATGCGGATCGTGCGGGCAAGGTCGGCTATCGAGCGCGTGATTGCCTGGCGTATCCACCACGTGGCATACGTAGAGAACTTGTAGCCGCGCTTGTATTCGTACTTCTCCACGGCTTTCATGAGGCCGGTGTTGCCTTCCTGGATCAGATCGAGGAAGCCCAGCCCGCGGTTGCGGTACTTCTTTGCGATCGAAACCACCAGCCGGAGGTTTCCGCTGGAAAGCTTGCGCTTTGCCACTTCATACTGCTCGTGCTTCACGCGGATCTCTCCGGTGCGCCGGCCCAGGCTCATTAGGTCCTCGCCCGCCAGCAGCGTAAGCTCGCGAAGCTGCTCCTTCATATGGTGAAGCTGGCCGTTGTTCTCGGCCTTCACGGCGATCTCGGCGGTCTTCTTCTGGAAGAAGAGCATCCGTGCGTAGTGCTCGTTGAGGCGGTCGATCATCGGCTGTATGCGTTTGCCCGAGAGGCTCAGCTCTTCGAGCAGCGCCACGGCGCGGCTGCGCCGCTGTGCGAGGCGCTTCGCTATGCGGCGTCGCTCCGATTCGCTGGCAACCGACATTGTCTGCCCGTAGTCGCCGCGGTTGCGCTCCAGCATCATCTTGAGCGTCTTCAGGTTTTCGGGCAGTTTCTTGTGAAGGTCTTCCTTCGTATTGTCGTCGGTGCCCAGTGCGTTCAGCGTACGCTCGAAGGGCGCATCGCCGCGGCTGACGTCTTCGAGGATGGTGATGGCCGTCTCGATCGAAAGGTCCGACTCCAGCACCTTGGTGCGGAAATCTCGCCTTGTCATCTCGATCTTCTTGGCCAGCAGTATCTCCTCCTCGCGGCTCAGCAGCGGAATCTCGCCCATCTGCGTCAGGTACATCCGCACCGGGTCGTCTACGTTGTCGAGCTCCTCCGTCTCCAGCTCGTCCAGCAGTTCCTCGTCGCGCGCCTCCAGCAGTTCCTCGCGCTCCTCCACGTCCGACTCGTCGATCAGTTCGATGCCCAGCTCGTCTAGCTGCATCAGAATCTTGTCGATCTTGTCGGGCGCAACGGTATCATCGGGAAGCAGATCGTTGAGTTCCTCATAGGTGAGAAACCCCTTTTCCTTTCCCCGGCCGGTGAGGAGCTTAATGGTGTCCTCAGGTTTACCCATCGATTCCTCCTCGGATGTTGATTAACCCGGTATACTCCTGCTTAAGCCGCTTGGAGTTTTCTTCGTCTCCCTCCCGTTCGGCTATAAGCATTCTTGCCTTTGTCTCGGAAATCTGTTTCTTCACTTTTTGCCGCCGTGCATTCTGCAGGCAGCCTTCCAGCCGGCCGGGATAATCGAGCGAGCCATCGGTATCGCTGAGCAATAATGCCAGCAGCGAAGCCAAGGCAGGCTCGGCCAGCCTGGCCGAAAGCCTTGCCGGCTGCAAATCGCCGGCCTCGTGCAGCTCGCGGGCCGCCTCAAAAACCGCTCGCAGCCCGCTGTGCGTAAAATCGTCGCCGCCAAATTCCTTCAGCAGCAGCGGAAAAAGCTCCGTCTGCTGCAGGCACACCGTCAGCATTTCACGCTCGATCGGCGGCAACTGGGCGCTTGGCGGCTGCTCGGCCGGTTCTTTCCGCGCCCGGCTCGCCTGCCCCGATCGCAGCATTTCCACCAGCCGGCGCCTCACGCTGCTTTCCTCGGCTTGCAGCCGGTGCCCCAGCAGCAGCGCCACGCGGTCAAACCGGATGCGGCGCTCCACGGGGTTTGGTATCCGCATGATCAGCGCCAGCACGCTATCGATCATCGCAGCCGCCTTTTTCGGATCGGCATTCTCGATGCCCTGGGCTTCCCTCAGCCGGAAATCGAATATCCCGCACGCCGCGTCGAGGCACTTGCGAAAAGCATCCGGCCCGTAGTCCACCAGGTACTCGCACGGGTCCTTGCCGCCCGGCAGGGTGGCCACCTCCACGTCCATCTCCTCTTCGATGAAAACCTGGAGGCTCGCGTCGGAAGCCTTCTGCCCGGCTGCGTCGCCATCGTACACCAGCGTGCAAAGCTGGGCGTACCGGCGCAACTGCCGCACGTGCTCGCGTCCCAGCGCCGTGCCCAGCGTTGCCACTACGTTTGTGATGCCGTGCTGATGCGCCATTATCACGTCCGTGTAACCCTCGACCACTACGGCCTTGCCCGTCCGGATGATCTCGTTCTTGGCGAGGTTCAGCCCGTAGAGCAGTTTGCCCTTGGTAAACAGCGCGGTTTCCGGCGAGTTTACGTACTTCACCGGCTCGTCCGGGTCCAGGGTGCGTGCGCCGAAACCCACCACCTTGTCCTGCCCATTGAATATGGGAAACACCAGCCTGTTCCGGAAGCGGTCGTAATGGCCGTTCTTGTTGTTGCTGATGATCAGGCCGGCGGCCTCCAGGTTTGCAGCCGGGGTATTGGTGGCCTGCGCTTTGCGCAGCAGGTCGTCCCAGGCCGGCATAGCATAGCCGAGGTGAAAGAGCGCCGCGCTATCGGCCGAGATGCCCCGGCGAGCCAGGTAATCGCGGGCGGTCATGCCCGCGTCGGACGCGAGGTTACGTTCGAAATGCCGTTGGGCGGCGCGCATAATGTCGAATAGCGCCTTGCGCCTCTCCGACGAGCCGTCCGCAGCAGTGTGCTCCAGCCGGATTCCGCACCGCTCGGCAAGCAGCTCCACGGCCTCCGGAAATGGCACTTTCTCCATTTCCATCAGGAAGCCGATTGCGTTGCCCCCTTTGCCACAGCCGAAACAGTGGTAATTCTGCCTCTGAGGTGAAACGTGGAATGAAGGGGTTTTTTCGTTGTGAAAGGGGCACAAGGCAAGGAAACCTTGCCCGGCCCTTTTCAGTGGAAAGTAACGGCTGATAAGATCAACTATATCAGTGCTTTCCAGAATTCGAGTTATGGTTCCTTCCGGAATCAGGCCGGCCACCAGTAGCACCTGCTCTCAACATAGGGTTCAGTCCCGAAAATCGGTTTTAACATCAACACAAATCAGGCCGAACAGCGAGCGAGATGAAGAAAATACTGCCGAATCACTTAATTATAACACCACAAGGAGACAATGTCAAGGATATGAGAGAAAAATCAAGGAAATTCTCCACATCCTTTACAATATCCTACATTTGGTGAGTTCGGTGTACGTAACCAGGCGGGAACCACCGTTTATTAAACAAGCAGGGAGTGCCGCAAGTTCCCGTTTTTGACGGTTTTTCCGGCATTCGCCGGCGACGACTCCCAAGCCAACCCACCCGCAAAGGCCAGGATTTCCGAGGGCGCCAAGGATAATACTTAGACGCGCTGCGTATGCGAAAGTTCAAAAAAGTTCGGAAAACAGCCCACGCCGATTTTCGGCCCCGCGATGGCCGGCGAAACGAGAAAGGGCGAGGCTTCAATGCCTCGCCCTCATCCCGCAGAAAGAAGCAGGTGCACAGGGTTCATTGCCGCGAAAGGTAACGGCAGCAGATCGTGCGACTTTAGCGATTTTTTTGAAGGAACTCTGTGTGGCAAAATGGCCCCGCCTCAACGCCCCACCAGCCGCCTGTAGTTCTCAATCCTGTCGAACGTGATCCTGTTGAAACGGTTTTTATTCTCCGGAGGGCAGCCTCAAGCCCCCTCGATAGAATCGAGCTCGATAAGAATCGAGGGGCTAATGAAATGAAGCCTTGCACCCCGAAGACACTGCGGCAACATCTACGCAAGAAACGTAGAACCGCTGACGAAAGAATCTAAAAGGCTGAAATCCCAAAGGCCGAAGCCTGTAAGTTGGCCTTACGGCAGAAACTTCTTCGGGTTCTTCAGCTTTTCCGGCAAGTAGGTCTCCAGCACGAAATTCAGGCCGTGCGCGGCAAAGGCCTGCTGCTCCACGCGGCGGCCCAGCTTGATCATCAGGTTCAGGGCGTCTTGCCACTGCTTGTAGTGCAAAATGAACGGATCATTCTTCAAAGCATCTTCCGCACGCTTGATATCCACGTCCTTCAGCGGATGCGTGGGCAGGTTGTATTGCGCGATGTCGTGCGGCGTAACGCCCAGGAACGTAGCGTGTGGCACGCAGAAAAACTTGTTCACGTGCGCCGCATTGCCCGAGCCCACCTTCAACGTGCGGTAGATATTGCAATAGCCGTATGGATCGCCGTCCACAAACGCGTAAACGGGGATGTCTTTCGCCTCGGAGAGCAGCCGGATGAACCGCCGCGTGGCGCGCGTGGGCACACCGCCCATCGACACGAGGATGCAGCTAGCAGTGCGCCAGAAGCTGTGCTTCACCAGCCGCTGGAATGCACCGGCGGTTTCGATTGCGAGAATGAACTGTGCATCGGTCTCAAACTTCAGGTGCTCCACGTCGATTGGAATCGAATACGCCCCCGAGCCGAACTTCGTGCAGTCGATGTGCAGCGGCTTGCCCGTGGTCTGGTCCTTGTCGATGATCACCAGTTGGCCGGCCACCTCGCCGCCCTTCTCCTCGGGGATGAAGCCGAGCTGCTCGCGGTTCACGTAAAACATCGCCTCGATATCATCCATCACCTCGTCCGACTCCGGCTGCTCGTCGAAGCGGGCCTCGCCCCAGTTTTTCGAGATGTAATACACCTCTCGCTTGGTGGCGAAGTCTTCGGTTTCCACCAGCTTCTTGCTCTCCGCCATCATGCGCAGCGTTTGCGCGAAGGACTTCACGGTGTTGTAGGTGAGCGTGCGGATTTTCTTGGCCGCGCCGATCTCGAAGAATCCCACGCGGGGGCTGTAGCGCACGTTGCGAAGCTCGCGGATCGGAAAGCTCATCGACGGCTTCTCCCCGCCCAGAATCTTCGTATAAACCTTGTGCGCGCTATCCTTGATCTTCTCGGGAACGTTTACGATCAGGCTGTCTGAACTATCTGCCATAATAAATCTCTTCAAGGCGGTTCAGAACCGCAGGTAAACCGCGAAGGGCACGAAACAACACTGATCTAATGCTCAGCGTTTCCCTCGCAAACTTCGTGCCGCCTTTTTCTTCTTGCTGTTTCTCACGTATGCGCTGGCATTGTCATTAACATGCATCGCGGCGTCGGAGCCTGCCTGGTGTTCGGTCGAGCTCACCTGCTCGTACTGCGCGAAATGCGCGGCTGAGTCAAGCAAACCGCCAACAGAATCAGCATTCAGCCGGACGATCGCCGTCTTGATCGCTATCTGCGAGTTGTCGATACCTATCCATTTTCTTGACAAGCGTTCGGCTGCAACAAGTGTGGTGCCGGAGCCGCAGAAGCAATCGAAGATCAAATCACCAGGATTGGAGGATGTCTGAACGATCCGTTCCAACAGTTTAGGGTTTTTCGCGGTTGGATAACATGGATACTGTTCGTCCTTGAACTCCCATATGTCCTGAAGGCGCTTTCCCTTCGCGGCCGCTTCATCGGCATAGATTATCTTTCTTGGATTTCCCTTGCCGCTCCGTTCTATAAGGCCCTTCCTGTCAAGATCGTCCAGGGCATCTGTCTTATACCGCCAATGTCTTCCGCGAGGCGGCAGCAAGCCTTTCCACTCTTGCCCGGTATTACCGTGTTTCGTTTCACCCGGGGCATGTAATGGGGTGGTCGTATAGCGTCGGCCTTGTGAGTCTACCTTCGAAAAAAGCCTTTCAATATCATCGTCCGAGAATTCCCCCCTTGGCTCATTCCAGATGAATTCCTTTGACTTGCTGTAGAAAAGTATCATGTCTTTGCTGTTGCTGTAGCCGTGCCTGTCAAAGTTTTTCGGATTGCACTTAACCCTGCTTATGTCGCTGCGGAAATTCCTCTGCCCGAAGATTTCATCCATGATCACTTTTACATAATGGCCGATCTTGCAGTCGATGTGCACGTATATCGAGCTCCGCGAAGACATCAGCTCCCTGATCAATATCAACCTCTGTCGCAGGAACTCAATGAAATGCTCACCTTTCAATTTATCCGTGTAAGCAACATCATCTTCCCGGCTTGAGCTTACGGTTGCCGTCCTTTTTCCGTTATGCCTGTAAACGCAATTGGTGGAGAAAGGAGGGTCTATGTAAACAAGATCAACACGCCCCGCAACGTTGGCATCAGAGAGCAGCGTCTTCATCACTTGCAGGTTTTCGCCCAGTATGAGCCGATTGGCATTCCCATCGCTATGACGCCGCACGGGCCTCAATTTGGCCGGCACTACTTGCACAAGCACGTCAGCTTCTGCGGTTTTTCCAACGTAGGAGAGTTTCATAGGCTGTGCAAGTATTCACGGAGTACCAGTGAACTCATGATGTTATAGCGCCCGCCCGTAACGGCGTTAAACATGGCGCTATTGTTTCTAACGTAAAGCACGCCATCCAAGATAGCCACCTTCACTGCATCAACTTCGTCGCGCTTCAGGAGGGCTAGCGCATCGTTGAACTGGCTCTTTTGATGTCCGCCGAAATCGGTCAGGAACTTGGCCTCGCCAATCACATACCTGCCGCCAATTCGGGCAACAAGGTCGAGCCCTTTATCGCGCACATAGTTCATGTGCTCTCGAGCGAAATCGCCCAGTTCCCTATCTCCGCCTCGAAGGATGGCGTCGTCCTCAGTTTCCAGAAAGCTGTCGCTGTCCAGAATCGGCAAGCCGAGCGTCTTTTTCTCCAGCCACTTTCTGAATAGCTGCCCCATCTGCCTGTTAGCCTCCTTGGGCGTTCCCATATCTTGTCAAGCCCGATTTCGCGCAGCCGGCCGCAGAGCCGCCCAATCGTCTTTGGGTTTCTCTCGATGGCCGAGGGATCACTCCTCAAAAAAGCCACGTACGGGTCCTTGATCGGGAACAGCTTGAGTGCCAGCAAAGCCTTTATCAGCCGGATATCGTCTTCAGCTTGAAAAGCCTCCTCAACTTCTTTCCATTTGTGTTCATCAATGTCTCGTATGCCTTCAGGTATTACAGGATATATCTTGAATAAACCATCAAGGTAATTCCTCTGATTGGCATATTCGATGCTCAAAGATGTCCACTGGTTTGGCATGCTGTCCTCGCTATCCTTTCCTGCTTCTTTCCAGCGTATCCGTCAGCACTTCCACCACTTTCTGTTCCTGCGAATCGCTGAGCGTAAGGATGTCCTTGAGCGCGATGCCGATGTGCGGGATGTACATCTCGATATACGACCGCTTGCGGTGCTCCTCGGCGGCGCGTTTCTTGCGCCTGAGGTGTATGCCCAGCTTCCGGCCGCATTCCTGCAGCGCCAGCCGGATTTCCTTTATGATCTCCGGGTAATGCGCGATCGCCTCCTTGCTCTCCGACGTAAACGGCACCCACACCGAGCCCACGTGCACCAGGATCAGCAGCGGCCCGATCGGCAGCGAGCCCGACGGCTGCTGCAGGCCGTAGCCCTTCCACGAGATCGCGCCGATCGCTTTCGTGATCGAGCACGCACCCTGCTGGTGCAAAAGCGGCACGCGGTTGGCCAGCCGCACGATGCGCGCCGGCTTGTCGCCGTCAAGCTCCTTGCCGCCATAAGCCAGCCCCGCCTCCACCAGGAAAGGATTGCCGCGGTAGACAGACGGCGGCCGCGACACCGTTGCGTAAAACTCGGCCGTGAGCATCTTGCGCAGGCTCTTTTCCACCAGCTCGTCGCCGATCGGCACAATGCAATCGGTGGGCGGGTTATTGATCTTCACGGCCTTGATCGCACGGATGATCTTCTCGGCCGCGGCGCGGTCTACGTGCGACGGCCGCATCGTGGGCGACAGCCCCGCCTTCTCGCAGATTTCCTCGGCCACGCGGTCGCTCACCCGCGAGAATCCGTTGTGCAGGAAGCTCTTGACGTGCTTTTCCTTCGTGGCCTCGGCCATCTTCATCAGCGTGCCAAGCTCGATCCCGTGCGGATGCGGGCGGATTTCGCGCGGGTCCGGCGGCATCTGATCGGTGATCCGCGGAAACACCATCTGCGGCGCGTCCGGCGGCAAAAAGCTGATCTGCACGTGCGGGTTTGCGATCGAAGTCTCCAGCAGGTATTCCTCCACGCTCTGCCGGCCGCGCTGATACTTCGCCTCGAGGTCGATCACCACGCGCGTGCCCGTATGCGAATTCCACTCCACCTCCTGCTGCGTGAGAATCTTGGGCGCATTCTTCTGCGTATCCAGCACCAGCTCGCAATAATGAGCAGGCTTGCCCAGGCTCGGGCGCGACGTAATGCAAATCGGCCGGCCGGTAGTGAGTTGCCCATACATCCCCGCCGCCGAAATCCCGATGCCCTGCTGGCCGCGGCTCATCTTCAGCCGGTGAAATTTCGAGCCGTAGAGCAGCTTTGCGAAGATATTGGGAATCTGCTTCAGCATTATGCCCGGGCCGTTATCCTCGATCACCACGCGGTAATGGTCGTCGGAGCCGTCGATAGTATGGATTTCAACGCGCACCTCGGGCAGGATGCCGGCCTCTTCGCAAGCATCCAGCGAATTATCCACGCCCTCCTTCACAGCGGTCAGCAGCGCCCGGCGGGGGCTGTCAAACCCAAGCAGGTGGCGGTTTTTCGTAAAGAATTCGGCGATCGAGATTTCGCGCTGTTTGGAGGCTAGCGATTCGGCGGTAGCCTTTTCGGACACATTATTCTTGGCCATGGTTCGGGCGGTTCCCCGGTTGTAAAAGTGCAATCAGGCGGCGCGGGCCGGGCAATGAGAAAACAGCCCGGCTCCACTATACTCCATCGTCATGAAACGGCGTGGGATGCAGTTCCCCCTACCTGTAGTAGAATATTCCATGTTATCGCGGATGGGTTGGGTTTTCAAGGGGAAAAGGAGGAGGGCGTTTCAGGTAGCACGGCCGCCTCGGCCGTGATCCGCTGTTTCCATCACCCCTCCCTTGCCTCGTCCACCATTGCACGGGCGTTTGCCAAAGGCGTGCCTTTAAGAATGTCGTCGCTGAGGCCCACGATGTGCCGCCAGCCGACGGTCTGCTGGCGGATGCGCCGCACTTCGGCGCGGACGTCGTCGGGCGTGCCGGCGAGCAGCACGCCCAGCGGGATGTTGCCTTTGGTGGCGATGGCAGGGTCCAGCCGCTCGCGTGCCCAGCGCAGGCTGGGCAGGCTGCCGACGGGCGGCTCGGACATTGTTTCAAAAATCTCGGGCTTGAAGGCGTTGTATATGCCAAGCTCTACGAATTTGCCGATTCGGCCGCAACTGTGCCACAGGATGAAGCCGCCCATCGCTCGCCAGCGGGCGAAAATCTCCAGCGTGTCGTCGTGTATGTGTTGGCGGAAGAAATCCGGCGAGATCCATTCGGTGCCGTCGACGCAATAGAAGAGGTAGTCGAACCCCGCCCTGTGGAGGGTTTCGATCTGCCGGAGGGTGAGGCGGCGCGTGGCCTGGTGCAGCTCTTCGCAGGCGCCGGGCCAGTCGGCCAGGTGGTAATACATCATGTCATGGTTCATGCAGTTGCCGACGGGCGGGCCGATCCAGGTGCCCATGACGCCCTTGTCGCCGATGGCAGCCCGTGCTTCGCGCCCCTGCGCGATGGCCACGCTCTCGTCAAAGTCGGCCTGCCGGCGGGTGAGCCACGTCATGCGGCGCAGGTCTTCTTCGGTTTCGATCCAGTTCTTCACAACGTGCGTGGTGCTTTTGGTTTCGGTGATGCAACTGAGCGGGCCTAGCGGCGTTTGGATTACGGTTTCGTTGCGCGTGCCGCCGCCGGGCAGGGCAGTCCAGGAATTCCGAGGGCGAATGTCGGGGTCGCGCGGGGGCATATCGGCGCCGCAGAGGAAGGTGGGGTCCCACCCGCATACTTTGGCCATGGCCATTTGCTGGGAGAGTGCGTGGTAACGGTGGCCGGCGGGGAACGGCTCCGGCTCGTTTTCATAGGGCCAATAGTAGGAAACGTCGAGCGACCAATCGTCGCACAGCGGGCTGACCATCGGGCCTGCGTCGTGGCCGGCGATGAAAAGCTGCCATTTTTCACGGGCGGGCAGGCTGGGTAGCTTCTTCATTGCTGGTTTCTTGCTTGTTCGGTTTGGAGATGCGGGTGAACGGGAAATCGGCTTTGTTATCGAGCCACCATTTCTGCCACGCCTCGTAACTCAGGCCGAAATCCTGCATAGTGATCGCTCGCAGGCGTTCGGCGGCTGACTGCCGGATGTTGTTTTCGCTGTTTTTCAGCAACCACACGAGGATGTCAACCGCCTCCCTGGTGCGGATCGCGGCCAGGGCGAGGGTAGCGGTTTTGCGCACGTATAGCGATGGATCGTCCGACGCCGCCTTGCGCAGTGCGTCAACCGAATCGGTGTCGGCGTGCGACACGAGGGCTTCGCAGGCAACGGCCCGCATAGCGGGGCCGGCGGGCGGCAGCAGGGCTTTGAGTATGGCGGCCTTGGAATCGGCCCCGGGGATGCGGGCAAGTGCGCGGCAGGCGTAGACGCGCGTCATGGCGTCGCCCATTTCGAGTGCGGCGGCAAGCGGCGGCACGGCCGGCGCGCCGGCCTTGGCCAGCGCGTCGACTGCCGCGAGGCGCGCGGCGATGTCGTCGCTGCCAAAAGATGAAATTGCCGCGGCCACTTCCTCGGTGGCACCGGCGTCTGTGGCACCGGCGTCGTCGCCGCCGACGGCGTCGCCGCCGGCGTTAGCCTCCTCGGCGCCCTTGGCGCTGCGCGCCGCAGGAACTATGGCGGCTGCCAAAATGAGCAGCACGCAAAGCCGCATCATTGCGTTTCCTCGGCCGGAGGGGTGCGATATGAACGGATGG
>Ga0307379_10006849_pt1 | contig 15579 bp, 18 predicted proteins | sample UN2MG_FD_202237 | JGI IMG/M metagenome (GOLD analysis project Ga0307379, IMG submission 202237) | Soil microbial communities from Risofladan, Vaasa, Finland - UN-2 | ecosystem: Environmental > Terrestrial > Soil > Coastal area > Acid sulfate soil | place: Finland: Risofladan, Vaasa | collected... | reverse complement strand
CTGGCCTTCGCCTCGATATACATCATCTGGGGATCGACTTACCTGGCTATCCGCATCGCCATCGAGACGATGCCCCCATTCCTGATGGCAGGAACCCGGTTCGTGATCGCTGGAGCTCTTCTTTATGGCTGGGCCATGGCTAGGGGCGAACCCCGGCCCTCTCGCATCCACCTGCGACCCATAATCATCATCGGCGGGCTGCTGCTGCTTGGTGGGAATGGGGGTGTAACCTGGGCGGAGCAGACGGTACCCTCGGGTACGGCGGCCTTGCTGGTGGCCACGGTTCCCATATGGATGGTCCTCCTCGATTGGCTGCGACCCGGGGGCCGGCGACCAGCTAATCGCGTGTTCCTAGGCTTGGGTTTAGGTTTCGCCGGCATTGTTCTGTTGATCGGACCTGGGCAAATATCTGGTTCTAATCAAACATCGCTCATCGGTGGGCTGGTGATAGTCCTGGCTGCCCTCTCCTGGGCCACGGGTTCCATTTATTCTCGCTCAGCCCGGCTGCCTGAATCGCCCCTGGTATCGACGGCCTTGGAAATGCTGGCTGGGGGAGCGCTCCTGTTGCTGGTTGGATCCTTGGCCGGTGAATGGGGGCAGCTGGATAGCGCCCAATTCTCCCTCCGTTCGATCCTGGCCCTGGTCTATTTGATTTTCTTCGGATCGATTATCGCATTCACCGCCTACATCTGGCTGCTGAAGGTTTCCACACCGGCCCGTGTTTCCACCTACGCCTACGTGAACCCGGTGGTGGCTGTCTTCCTGGGCTGGGCCATTGTGGGGGAGGCCCTGACTGCCCAAACCCTTCTAGCCGCAGCCATTATCATCTCGGCCGTAGCCCTCATCACCGTCTACCGCTCACCCTAAACCACACCCCCATAACTCCCAGTGGCCCATCTCTTCGATGGCTTTACGCTCGAATCGGCCGGCCAGCAGCACCTACTAGAATCGACCCTGGATGACGGCTAAGCCATGGAATTTCTGCGGCGCGCCCTCGGAACCGGCCTTGAATTCCCCTTCGAGGCCAACAAAGAGCAGCGGGATAGGCGATCCCTTCTTGTCGACAAGCTTATAATTGAGATTGAACCCGGCGGCGGTGAAGGTGGGATCCTTCAAGGTGTACTTAATGTTGGCCGATATTTTCAGATTCTGAACGTCAAAGGGCTGGGTCAGGGTGAGCTTGTGTGAGCCAGAGGCCTTTGAGCCAGTGGTGAAGGTGCTAAGCAGAGCTGCTGCGCCGACAGTTCTCAATTGGGAGAACTCGAAAGTTGCCTTGCCGGATGAATCTATCTTCATCGTGGTTGACAGGTTCTTTTCTTGTCGCCTATGCGAATGGCAACGGCGCCGGTCGGGTTCTTGCTGAGGATCAGTTCACCCATCAGGGTAATCGGTTTGCGACTGGTGACCGGGCCTATGTCTGTATCTATCTTGCCTTCTTTGAAGTTGCTGCTGGCGCTGGTAGTGGCCTGGGTTGATTCCTTTTCACCAGGATTTTGTGTCGCGCCCTTGTACTTAAAGGAGAAGCTTGCCCCAGCCTCCTTGCCACTCTGGCTCAGGCTGGCCTCGATGGCGTTGAGAGAAAAGGCTTGCAGCCTGCACAAGTCGGCCTTGGTAGCCCACTTGAGACCTGAACTGCCGAGCTTGCCGCTTAGATCGAGTTTTGCCGGGGCGTCGGCAGCTACGGCAACTGTCATTGCGGTCATGATGGACCACAAGACGACTCCGGGTTCCGTCTTTACGATCTCCAGGATCTTGCTCCGCAGCTTTTTGCCTTCGGGCGATTTTAGCAGCTCGGTCACCGTCTTCTGGATCTCTATCTTGAGATGATGGCTCAGCAGCTTGGTCTGGGCTTTCTTGAGGAATTCGGCTTCCGTGCGAGATCCCTGAATCTGTTCGGCCAGAGTTTTGGCGGCCGTATCGGCCAGCGACTCGGCATGTTTCTTGAGCTTGGCCTCGCCCAGCTCCTCTTTTACGACTTCGTAAACCTTGCCGCTTAGCCAATCCTTGGAATTGCCGGAACCGGATTTTGATTCTCCTTTAGTCGCTCCCTTCTGTTTCTGTCGTTGGAGAGTGGTGGAGAGACCATGACCATTTCTGGAAGGATGGGATCCACTTGAGAGGGATCTTGTACCGATTCCGTTCCGGCCAGCCAGGTAACGTTGGACGTAGGCGTTGCCATATTGGCGCTGCATATGGAGTACCGTCGATTGCTTCAGGGGTAAAGTGGTTTTTTGGTTGGGGAGATCGGCCAGGTTGCGGTGAAGAGGTGCGGTCTGAAGACGGCTGGCTTGTATCGGCTGGGAGCCAGTTTTGACCTGTCGACGGGTGAGATCCTTGTCGCCTTTACTCTGAATCTTCCTCAGCTTTCGTTTCATCACCTACTAGGGTAACGGAGACGATTCCAATTACAGGCACGGACTGGATCGGCAAAAAAGTGAACGATTCGATGAGGACGGGTGGGGTTGGGAACTGCGACGCGTCGCCCATCGGGGGACATTGCAGCATAAATTCGGCCTTGTATTGAACAGAGCGGACGATTTCAAGTGAAGATGGAATAATTTGCCATTATCTTTTGTCTAGCTGATATAAACTTACTAATCTCTGAGCATTCGGTTTTTTCTACTATAATGTCACGATGAATGCGCCGCTGTTGCAAACGAAGCTATTCATCCCGACGCTGAAACCCGATCTCGTGCCCCGGCTGCGGCTTGTCGAACGACTCGACCAGGCGGTTAAACAGAATTGCAGGCTTATCCTCGTCTCTGCCGCGGCGGGATTTGGAAAATCAACCATTCTGAACGAGTGGGTCCACGGCCAAAATATAGTGGAAGGCAACTCCGTACGCTTCTCCTGGGTGTCGCTAGATGGAAGCGATAACGATCTAGTCCGATTTCTGGCCTATTTCATCGGCGCGTTGCAGAGGCTTGAAGATGGCCTCGGAAAAGGCGCGCTAGGTTTGCTCCAGTCCCCTGAACCTCCAGTGACAGAGATGATCCTTACATCTCTGATCAACGAGATTACGGAAGCGCTCTCGGGAGACCCAGAAGAGCGACCATTCGTCCTTATTCTTGACGATTATCACCGGATCGAGGCTCAATCGGTTCATGAAACGCTGATATTTTTGCTCGACCATCTTCCACCACGAATGCATCTGGTGATCGCCAGCCGGACTGATCCTCCGTTAGCTCTTCCTCGTCTCCGGGTTCGGGGCGAATTGGTCGAGCTGCGCGAGGCCGACCTTCGCTTCAATTCTGAAGAAACGGCTGCGCTCTTCGAACGGACTCTCGGTTTACCGCTCCAAGCCGAGGATATCAGCGCCCTGGATGCCCGTACCGAGGGTTGGATCGCTGGCTTGCAAGTGGCCGCCCTCTCCATGAAGGGACAAGAGGATGTAGCCAGCTTCGTCAGGAGTTTCACCGGCAGCCACCGATATGTGATGGACTACCTTGTAGACGAAGTTCTGGACCGCCAACCCGAAGCCATCCAAACCTTCCTCCTCAACAGTTCCATTCTTGACCAAATGACCGGTCGCCTATGCGAGGCGGTCACCGGTCAACCTGGAGGTCAGGAGACACTTGAGAGACTGGACAAGGACAATCTATTTATCATTCCGCTGGACGACGAACGGCGATGGTACCGCTATCATCACCTATTCACCGACTTGCTGCGCAGCCGGCTAGATCAGACCGCCCCAGATCGGGCGCCCGAGCTGTACGGTCGAGCCAGTGAATGGTATGAGCTGAACGGATTTATAGAGGAGGCGACTAAGCATGCGCTGTCGGCAGCAGAGTATGACAGGGCAGCACAGTTAATCGAGAAACTTGGAGAAGAGTTGTGGGAACGTGGCGAGCCTACCACTTTGTTAGGTTGGCTGAAAGAACTTCCCGATGAACATCTGTTGGCCCGACCAGGATTGTGTAATTTTCATGCCTGGACGCTGCATATGAATGGCCAAAACCAGGAGGCCGAGTCAAGGTTGCAGACCGCGGAGCAAGTCCTCCATTCGACCCTCGATCCCTCGCCTTTGGGCGTTCGGGCAGAACTTTCTCGAGAAGCTCAACTGGAAGTAATGGATCAATTGGGTAGGGTGGCCGCGATCCGCGCATCCATGGCCTCCCGCCGGGGTGATATACTGGCCATCATTCATTTTTCGAACCTGGCGCTCGATTATCTCCCTGAGAGCAGCTTAATGTGGCGGACCATCACCACAATAGCCCTTGGCTTTGCTCAAGATCTGAGCGGTGATCAGGTAGCGGCAAACCAGACTTTCTCCGAAGCAGTCCGATTAAGCAAGATATCGGGCAATATCTATCTCATTCTGAGCACCAGCTTGCACCTGGGTAATATCCTGTCTGGGCAAGGTCAGCTGAAGGAGATGAACGAGCTATGCCACGATCTCATGCGGGTAGCCTCGAAGCGAGGGGTGCTGCATACCGAGATGGCAGGCTGCCTGTTCGACGAGCTGGGATTGATCTCAAGCGAATGGAATGAATTGGACCAGGCCATGGTCTACCTTAGCAAAGGCTCCGAATTGAGCAGGCAAGGCTATGACATCGGCGTGTTGGGCTACAGCTACCTGACCACGCTGAGAGCGCTTTATGCGTTGGGAGACATTTCCGGCGCTCAAGAGATCATCCAGGAAATGGAGCTGATGGAGCAGGAGTCGGACGTTCCTTCCTGGTTTAACAGTCCGAAAGAGGCCTGGAAAGCGCGATTCCAGCTATTAGACGGGGATATAGATGCCGCTTCACGTTGGGTTGTTGAGAGGGGATTGAAGGCTACGGACGACCCTACCTATATGCGCGAAGAAGAATATCTCACGCTGGCCAAGATTCTCATCGCTCAAGACCGGACGAAGGAGGCGCTTTGGTTATTGGAAAAGATGGACAATTTAGCCGAGGAAGGCGGCCGCTATGCAACCGTGATCTCAGTTTCGCTGCTTGAAGCATTGGCTCATCAATCTCATGGCGATTCAGATCAAGCCATGGTGGCCCTGGAACGAGCCCTCATTCTAGCGGAGCCGGCCGGAGCCATTCGCGTTTTCCTTAATGAAGGTGACACGATGGCCGAGCTGTTAAGAGCGTTCAGCCGCTGGTCAGGACTCGGAGAGAACGCTTCCCGACCAGCTATCAACCGAGATTTTTTGGATACATTGTTGGAGGGATTCCACGCTGAGCAACTTTCGGTAGAGATATCCGAAACAGAAGATCGATTTGCCAAAGACGGTGATCTCTTAGAGCCATTGAGTGACCGCGAGTGTGAAGTACTACGTCTCCTGGCGGCCGGGCTGTCATACCGCGAGACTGCCGAGGAGCTTTTTGTCTCGATCAACACTATCAAAGCACACGCCAAGAACATCTATAGCAAGTTGGGAGTCCACGGTCGAGTCCAAGCAATGCACAGAGCAACCGAGCTGAATCTTTTGTAAATTAAAACCCATATTTCGACACGCCTACAGCACAGAGTCCCTTCAAGCCCATTTAGTGAAGCCAGACCAGACGAGCTGGCTTCTGGAAAACAGGCTTCTGGAAAAAAAGTTGACAACGGCGCGAGAATAGAGTATTATATCGTAAATATACGATAAAGGATCGACGATATGGGTTTATTTCAGACTACAGCTTGCTGCACGCTTGATATTTCTGGAGAGGAAGAGCTCAGACTGGTAAAGATATTCAAAGCGCTAGGGAATTCCACTCGCTTTGAGATATTGAAGTATCTTGTGACTCACCCCAATTGCATCACGGGCGACATTGTGAAAGTTTTACCTCTCGCTCAAGCAACAGTTTCACAACATCTCAAGGTTCTCCGAGAATCCGGTTTAATCACTGGCACGATCGAAGGGCCAGCCACCTCTTATTGCCTGAACGACGAAACCATTGAATGGTTTAGATTGAAGGTAGGCACTATTTTCTAGTTTTTTTGTCACGGTGTATCGTAAAAATACGATAAAAGGAATCGAGCGATGGAAGACATCATTCAAATAGGACAATCTATTATTCTGGCCATTGGACACACATGGCCCTGGTTTCTCATCAGTATCGTTCTGAGTGTTTTCATCCGTGTCCTTAAGCTAGACAAGGTCATAAAAAAGACATTTTCAGCGAAAGTGGGTCTGGCGATTCTTATAGCGACGCTGGTTGGTGCTTTTAGCCCATTCTGTTCCTGCACCGTCGTTCCAATCATTGCGGGCTTGATTATGAGTGGTGTGCCTTTGGCGCCAATCATGGCTTTCTGGATCGCCTCGCCTTCGATGGATCCGGAGATATTCGCGTTCAGTGTCGGGTTGATCGGCTGGCCGCTGGCTATTGCCAGGCTGGTCGCCACCCTGCTGTTGAGTCTCGCGGCCGGGTACATCACATATGCCGTGATAAATGCGTCTTCTCTCATCGACGTACTGTCTACGACAATGAGATCTCGGGTGCCTATACCAGCTGCAGCGGTCTCTAATGCGCCACTTTCACTGTCACAGCCTGTGACGATGATGGCCAGTGGACACCCCGACTCATTAATGGCGGTAGATGTTTATCCGCTCGATGCAGGAAAAGGAAGCGCGAGCCGGGAAGCAGACGGGAAAACCAGCTGGCGGAAAGAGTTGGCGGAAAGCTTCGGACAGATCGTCTGGCCTGATTTCGTTCGAGAGGTCGGTAACCAGAGTTGGCGGCTGGGACGTTGGGTTCTCCTGGCTTTCCTGCTTGAGGCATTGATCACGCTATATGTTCCGCAGGAAAATATAGCCAGTCTCTTAGGCAATGACAGCCCCTTTGCCGTGCCTTTGGCCGCGCTCATTGGCGTTCCCCTATATCTGAACAACTTCGGAGCCCTGCCCATCGTCGCCGGTCTATTGGATCAGGGGATGCAGCCAGGAGCTGCCATAGCCTTCCTGATCGCTGGACCTGTGACAACGATCCCGGCCATGACGGCCGTCTACGGGACAGTCAATAAGCGAATCTTCATAATCTACGTCTCAATCGCGCTATTTGGTGCCATGATCATGGGTGCACTTGTTAACCTGTTTATCGGTTAGTCGAATCACCCCGCCAATTACCCTTCCGGGTAATGACAAATCACCCTGCAAAACGGTAGGCTGTTATCAGATATTCGGAATGTTCGAAGCTACCACAAGAACTCGCAGAGTTGTGACATGGAGCCGGACATAAATGGACCCCAAGGAGACTTTATAATGACCGCAATAGCTGTATTCGTTGAAACGCACCACAAGCTCATCATCGCATTGCTCGGGGGCGTGATTCTTCTTTTTTTGTTCGCTTGCACATTCAACGGTGTTTTACCGATCTGTCATTGGCTATTCAACTGCGATCATATGGTTATGCATTAGTGAGAACATGGGAACGGCTTGGAAGCAGTCCCATTGACGGGGGAAGTCCAGCCTGATGTTGTGGACCTGGACATTCTAATGCTCGGGATGGCTGGCCTGGAGGTCAGGCAGCGCATTAAGAAGTCCTGGCCGGAGATCGTGGTAATTGTTCTGACGATTGGCAAGATTCATATGGCAGATAGCCTCTCGACCGGTGCCGATGCCTTCCTGGTTAAAAAGCCCACACCAGGGACCCTGTTGAAGGCAATCCTCGATCCGGGATAGAGAAATCGCCAGAACAATCACCAGAACAATCACCCCATTAAATTACCCTTCCGGGTAATGACGAATCACCCCGAGAACACGTACACTGAGCTCAATGACTGATGAGGCTCGATCAACCTAGAACTCGGTTCGAGGATGAATGCGGGCCAACAAGGTGAGGCTTGGAATGGAAAGAATGGACGAATCCAGCGCAGCAACCGCTGACTCCAAAGGCAACAATACATGCACACAGCCTTCTGAACCTATTCATTGCTACGAGATTAGATTCAAAGGCCACCTGGATGACCACTGGGCAGCCAGGTTCCATGGATGTTCCCTGACCCGCGAAGACGACGGGACGACGACGTTGGTAGGTCCAGTAACTGATCAGGCCGAGTTGTTCGGCCTTCTGAATAAGATACGTGATTTATCACTCTTGGTGATCTCGGTCAATGAGATTGAGCCGCCAGAGGATACAGAAGTTTTGTAGATAAGGAGTCGACGAAATGAATGCGAGACAAGATGAAAAACGCGAGAGAAGCTCAAACCCCTGCGCCGCTGCCGGCCGTATCATAGCCTTATTGGCTGTGACTTTCGCCGGATGCGCACTGGTTAAATCCTTCGTATGCGGACAGGGCTGTGAATCCTGTCCATGCGGAGACGACTGCGGATCGAATAGCTGTTCATGTCAGAGCGAGTCGCCCGAATCGGGATAGGGGAATCGAAACAAGGAACGGAATAGCTTGATTTACAGCTATCCGCGACCCCCACAAGTAAGAATCATATTTTGGTAAGGAGACAATGGAAATGACTAATAAAGAGAAATCAACTCAGAAGGACCTTCATCCCCCTTTCGATGTAGATAACTGCATGGAGATGATGGCTAAGATGATGGCCAAGACAGCAAAACAAGAGGAAAGGGCTGACTTTTGCGCTGATATGATGTCGGGATTCTCCGATATCCAGGGCGGCGACAGCGATTTCGTTGAGATGATGTCTGAAATGATGGCCTCTTGTTTCGGCACGACCGACAAGGCAGGCAAGGTTGCTAAGAATATGTAGAGATTCGATCACAATTCAATTTCGGGATCGTGGTCTGCCAGGATTTTCAACATCGAATTTCAAGATTTCCCGGCAGACAGATCCTGATTTCAGTGTCCAATGTTGTAGCGATAAAAAGGTGAATGCAATGACAGAACAATATCTTAATGTGACATCTTATACCGATTCAAACGAAGTGAATGACCTCAAGGCCAGGGAGAAGAAACAGGCGCAAATGACACAGAGGCGGAAACTGGAAGCTATTTACTGGGGTGGGGTGCTGCTCTGGGCTGGCCTGGCTTTTGCGGCCGATGGCCTGGGCATCTTACCTCAAATTGGCGACTCAGACGTTTGGAGCTGGGTCTTTTTCGGAGCGGGGGCGTATGGCTTGTCCTTATCGTTCCTTAGCCGGCTATCCCCGGATCGCCCGAATCCAACAGCCTGGGACTATATATGGTCCGGTAGTTTATTCGCCATCGGACTCGGTGGCATAACCACTGTGGATGTTTTCTGGCCATTGGTATTGATCGCAGCCGGCATGGTTATCTTTGGCCAGGTGCTTTTCGGCCGCGACTGATTCAGTAGATACCAGCCTTTAGATTTTGACGCTGGTGGAGGTTGGCCAGGACTGGCATAAAATGTGCTGGCAGTTTTTCCACTAGCCCTTATCATACTAATAGGGTTGCTAGGGCTGGTGGCCTGGTTCGCCTTCCGAAAGTTAAGGCTTCGCAGATCCGTGGAAATCGCCTAGGAGTAGCCGGGCCTCTGAAATCTTCTAACGGTAAACAATGGCCGAACATTCTAGCCTATTGCGTTCCAACGAATACGAAAATTAACGCAATAAGACATAGTTGGCCATCGATGCGAGAATCCAGAGGAGAATATAGATGATGACAGCCTCGCTTCGGTCGATATGTGACAAGAGCTAGAGAAAAACCACTTTGCCCTGGTTGGCATGTTTCGCAAACCGCGATTCAGTCAATATTATTAACGGGGATAATCCGCTGCTTCTGCGTACTTACACATAACGGAAATAATGACCATGAAAGATGAAAAGAAAAAGGTTCGATCGGCCGTTCGAAGGCAATTCGCCGAAAATTATCTTCTGATTTCACTAGTGTCCTTCGGCGTCACCGTGATTAGCATCCGTGTTTTCCTGCAGTTGACTGGATTTCCCCAGATCGGCAACGGCGTATTGCACATCGCTCACACCCTATGGGGTGGTCTATTGCTGACCGTCGCCGTGATGCTGCCGCTAGCATTCGCTAACCGCTGGGCCATCCAGGCCAGTGCCTTATTGAGCGGGATCGGCATCGGACTCTTTATTGACGAAGTGGGCAAATTCATCACACAGTCCAACGATTACTTCTTTCCACCATCCCTTGCTCTTATTTATGGATTCTTTCTCATCATGGTCTTTATCTACCTTCATTTCCGCCGTCCGGGAGAGGAGGATCCTCGCAAGGCGATGTACCATGTTCTTGAAGAACTACTAGATGCAATCGACGGCGATCTGGACATCGCTGAGGCAGCCCGGATAGAAACTCAATTGGCCATCGCCAGGCAATCCGATAAGGGTGAAATAGTGACTCTTGCCGAAGCCATCATTCACTATCTAGAGCAGGAAAAGGGAAGCCTGCTGGTAGCCAGGCCAGGTCTGAGGAGACGGGCAGCCGCGAAGGTAGATGCAATTGGTCAAAAAGTAGGCCGTCAGCGCCACCGAAATATCATATCGGTTGTGCTGTCGTTATGGGTGATTGTAGTGATCGGTTATATTGCTATCTTGGTTGCCGGCGTTGCTTCGCTAGACAACCAGATCGTGCAGTGGCGGGATCTGCTCATCGCCATTCAAGTCCTGATCGGCGGCTTGTTGGTTGTGGCAGTTACAACTTGGCTCACCGGGCACGAAGTCGTAGGGTTGAAATTTGCGGTCCTTGGATCTCTCCTGTCCTTGATTGCCCTGCAGACCCTTTACTTCTACCTTTCTCAATTTGCCGCAATCACCAGCACGCTGTTCCAATTATCATTCCTGTTTATTCTACTTACTTATCGCCGGTGGTATGTGAGTGATAGGGTCTTCCAGGGAGAATAATAAATGGAAAATACTCCAGATATGGTCATCGATACTCAAGGCTTGGGTAAAAACTATGACGGGGTGGATGCGCTAAAAGACTTAAATCTAAGGGTCCCTGAGCACTCGATATTCGGCTTTTTGGGGCCAAATGGCGCCGGAAAGACCACAACCATCAAACTGTTACTGGGTCTTGCTCGACCCTCTTCAGGAAGAGGGTCAATATTTGGCCGGGACATCGTCAGTGAAAGCGTGGACATCCGGAAGAGGATCGGTTATTTGGCGCAGGATCCACGCTTTTACGAGTATATGACGGCGCGAGAAACACTGCGTTTCAAGGCTCGATTCTACTATCGTGGGCCGGAAGCTGAAATCGAGGCTCGTGTTGCCGAGATGCTGGAACTAGTGGGGTTGGCGGACAAAGCCGACCGGCCAATCAGAGGTTTCTCCGGTGGTGAACGCCAGCGACTGGGCATCGCCCAGGCCCAGGTCAATCATCCCAGCTTGTTGATTCTAGACGAGCCGGCCGCCTCTCTCGATCCCATGGGCCGGCGCGATGTGCTGGAAGTGATGGAGAAGTTGAGAAAGAAGACAACTATCTTCTATTCCACTCATATCCTCGATGACGTACAGCGAGTAAGCGATGCCGTCGCCATCCTGAACCAAGGAAAACTCGTTGCTCAAGCGCCCATCGAAGAATTACTAAGTGGAAGTGATGGAACGATCTACACTCTGGTTATTGAAGGGGATTCGGACCAGGTCCAGCGAGAACTCGCTGAAGAAGTCTGGGTTTCGAGTGTTAGCGCAGACACTGTTGGAAATATGACGACTTTACAAGTGGGCGTGACGGACGAAGAAGCCGCCAAAGCCAACTTATTGCGTCTGGTTATGGCAGATGAACAGCTGGTGGTAATCAGCTACGGCCAACGGACATATGAGTTGGAGGAGGTTTTCTTGAGCATTGTGGAAGGAGACAACAATGGCTAGCGCGCAGATCTTGCATCCAGTAACAGAAGATGGTTGGCGCGCGGGATTGCCTAACCTGGTGCGCAAGGAAAACGACCAATGGTGGCATACTCGGCGTTGGTGGATACAGAGTTTGCTGTGGTTGGCGATCATTAATGGAACTCTGGCGATCGGGCTTTGGGTGATGCCGGTCGTAGATCCTGATCTGAGACTTGAAGTTGCCTTGGCGTATGAGTTTTTTGTGCAAATGATGGTCTGGTTTCCCATGTTTGCCGTTATCGTAATCGCCCAGGGGGCAATCGTAAGCGAAAAGAAGTCGGGCACGGCTGCTTGGGTTTTGTCAACTCCTGTTTCCCGCGAATCTTTTATTCTCTCCAAGCTTCTCGCCAACGCCTTGGGTTTTCTGGTCACCGTTGTCGTTCTTCAGGGCGCGGTAGCTTATATTCAGCTATCACTATACGGCGAGGCGTTACTTCCGATTGGCCCATTCCTGGCAGTGTTGGGCCTTTTTAGTCTTTACTTATTGTTCTACCTGGCCTTAACATTGATGCTCGGCACTTTTTTCGAGGCAAGGGGGCCGGTCTTAGGTATCGCCATTGGCATCGCCATCGCCAGCATGAGGGGGCTCGGGCAATTGTTCAGTGGCTATGCGCCCTGGCTGGTGAAGATACTGCCAGAAGCCTTGCCCGTTCAGGCAAATGCAATCGCATCCGGGACATCATTACGTGCGGATTGGCCAATCCCCATTATCCTCATATCGTTGTATTCTGTATCGTTTATGATCCTTGCTATATGGCGCTTCAAGCACGAAGAGTTCTGAGGATTTTGAAGTTAGCAGCGGATATTTTAATCCCTCTCACACTAAAACAGTGCACCCTGAATTGAACATACTGTGACTATCAGTGCAAAGGCCCCATGTATTACTCCAGACACTCACAGCTCAAGATCTTTGCGCCCAAAAAGAAAAAGCCACCCTCCGACGGGAGAGTGGCTCGGACTAACTCTAGACAGGTTTTGATTGATTAGCCGCCACCTGGGGCAGCCATGGCCTTGCTCCGCTCCAATGACTGGAGGGCCAGGTATTTCTCGCCAAACTTATCGATGTTGGCCATTTCGTTATCATATTGATCGAAGTGGCGTTCTTCGTCGTCGATGAGGGCTTCAAATACCTTTCTGGAGTTAGCGTCGGCGTTGGCCGAGCATTCATTGGCCCACTTGTTGTAATCTTGTACACTGCCTTCCTCCATCTTGCGGCCCATTTCCAACATGGCCCGCACGTCCTGGATTTTCTCCACCTTCATTGCGGGAGCCATCTCAACATCGCCGCCCAGGAACAAGATTCGCTCGGCACATTCTTCGACGTGGCCCATCTCTTCGATGGCTGTGCGCTTGAACAGGCCCGCCAGCAGGTCGTAACCCTGATCGTCGCAGTGAAAATGGAAGTACATGTATTGGTTGACGGCCGCCAATTCATCAGCGGCTGCCTTATTAAGTAGTTCGATGCTTCTTTCGTACATTTTTACCCTCCAAGAGATGATTAGCGGGGATTTGGGGACTAGGAGATTTTTGTTCCCAATGACCCCAATGCCCGATATTTGATCAAGGGGAGATGCCACTATGGCGCACCCAATGACAATCACGTTAATTAATGAGCGAATTATAGATCATTCGCCGAGTTTCGTCCGCATCCGTTTCGCCGCAATGTTCCGGCTTCAAACGACTTAAATCATATGAAACAGAATGGCAAAAGCACGAGGGGATGCTTGGATCACCATCCGCCAGACGGCCTGCTCGATTCCAATGCGGGAAACCAGCCTATGGGCTATACTGGACCTCAGCACAGAACAACGGAGGTTCCCATATGGATTGTCCAAAGTGCGCGACTCAGAACCCTGATGGAGCGCGTTTTTGCTTTAACTGCGGTACCGAGCTCGCTCTGAAGTGCTCGAACTGCGGTACAAACCTACCTGCAGAAGCTAAATTCTGATTCAACTGTGGGCAATCAACCGACGAAAAACCAGAGAGCCGACCAGCCGCAGCCCCAACGCCAGAAACCACCACCGCCCCCGACATAGCGCAATCGGGAGATATGCTGCAAACAGGAGATATGCTGCAGCGCTATATGCCCAAGGAATTGCTCAACAAGCTGGAAGCAGCCCGCAAGAGCGGTTCGATGGAGGGCGAACGCCGGATCGTGACCATCTTGTTCTGTGATGTAAAAGGCTCCACAACCGCAGCCTCCGGTCTTGATCCCAAGGAGTGGTCTGAAATCATCAATGGTGCCTTCGAACACATGTAACATACCTTACTATGGGCAAAGTGCAGGCGAGCCGGAATGAGTTTGATGCCGCTCTAGTGTCCTTACGCCGGCTGATTCGGAGGCCATGGCTCTAAACATGCGACCCTTGGTTTGGCAATCGAGGATGGCGGCGGCCGGTAGAATGGCCGAGTCCGAGGCCAAGAGAACCAGCGCCAGAACCATGGTTGAAGAGATTTCCAGCCTGTTCAAAGACGAAGAACTAAGATCGACCTACATGCAGAGCGTGCTGAACAAAGTGGGGGGATAGCGAAAAACTTCATCTCCAACAGCGGGTCCACGAATCAGTTAACGAGAATTTTGTGTTTAACGATATTGAGTGCCTTTCAAGGTGAATGGTCACGATAAGGGAAGCATAATTATGGAATGTGAATTGGAGAGCATCAAGATCTATTACGAGCAATTCGGAGAGGGGAGGCCGATCATTATGCTCCACGGTTGGCTAGTCGATCACCGTCACATGGTCAAGGACTTTGAACCACTGTTCAAACATCGCGACGGATGGAAGCGTATTTATCCTGACATGCCTGGTATGGGACAAACGAAAGGGGAACAGTGGATTGATAGCCAGGATCAGATGCTCGATATTTTGTTGGAGTTTATTGACACCGTCATTCCTGAGCAACAATTTTGCGTAGTGGGTACTTCCCACGGTGGCTATCTTGCCCAAGGAGTCGTTTATAAACGGGCTGATCAGATGAGCGGAGTATTTCTCATGACGCCGGCGCAAACGACGGATATAACAAAACGGGATCTCCCGCCAAATGTGACTCTAGTGCGAGATGAAGTGCTCATTTCAGAGCTGGAACCAGACGAGGCCGAGTTTTTTGAAGAGTTCGCGGTCGTCCAAAGCCGGGCACTTCTTGAAAGCCTGCGGCGCGACGTTTTTCCAGCAATTGAGATAGCCGATCATGGATTTCTTGAAAAATTGGAGAAGTCCATTGAATTCTCTTTCGACATAACCGCTTTACCCGAGAGATTTGATAAGCCATCTTTGATTTTGCTTGGCAGACAGGATTCTGTCGTTGGATATTCGAACGCCTGGCACATTCTGGATAAATATCCAAGAGCAACTTTTGCGGTTCTGGATCGGGCAGGTCATGGACTGGGAGTAGAACAAAGGCAACTGTTTATTGCCCTGGCGAACGAGTGGTTGGATCGAGTTGAAGAGGGTGTGGGGCTGTAAAACTAGTAATTTGAACAGGAGGGATGGATCAGTCGTTTACTTAGATCTTAATTCCGACTTAAGAGCATAATTAGGCAGTGTAGCATAAACACTCTGCCACTTTGGCTAGCGGCTTGGTGAGGAATGGAGCGACCGCTATATTTTGCCTGGCCTAGGAGACCTCGACTGATGACCGCTAATATGTAATTCTTCTCTCTGTTATCTGGAAAGGTGTGGCTTGGAGAGGGACTCTGATTGGGATCTTTGCAGCGGTCGAAGTGCTGGTCGTGATTTCGCTGACGGTTTTCAAGCCTGAATTATGAGGGTTGCAGCTGGCGATGGCCCCACCAATACGTGTTCGCTCGATATTCGTGATCATCAGGAAGTTTCTTCCCTATATATGGTGGAACTGTCAATCAGATCACCGTCATTGATGAAGA
>Ga0307379_10006848_pt1 | contig 15579 bp, 19 predicted proteins | sample UN2MG_FD_202237 | JGI IMG/M metagenome (GOLD analysis project Ga0307379, IMG submission 202237) | Soil microbial communities from Risofladan, Vaasa, Finland - UN-2 | ecosystem: Environmental > Terrestrial > Soil > Coastal area > Acid sulfate soil | place: Finland: Risofladan, Vaasa | collected... | reverse complement strand
AAAGAAACGTCTTAATAATATAATAGTATGTACAGATTGCTCATCATTAGATAGTTATATTACTAAAGACATAAAAGGTGGTTAGTGAAAATAATAGTTATAGTTGCTTGTGTTTTTATATTTATATGTATTACAGAATTATTGTTTAGATGTATATACAGAAACAAATATAAACACGTTCCTAAATTATCATGGAATGATAATTATATTGTTGATCACCCATTTTTAAGTTTTTCTTATGCTAAAAACAAAATAGTTAAACCAAAAAAATTATTAAATTATGATTTACAGCAAAACGACTATTATTCTTATGAAAAGGATCTTACTTTAAATAACATGGGACATTTTGGAAAGGATTTTAGTACCGAAAAAGATCCATCCACATTAAGAGTTGTTTGTCTAGGAAATTCTACAACTGCTAATAATATTGCATTTAACGGAGTAGATTATTCATATCCAACATTATTAGAAACTTATTTAACTAATAAAACAAAACAAAAAATTGAAGTATATAATTGTGGAATAGGTGGATGGACTAGCGTTGATATATTAATAGATTTCTTGTTAAACATTGTTAATACAAAACCAGATTATATTATTTTTTGTCATGGGTTTGTAGATTTACATTTATATCTAATGGATTCATTTTCTCTTGACTATTCTCACGGAAGGTGTAATATAGGAAGAAAGATTCATAAACTTAAACAAAAATCATATTTGCCACAAATTAGTGTTTGGCATTTATATGAACATTTTAGAAATAAATTTTTTGGTAATGGTAATATACGAGATGAACTTATAGAAGCAATACGATTAAATAAAATACATGTCGATAATTTATATAATGATTTAACTGTTGAAAAGAATATAATAAAACATCTTTTTGTTATATGTAAATATCATGGAATTAAACTTGTTGTTGGAACATATCCATTTTATAATTATAACAAAACTACATTATCTAATAAAATAGAATATGGGGTTAATCTTGAAAATGAAAATATTAAAGAATTAGCTAAAGAATTTAATGTTATGTTTGTTGATCAAAATAAAAATATTTTAAAAACAAAAGAGTATTTTCTTGATTGGATGCATTTAACTCCTAAAGGTATGCAATTTATTGCGGAAGAATACGGAAAGGAAATATTAAAGGATTATGATGAAAAATGTTAAAATAGGTAATTATAATATTGGAGAAAACGAACCAGTTTTTGTTGTTGCTGAAATAGGTATTAATCATAATGGTGATATTAAAATAGCAAAACAATTAATTGATATGGCAGTTGAAACTGGATGTCATGCGGTTAAATTTCAAAAACGAACACCAGACATATGTGTTCCCGAAGATCAAAAAAATCATATGAAAGAAACCCCATGGGGATATATAACGTATTTAGATTATAAAAAGAAAATAGAATTTGAAGAAGAGGAATATACAACAATAGATAACTATTGCAAAGAAAAAAAGATTATATGGTTTGCATCTCCGTGGGATATTCCTAGTGTTAACTTTCTTGAAAAATATAATATTCCATGTTATAAAATAGCTTCGGCATCATTAACAGATATTAATATGTTAAAACAAATAAAAAATATTGGAAAGCCAATAATATTATCTACTGGAATGAGTACAATGGAACAAATCAAAACGGCTGTAAATGTTTTAGGAGAAGATAATTTAATTTTAACTCATTGTAATTCTAGTTATCCTGCTCCAAACGATGAACTTAATTTAAAGGTTATTCAAACACTTAAAACAGAGTTTAAATGTCCTATAGGGTATAGTGGGCATGAAACAGGAATGATTCCTACCATTATAGCTATGGGATTGGGTGCATGTTTAGTAGAACGACACATAACATTAGATAGGGGAATGTGGGGAACAGATCAAGCCGCTAGTCTTAGTGTTGTTGGGTTGGGATATGTTTGTAATGCTGCATTAAACTTTAAAACATATTTAGGTGATGGTGTAAAACAAATTTTCAAATCTGAAGAGAATGTTATTAAGAAACTTAGGAAAATTAATAATGACTAATGCTATTTTTATAACTGTTAGAAGCGCATCAACAAGATTGCCTAATAAATGTTTATTAAAAATTAATAATATAACAAATATTGAGCGTTTAATACGAGGTGTAAAAAAATCTAAAAATGCAAATATGATTATTTTATGCACAACACTTAATCAAGAAGATGATATACTATGTGAAATTGCTACTAAAGAGGGTATAGAATATTTTCGTGGAAGCGAGAAGGATAAAATAGATAGATGGTATCAAGCATCCAAAAAATTTAATGTTGATTATATTGTAACTGCTGATGGTGATGATTTATTTTGTGAGCCTATGTTAATAGATTTAGCATTTAAACAATTAGTAGAACAAAAATGTGATTTTATTGAAGAGAAGCCTGGATATTCTGTTCCTATAGGAGCATTTACATATGCCTTTACTAGTAAAGCGTTAGAACGAGTATGGAACATTAAAGATTCTACTGATACGGAAATGATGTCTGTATATTTTACAGAAAGTGGATTGTTTACCGTAGACACTTTACATAATATTCCACAAGAATTTAATTATCCAGAAATTAGAATGACATTAGATTATGAACAAGATTTTATGTTTTTTAAAAATGTAATTATAAACATAAAAGAAGATTATACCCTATATGATATAATTACGTTTTTAAATAACAATAAAGAAGTGATAGCAATAAATCAATATTTAACAAAATCTTATTTAGAAAATCAAAAAAACAAAACTAAATTAGTATTAAAAGAAAATAATAACAATGAACAACCCAACTAAATATATAGGAAACGAAGAGAAATACATTAAACAGGTTCTTAATTCAGAAAACTGGTCTGCTACTTCGGGTAGTTGGGCAAATAATTTAGAACGTATGTTTGCTGAACGATTCAATACAAAATATGCTGTAGCATTTAATTCTGGAACATCAACAATCCATGCGGCGTTAAAAGCCTCAGGTGTTAAAAACGGTGATGAAGTCATATCTCCAGCATTAACTGTTATAATGGACAGTACAGCTACCTTTCATGCCAATGCTATTCCAGTGTATGCTGATATACATCCCAAAACATTTTTAATTGATATAGAAGATGTTAAAAGAAAAATAACACCAAAAACTAAAGCCATTATAATAGTAACATTATATGGATTATCTATGGATATGTCCCCATTTATAGAATTAGCAAAAGAACATAATCTAGTGTTAATAGAAGATAATGCACAATGTGTTTGTAATGATTTTAGGGGAGACATTGCTAGTTTTAGTTTTGAAAACACAAAACATATTTCTTGTGGAGAAGGTGGAATAATCATAACTAACAACAAAAATTATGCAGAATTGGCTAGAAAAATTGGTGGACATGGATTTAAAAATTTAAAAGCGGAAGAAGGAAGAGTACGATTAAGACAAGATATTTTTCAAGATCCAAATTATAAACGTCATGATGTATTAGGATGGAATTATAGGTTATCTGAATTTAGTTCAGCAATAGCACTTGCTCAATTAGAAAAATTAGATATTTTAGTGGATCTAAGAATTAAATCCGCAGAATGTTTTATAGATGTAATGTTAAATTATTGTGACTACCTTACACCCCAAGAAACACCATCTAACCAAAAAAATTCGTATTATACTTTAGGCGTTATATATAGTGGAGAAGAAAAAATAGGAGTATCTTGGAAGGATTTTAGAGCAGAATATATTAAACAAGGCGGAGATGGAATATATGGTGCATGGTCTGTTCCATATTTAGAACCAATGATTTCAGACCGAACCTTTGTATCTCATTACCCAGAAATTTATAAAGATATAACATATAATATTGGTCTTTGTCCAACCGCAGAGCGTATACAGCCGAAAATAATGCAATTTAAAACAAATTATAGAGATGTTGATTTGGCAAAGCAGAAAGCATTGTGTTTAAAAAATACAATACAAAAGTTTAAGGTTTAGTATGAGTAAAATATTATTTGTTTATCCCAACGGAGAGGGTTATCCCATTATTCCATTAGGACCCGCCATGTTAATTGGTGTACTTAAACATGGTGGTCATAATGTTGAGTTGTTTGATATAACTTTCATGGTACAAAAAAGATTAGACCATGATGCAAGAGAAAAAACAGGAACAGTAAAACCTGTTGATTATACAAAATATTGGGGAACACCAATACAGGTTGATATATATCAAGAATTACGAAATAAAATTAAAGATTTTAAACCAGACCTTGTAGCATTTTCTATTGTTGAAAGTAATTATTCTATTGCCAAAAAATGTTTTGAAGTAGTAAAAAGTGAAACGTCTGTTCCTATAATAGTAGGTGGTGTATTCCCAACAATTGCCCCCAAATTCTTCTATGATGATAAAAATGTAGATATAATATGTATCGGAGAAGGAGAGCAATGCCTTCTTGAATTAGCAAACAAATTAGATAAAAAAGAATCATATTCAAATATTTTAAATTTACATGTTAAAACTAATAACGGAATAATCAAGAACAATTATAACAATTATTATAATTGGAATCCATTTATACCCCAAAATTGGGATTTGTTTGATAAGAGACATTTATGGAAAGCATACAATGGAAAAATGTGGAAATGTGGATGTTTTGAATTATCTAGAGGATGTCCATATAATTGTTCGTATTGTAACAATCATGTTTTTCAAAAAACATTTAAAGATATAGGAGCATATCATAGAGAAAAAGACCTTGATAATGCTATTAATGAAATGGTTGTATTAAAAAATAAATATGATCTTGGAATGATTATGTTTAATGATGAAACGTTTTTGATGATGAATAAAAAACGTATACAAGAATTTGCACATAACTATATTACTAAGGTTAATTTACCGTTTTTTATACAAACAAAAGCAGAAACTATGACCGAAGATAATATACAATTATTATCTAATATGAATTGTATGGGTATTGGAATTGGAATTGAAACCGGAAATGAAACCATTAGACGAGACTTATTAAATAAGAACACTAAAAACGAAATATACGAAAAAGCTATTGCGTTAACAAATAAATACAATATAAGAAGTACTGGTTATGTTATGATTGGTTTACCCTTTGAAACGAAAGAAAATATTTTAGAAACGGCAGAATTTTGTAAGAAACTTAATGTTTCTAGTGTAGCCATATCTATCTTTGCCCCGTTCTATGGAACAAAACTCTATGATGTTTGCCTAGAAAATGGATTTATAGATGATACATTAAATAATAATATTTCAGTAAATTATAAATCAATATTAAAACAACCTCAATTATCAAATGATGAATTAGAAGAATTATATTATGGGTTTAATGATTTAGTATTTAAAACCAAGGGGAATAATCATGTTTGATATTAATTTTTATAGAAAAATATATAGTATAACTAAACAAATAGAACAAAAAAACATCACTGATAAAGAGTTATTGTTTGAATTGTTTGATGATACTAGAAATAAATTACCTATAGTTTATAATATAGAAACAACTAATGCATGTAATATGAAATGTACAATGTGTCCAAGAACAACTAAAATGACAAGACCTATAGAAACTATAGATAGTGATACATTTTCAAATATAATAAAACAACTAACCCCGTTTTCGGTTTCTGAATGGAATAAATGGAAAACTTTTGTTGAAACTACATATAACATATACGAAAATGACATGAGCGAAAATCATTTTTTTCTTTATATAATCCCAAAAATAATTCAACTACATGGATATGGCGATCCGTTGTTAGACAAAAATATAGAATCTCATGTAAAGGTATTAGGTGATAATGGATTTAATTCATATTTTAGTTGTAACCCTGCTAATATAAATGTAGAAAAAACAAAACGAATGTTTGATGCAGGGTTATCATATATAAAATATTCTATAGAAAGTGTAGATGATTTAAAACATAAAAAAATACGTGGAGACTGCTCTAATTTTGTGGATGGTTACAATAAGATTATTGATATATTAGACATCAAAGAAAAAATGAATTATAATACAACAGTAGTTATAACGATGTTAGATCTTAACAATGACAAACAAAAGGAAGAATATGATGCATTAACAAATGCCTTTAAAGGATTAAATGTATACATTTATTTGAAAAGCCAAGATCAACAATGGTATAATACAATTTATCATGGAACAAACTCTATACATTGGTCAGAAATTTGTAAACATCCGTGGATGTCTATGACAATAAAATCAAATGCAGATGTTGTAATGTGTATGGAAGATTATAATAATGAAATAATATTAGGTAATGCTAAAAAAGATTCGTTATATAATATATGGAATGGTAAAAAATATATACAATTTAGAAAAGATCATTTTAATTCAGCACAAAACATAAAATGCACAAACGAATGTGATATGGACGTAGTAGGAAAGTATTTAAATGATAATATACATTGATATTGACAATACGATTTGCTATACTAATGGTATGAATTATGAAGATAGTACACCAATAGTAGACAATATTGAAAAGGCAAATTTATTATTTGATGAAGGGCATACAATAGTTTATTGGACAGCTAGAGGAAGTGTAACAAAAAAGAATTGGAAAAAATTAACAATGGATCAACTTAACAAATGGAATGTTAAATATCATAAATTGGTATTTAAAAAACCACCATTTGATTTACTTATAGATGATAAAGTATTAAATACAAGGGACTGGATATGAGTATAAATTTCGATGAGTTATGGAAGATCATAATTGATAAAAACAATAAGTTAAAAACTGACAAAGTAGTTAATATGACAATAAACGGTTTTAAAAAAGCTATTAAATTAGGATTTGATAAGGGGTATGAACAAGGATATGAAGATGGCAAAAACAGTAAAAGTATTTTTGAAGATATGTTTGGTAGTGGGAGAAAATTTTAATGTATACATTTAATGATGTTTTAATTATACCACAGTATTCAGAAATTAAATCTCGTAAAACTGTTAATTTAGCAGTAAATGTTGGAATATTAAATTTAGAACTTCCTATTATATCTGCTAATATGAAAACAGTAACAGGTCCTCGTATGGCATTAGAAATGGGTAGACGTGGGGCGTGGTCTATTCTACATCGGTTTAATTCTATTGAAGAGGCAGTATCTGATTTTATTGAAGCAAAAACACAAACACCAGGAGTTTCTATTGGTGTTAATGGTGATTTTAAAGAACGGTTTAATGCATTATACAATGCAGGAGCACGATATTTTTGTATTGACATAGCACATGGACACCATATTTTAATGAAGGAAACTATTGAATATATAAAAACATTATATTCTGATATTTATATTATAGGTGGTAATATTGCAACACCAGAAGCCGCAAAGGATTTAACCTTGTGGGGTGTAAATGCATTAAAGGTAGGTGTTGGTCCAGGTAAACTGTGTCAAACGAGAAATAATACAGGTGTTGGATCTCCACAACTTTGGACATTAGAACAAGTATATAATGAGTGTTTAAAATTTAAAAAGCCACCAATGATAATAGCAGATGGTGGAATTAAAACCATAGGAGATATAGCCAAAGCACTTAAATTTTCTGATATGGTTATGTTAGGATCATTCTTTTCTGGATGTATGGAAACTCCTGGTAACGTTTATAAAAGAACTGATGGAACAAGATATAAAGTGTATGGTGGTTCTGCCAGTGGGCACAATAAATCTAATGGTGATAAACGACCAGAATTTGTTGAGGGTGTAACTGAAGAAGTTCCTCTAGGTGATCATGTAAAATTTTTACTTAAAGAAATAACAGAAGGAATTCAATCATCCTGTTCATATGTGGGTGCTAAAAACTTAATTGAATATAAAGAATTGTGTAAATTTATTAATATAGGTAATAATGGAAAAACTGAAAGTAAATTCTAGTGAATATAGTTACTTAAAATCATGAAAAACATAACAGATATAATTAATGAACGAAACATAAATTAAAAGGAGAATACGAATGATAAATAAAGAAACACCAGAGTTAATTGTAGAAGCTATTAATTATTATATAGAAAATGGTCTTTGCCCCGAAGATAAAAGACCGTCTATAGATATAATGAGAAAAATAGTAAAATTTGATGATATTAAAACCGGATTGCAAAAACAAAACAATGAACAATAAAACACTTATTTTAGGTAAAGGATATTTAGGAAAAGAGTTTGAACGCCATGGGTTTGAAACTTGGGGCAAAGATTCTTTTAATATCAATTATCTTGATAAATCTATTTCTGGATACCAACTAGATGATTTACGAAAGTATAACGTAATAATAAATTGTATTGGTAAATCAAATACAAGATGGTGTGAAACCCCAGAAAATTTTAAAGAGGCAATGGCTATTAATGGATATCTTCCTAAAATTCTTAGTGAATTTTGTAATACACATAATATAAAATTTATTCAACTATCTACAGGATGTTTATATGATAATACTAAAAAACCCAATACTGAAGAGTCCTTTATGTCTGCACATTGTAAATATACCATTACAAAATGGGTAGGAGAAATTGGATGCAACCCAAAAACAGATTTAATTATACGCCCTAGATTATATTTTAGTGATATACAAGATCGTAATAATTTATTATGTAAACTTCCAAACTATGATGCATATGTAGGAAATGCCGTAGATAGTTTTACATGTACATCAACTATTGTTGGTGCTATTAAGGAATTACTTTTGATTAAACAGTGTGGTATATTTAATGTTGCTCAACGAGGTGTTGCAACAATAGCAGATATAGCGGCTTGGTGCAACCTTCCAGTTAATGAGATTACTACTATTGAAAAGGTTCGAAAAAAAGAAAAGTTATATCTTGTAAATAATGTAATGGACATTTCTAAATTATTGCCATTTTATTATCCTATGGATATTGAAACTGCAATAAAATTATCATATTCTGCTTTGTTACACAATAAAGCTTCTGAAAAAAGTAAACAATAATATTACAATGAAACAAATAAAGTTTAATAGAATAGAAATAGAAAATTTCTTAAGTGTTGGTGATATTCCTGTTAATATTGATTTTAAAACGGGCTTAAATGTTATTACTGGTGTCAACCATGATAAAGAAGATTCCAAAAATGGAGTTGGAAAATGTTTAGATCCTTTAACAGAAATAGATATAGAAATAACTGACCCAACGGTGTTGGAAAAATATGAATATTTTAATAAAAAAATACAAAATAATACCAACCCCGTTGATAAATAATTATATGAAAAGAAGATATAGTCCAATGCAATGGCAATTTTGGGTATCTAGAACAAACCCAGAAACTAATGTATTTTATACCCGAAACGAGGCTATAAAACATATAAGTTCGTTTAGAAAATGGTCGGTGTTTTATTGGTTAAAACGAATAAACCCGTTAACTAACAAACCATACACTATAGAAGAAGCTAAAATACAAGTATCATTAATTCAACGTAAAATGTCAAATAAATCTAATAATAAACATAAACATAGAAAAGATAGGGTACCTACTCAAATTCAATATTGGATAAAACAAGGATATTCTAACAAAATAGCAAAACAAAAAGTTAGTAAACGACAACAAACATTTTCGTTAGATATTTGTATTAAAAAATATGGAAAAGAACAAGGGTTAATTATATGGAAAAACAGGCAAATTAAATGGCAAAAAACACTTAATAAAAAATCAAATAAAGAAATAAAAAAAATAAACGAACAAAAATCTCCGTCAATATTAAAATGTATAAAAAAATTTGGTATAAATTTAGGTATTGATAAATATTGTAACTTTAGGATAGAACAATGTAAAAGTGATAAACATATAATTAATAAAACTAAAGAATTTATATTAAAAACAAAAAAATATAAAGATTTTAATAAGGTATATGATAAATTTCGTTATAATGCAAACAGAAGACACGGGCAAGCATCAAAAGAATCTTTAAAATATCTAATACCAATATATAAATTTTGTAGAAAAAAAGGACTTAATAGATCAGATCTTAGAATTGGAATATCAGGTTCTAAAGAATATAAAATTATAAACAAAAAAACAAGTAATTCTTTTGATTTTTGTTGTATTAGTAAAAAATTTATTATTGAATATAATAATAAATTCTGGCATCCAGATCCTTATATTATGGAGAAAAACGAATGGAATAAATGGAAACATCCTATAAAAAAATGGAATGCTATCGAAAAATATACCAAAGATCAAAATAAAAATCGTTTAGCAATAAAGAACGAATTTAAAATATTTACAATATGGGATTGTAAAGACTATAATAAACAAATAAAAAAAGCAAAAGAATTTATTTTAAATGAAATTAAAAACAACAATTAAAAACATAAGCGATTTTTACAAATTATATCCTGAATATAAAGGTAAAATTAATGTTAAAACCCGATTTGGGTATAAGACAATAGAAGAAGCTAAAATAACAGCATATAACGAACAAGTATTTAAACTTATTACTAATACTAATATATTATTAGCATCAAAAAATCATAAATTATTGTCAAATAACGAATGGCTTAAAATAAAAAATCTTAATCCGGGAGATTATATAGAGACTATTAACGGTAAAGATATAATAATTGATATTAAAGAAACAAAAACATATAAAAATTTATATGATTTACAAGTAAAAGACGTTAAAGAATATTATGCTAATGGTATTGTATCTCATAATTCAGCTATAGCAGATTCAATTTACTTTTGTTTATTCGGTACAACAATTAGAGAATTAAAAAAAGAAGATATTATTAATAATATCAATAAAAAGAAATGTCGAGTAAAACTTGAATTTGATATATTAGAAAATAATGTTACAAATGTATATAGTATAGAGCGTTGCATTTCACCAAATAAGTTACATGTAATAGTTAATGGTGTTGATACAACAAAATCCACAGCACTTAAAAGTACAGAAGATATCTGTAATATAATTGGTGCAACACCAGACGTATTTAAAAATGCTGTTATTATGACAGTAAATGGTACTATTCCGTTTATGGCGCAAAAAAAGGTTGAAAAAAGAAAATTTTGTGAGGGACTTTTTAATTTAGGTGTATTTCAAGATATGTTATTAGAGGAACGAAAGCGTTACAATGAAACAAAAACAAATATAGAAATAGAAACTGTAAAATATGAAGAAGTTAAAAATACTTTAGCAGTTTATATGGATCAAAAAAAGAAACGGGATGAATATAGAAATTCTAGAATAACAAAACTTCTTGAACGAAAAGAAAACAATCTTATAGAATTAAAAAAACTTAAAGAATCTATACAAGATGTTAATGTTAATGATATTGAAATGTTTAATTCTAATATAGAATTATTAACTAATAATGCAGAAAAACTTCAAAATAATATACAAACACATATTAAATTAATTGCTACAAACGAAGAACAAATAAAAAACATAAAACAAAAAATTAATACATTAAACGAACTGGGTGACGTATGTGATAAATGTGAACGTCCTGTTACTGAACACGATAAAAAAGAGGTTGATAAAAAGCTTGGTAATTATATAACAAAAATAAAAGAGCTTAAAATAGAAACTGATAAAAACATAGAAAACCAAAAAGAACTTGAAAACAACAAAATTAAGTGTATAAAAGCTATAACCAAACAGAATAATAATATTAATAATTTAAATACAATTATAGAAACTAATAAAAACAATACAGCCAAAATAGATCAACTTAATATATGGAACAAACAAATTAACGTTGATATTGAAATATTAGAAGAAGATAAAAACGAATTTGATACACTGCTTAACGATAACAATACAAGATTAATAGCATTAAAAAATATTATTACGGAATTAAATAAACGTTTAATAATTTTAGATTCTATTAAACATATAGTATCAGAAGAGGGTGTTAAATCATATATTATTAAAAAATTATTAAAAATATTAAACGGCAAACTTACATATTATCTTAATAAATTAGATGCTCCGTGTAGGTTTAAATTTAATGAATATTTTGATGAACAAATAATTAACGAAAAGGGACAAGAATGTTCATATAATAATTTTTCTAGTGGTGAACGTAAGCGAATTGATTTAGCTATTTTATTTACATTCATGGATATACGAAGGCTTCAAGGTAATACTTCTATTAATATTGCATTTTATGATGAAATTTTAGATACTAGTTTAGATGATAAGGGTATTGAATCTTTTTTAGAAATTGTTAATGAGCGTATTGACAAATACAATGAAGCATGTTATATTATTAGTCATAAAACTGTTGCTATAAATTCTAATGTAAATGATGTTATATTTTTAGAAAAACGTAATGGGTTTACTACAATTAATAATATAATACCATAAACAAAAGGAAAGATAATATGAGTCCAAAGTTTAAAATGACACAACCATCTGCGCCACAAAACCAATCACAAAAGTCTGAAACAATGTATCAACCTACTAATATTGGTGTACCATTACCACCGATGGGAATGCCAATGGGTGTTCCACAAACAACCGTTGTTGGAGTAAAACGAACAGCAGGTAGTTTGCCACCATTAGCAATTCCAGGTTCGGATTTACCTCGTGCAGTGAATTATTATGCGGATTATGGTGGTTGTGGCTTTTGGAGAATGATATGGCCAGATATTCTTCTTAATGGAAACAACAAAGCTATTATAAATGGTTTAACTACTATGGTTCTTGATCCACGATTTTATCAAGGGTTAAAGGCGGTTAGATTACAACGACAAGCAACACCAATACAATTACAATTTATGAATTTTTTAAAACAAGGTTCTAGTCAAATGAATTTTAAAATAATTTATGAAATTGATGATATTATTTTTAAAGATGATATCCCAGATTTTAATAGATGTAAAGTTGCTTTTGAAGATGAAAAAATATTACAAAGCGCACTTTCTATTATGCAATTATCAGATGAAATTTCTGTTACTTGTGAATATATGAAAGATTATTATCGTGTTAAAACAGGAAACCAAAATATTACGGTAGTTCCTAATTATGCACCAAAAATGTGGGCAGAAGGTTTTTACGATAAAACTAAACTTTCTAATAATTATCATAAACATGAAAAACGACCTAGGATTGGCTATTGTGGATCGGGAACACATGTTGATGTAACTAATAGAACAGGTCAAGTAGATGATTTTACACATATTGTTAATCAAATAATAAAAACACGAAAAGAGTTTAAGTGGGTTATGATGGGATGTTATCCACTACCATTAAAACCATATGTAGATAATGGAACAATTGAACATGTTCAGTGGGCATCAATTTTAGAGTATCCTAGAGCAATGCATAATCTTAATCTTAATGCTACTATAGCACCGTTAATTGATTGTCATTTTAATAGGGCTAAAAGTAATATTAAATTTTTAGAAGCTGCATATCAAGGACTTCCAGGAGTATATCAAGATATTGTAACATATAAAGATGCGCCACTAAGATTTACTACTGGTGATGATATGATAGATCAACTTAAAACACTGTTAAAAGATGCTTCGTATTATATGAGTGTATCTAAAAAGATTCGTCAATATGCAGAAACTATGTGGCTTGATGATCATTTGGATGAATATATGGAATTATATTTTACTAATTATGGCGATCCAAAAAGAAAAGCACTTTTAAAAAATAACAAGGAACATATTAAACAAACACCATGAAAAAACTTAAATTTTTAGATATAGTAGAAGATACTATTAGTGGGGCTAAAGGAAAAATTGTTGGTAGAATAGAATATGTATATGAATTGCCTAAAATAGGAATTCAATCATCTGTAAATACTGACGGAACCATACCTACTATTCAATGGTTTAATGAAAAGCAATTAAAGTTAATTACACCATCAACAAAAAATTCTAATACACTAGGATTTAATAAGGGAGGTGCGTAATGAGCGATTTCGCAGATATGGAGATAGAACGCGGAATGGATGAAGATTGGCCGTTTGGCCCACCACGACGCAGACAGCGCAGTAAGCTGTCGGCGGCGGAAAGGGCGGCGGCATGGGCGGCGGCAAGGGCGGCGGCGGCGATGGAGGCAAGGGCGCGAGCTTGCGACGAAATCGCTGGAGTGCGTGAATGCGAAGGTCTTGGAGAAGATTGAAGCCGAACGCTCCGGGTGAGCGGACAGAAACCCGCTCGGAAAGGACCACATGAAATCAGAGACAACGAAAGCGCGGGTTTCGGGTACGCTCGACCCGATTGTTAGAAATCGTAAATGCACAAACCATCCAGACCGCAAAGCCGTTGCTTGGGATTACATATTTGAAGAACCCATTTGCCAAAAATGCAAGGACCGCTATGACAAAATGGACAACGATTCCTTCGATTTCTAACTAGAGATTGTGTAACACGTTACATTATTGGAAAACAAGGTTTTAACTGCTTATGAAACTCCAACAAAATCAAAAGAAATCGGTTAAAATCACTTGCTTTTTAACCCAAAATGTAGTATATTATAGGAGTGAAATATGAAAGTCATAAATGTAACGAAAGAGTATTTTGAGACAGATGACGAGAAGGTTTATTTCTTCGAGCCTCTGGAAAAAGAAATATCCGTTGAGGATATGCAGAAGATTGTGGACGCAAAAGAAAAATTAGTTAAGGAGTTGAAAGATGGGAATAAATGTATTGAGCCTATTTGATGGTATATCATGTGGTCAAATTGCACTTGAGAGGGTTGGAGTTGATGTTGATAATTATTTTGCTTCTGAAATTGATAAATATGCAATACAGGTAACTAAACACAACTACCCAAACACAAAGCATATTGGTGATGTAACAGACGTAAAAGGTGCTGATTTGCCAAAGATTGATTTGTTGATTGGCGGTAGCCCTTGCCAAGGTTTCAGCTTTGCAGGTAAACAATTGAACTTTGATGATCAAAGAAGTAAATTGTTTTTTGAATATGTGCGTTTGTTGAAAGAGTGCAAGCCAAAATATTTTTTACTTGAAAATGTGAAAATGAAGAAAGAGTATCAAGATGTAATTAGTGAGCATTTAGGTGTTAATCCTATTGAGATAAATAGTGCTTTGGTTTCTGCACAAAACAGAAAACGGCTTTACTGGACAAATATTCCTGGAATTATTCAGCCGGAGGATAAGGGAATTTTGTTAAAAGATATTTTAGAATATGGGTATGTTGACGGTGAAAAAGGATATTGTTTAGATGCGTGTTATTACAAAGGAGGGAATTTAAAGCAATATTTTGAAAAGCATAGAAGGCAGCTTGTTTTCTCTGCTAATTATTTGCAATATGACTTGTCGGGCAAAAACCATAAATCACAAGATCAACGAGCATATTATCTAAACGGGAAACACGGAACATTGCCGTCAAATAATTGCAGCACGAAAGTAAAGGTTTTGATAGATAAGGAAAAAATCAATATAAGAAAACTAACCCCCGTTGAATGTGAGCGGCTCCAAACAGTACCTGATGGATATACTGACCATGTGAGCAAAACACAACGGTATAAAATGCTCGGTAATGGCTGGACGGTAGACGTGATAGCACATATTTTTAAAGGCTTACTGAATGAAAATCTATAAAATCACA
>Ga0307379_10006847_pt1 | contig 15580 bp, 12 predicted proteins | sample UN2MG_FD_202237 | JGI IMG/M metagenome (GOLD analysis project Ga0307379, IMG submission 202237) | Soil microbial communities from Risofladan, Vaasa, Finland - UN-2 | ecosystem: Environmental > Terrestrial > Soil > Coastal area > Acid sulfate soil | place: Finland: Risofladan, Vaasa | collected... | reverse complement strand
TCCCCTGGTGGGAGGGGATAGAGGGGAGGGGGTCTCTTTTCACAGTCACCCTCTCCCTAACCCTCTCCCGTCCAGGGAGAGGGGGTTTTCTCCTCTTCATTTCATGAATAATCCAGGTTAAGTTAAGTGTCACCATAATTCTCACCATAATTCTTGTGGGAGCGAGGCCATTCCGGCTATTTCCTTATCATCATGCCGGCCACTTCCTTGATGATCTTCACCGCCGCCGAGGCCGTGATCCCGGACGGGTCCCGCGCGGGATTGAGCTCGACGACGTCGAGCCCGATGATCCTGGCCTTGAGGCGATGGATGAGGTCGACCGCCTGGCGCGTCGTCAGCCCGCCGGCCTCCTGGTGGGAGACGCCGGGGGCGAAGGCCGGGTCGAGGGAATCCAGGTCGAAAGAGATATAAAGGGGATGCTCGAATTCGAGCGTCAGGCCGTCCCGGAAATCCTTCATCTCGACCATCCGGACTCCGTGGCGCCGGGCCATGGCCCGCTGATCGGCCGTGGCGGTCCGGACTCCCACCTGGACGAGCGTCTTGGCCAGTCCATCCTCCATGATGCGGGCGAACGGGCAGGCGTGTGATAAGCGGTCGCCGTAGAGATCCTCGTAAAGGTCGGGATGGGCGTCGAAATGGAGGATGTCGACTGCCCGATGGGCCCGGGCTACGGCCTTGAGAACGGGGTAGGTGATGGAGTGGTCGCCGCCCAGCAGGATGGGCCTGGCTTTTTTCTTGAAAACCGCGGCCACGGCCGCTTCGATCCGGCGGAAGGTTTTGTCCACGTCACCCGAGGTATCGACATCTCCGAGGTCGACCATGACCGTTTCGTGTTCGAGGTCGACTCCAAGTTCGGTGACGGGGTTCCGGGCCTTTCCGGTCGAGGAGGCCCGGATGGCGGCCGGCCCCCCCGCCGCGCCGCGGAGGTAGGAGGATTTCTCGTCGAAAGGAACGCCGATGATCGCCAGTTCATACCGGGGTTTGTCCTGGACCGCGCCTCCAAAATCCGTCATGGCTGACCTCCTTCTATCATTCGACCGCGAGAACGATCGCGGCATAGCTGACCGCGGACTGGGTCGTTTCTTCCCTCCAGAACTCGTAATCCAGCAACCGGCCTTTCATCCCGGGGAAGGCGTCGAGGAGGGCGGCCAGGGTCGAAAACCCGCAGACATTATACTGGTCCATGACCTTCCGGGATTCCGCCCAGAAGGCCGCTCTGTCGCCCGCGGCAAGAGCGGCTATGAGGGCCTGGTCGTGTGTCCTGGCCTCCAGGAGAAGCGAGGACGCCCGCTCGCGGTGACCGAACTTTGGACCGATATGGGAGAAATCGACACCAGCGACGACCAGCGTGCCAACCGGGTCCTCTTCCCGCAGGGTCCTGAGCGCTGCCAGGAATCCGCCCACGCCCGGTATCTCGGAGGGGCGCGAAACCTTGGCCAGATCGCGGACAAACGAGCCGCAGAGGATGGGCACGGCGGTGAATGAAGCACCGAAGAGGTGCTGGAGAAAGACAAGCTGAAATTCGAGGGAATGCTCCGATCGATGGTGGATGTCGTACGCAGAGACGGCCTTCCCCCCGGCCTTTTTCAGCGCCCGGACAGCCTCCCGATCCGTCGTCACCCGGCCGAGGGGCGTTTCGTAGTCCTTTTCGGTCAGGCTGAAATACGCATCGCCAAGACTGTGCCCGGTTCCGAGGAGCAAAACCCGGCGCGGTCGGAGCCGGCGGATGGAACGGTAGGCTTCGGCATAGACCTTTTTCCCGATCCCCAGGTCGATGTGGGGGGCCACAAGCCCGAAGAGCTCTGCCCGGGGTTTCCCTTTTTCTTCCGACTCAGGGCTCCCCACGATGTCATCGAGGAAGGCCCGCAACTCCTCCGGCCGCCCGGGATAGGAGACGCCTCCGTGGGACGAATTCCGCACCTCCTGCCGCAAATAATCCCTGAGGACCTTTTCTTTTTCGGAGCGATAGCGGTCGCTCTGGAGGAGACAGGCGCCGTCGAGCTCACGGATGAGCCGGCCGACGGACGCGGCATCGACCAGGACACCGCTTTTCAGCCGGACGAGCTCGACCTGGATGTCTCGGACGGTCCTTTTCCCGTCGATCAGGCCTACGATGTCCAGCACGTCCCCTTGGAGGATGACGGGGTCGCGGATCAAGCCCAGGAAATCACGCACCAGCAGCGCCTTCCCCCCCTGGTAGGAGGTCGCAATGACCTCCAGGTCTTCTCTGACTCGGGGGATCGATTCTTCCTTGGTCATCTCGTTTTCGACCCTGATAGAACTACAATTTTTGGATAAAAATTGCAATGGGCTCGGGATAAAAGACTCCCTTGACTCAGTTGACTCAAGGGAGCTGAAAGGAGGGTGGGGGGTGGAGAGAGGGATCTTAGCCCCTCTCTCCCTTTTTCACAACCTCGGCTTCGCCTTGGATGAGAGTGAATTCGAGCCATAGAGGCTGCGATGGCTTCATCTTTTCACGGTGGATTTTGCCTGGCAATCACCTCCCGGGGGGGTTCGGGGGGTGAATTTTCGCCCCCTTTCCTCCCCCCAAAGGCACAGATCGATGGGAAGAGCGGCCGAATTCTGGTATAATTTCTGCGGATCATCCCGAAAGGAGGAATCATGGAAAAAGTTCGCCGCGTCGATACCGAAGAGGACGCCATCCATCTTCTCCAGATCGCTCTGGAACACGAGTGGGCAGTGAGCTTCGAATACACCATCCACGCCTATTCCATGCCCAAGGGCAAATTCTTCTATGAAGATCCCGTCATGAAGCTGCGCACCGACGCTCGCGCCCAGACCATCCAGATCGGCATCGACGAGATGTACCATAGCCTGCAACTCGGCATCATCATCCGGCAGATGGGCGGAGATCCGTCCTTCAAGACCGACGAGGTCATCCGCTATCCCAAGGTCCTCGACAACCTGAAGAGGGACAAGCTGACCGAGGATCTGGTCACCGACCTCTACCAGTCGGCGGAGTGGAAGGAGGGTGCATATTCCAAGATCAAGAACATGGTCCTGAACATCTCCTACGATGAGGTCCGGCACGGCCGGCAGTTCCAGACCATGATCCGGACGATGGAAAAGGAGGGCGCCGCGGAGACCCTCTGCTTCCAGGAGAGCGAGGAGGCCGCCGCCAAGCCGGAGGTCCGGCTTCTGCACGAGATCACCCGGATGGAAAACGAACTGATGCACCGCTATCTCCGCTTCGTCCTGCTCTTCAGCGAACACCAGGACCTGTCGCAGCGGCTGTACAAGAATTCCATCAACCACATGCGTCACTGGGACAAGAACTCGGGAATCCTGGTGAAGCTCGGCAGCGTCATCCGGATCGAGAACTCCGTGCGCGAACCCGATGGAAAAGAAATCAGCCGCAGCCCCATGCCTTCCCTCTACAGCGGCCGGGACCGCCTCTCCGCCCTGCAGTCGCTCGTCCCGGCCGAGGAGGAACTCATCAGCAAGTACGAAAAGCTCGTCCCCCTCTTCCCGGAGGGCGAGATCCGCGACCAGCTCAGTCTTCAACTCGGCCTCAAGAGGGAACACTTGTTCACCCAGGAATGGCTGCTCAAGAACGCCGGCCGCATCAAAGGGCTGTCCTAGGCCATGAAATCCATCAAGACCCAGTTCAAAAAGTTTCAGTATTTCTATCCCTATACCGTGGCGCTGGTGGGGGCCCGGGCGGGAAACCGGGTGAATTTCATGAGCTGCGCCTGGCATACGGCTCTGTCCTTCGAGCCGCCGCTCTTCGGTGTGCTGATCGCCAGGAAGCGCCTCACCCACGAGGTCATCTCCGCCGCTCGGGAGTTCTCGGTCAACTTTCTCAGTTTCGACCGGGTCCGGCTTTCAGCCCAGATGGGGCGCAAGTCCGGCCACGAACTCGACAAGATCAAGGAGTTCGGAGTCTCTCTTCAGCCGGCCAAGGTCATCAAATCGCCGCTTATCGAAGAAGCCTATGTGGCCTTCGAATGCCGGCTGGCCGAGATCCGTCCCCTTGGCGACCACGACCTCTTCGTCGGCGAGGTTCTGGCCGTCCATCATGATGCCCAGGCCTTCAACTCCGAAGGCGTCCTCAATCCGATGAAAGTCCGCCCACTGCTCTATCTGGGATCGGATTTCTATCTCACCATCGACCCGGATACCCTCAAGCACATCGTGCCGGACTGATCCGTCTTGATGGCAGCCCCCTAATTCCATATAATTATGGGGAATCCCATGGCCACAGTCCTGCAGGTCGATAACCTGGCGAAAGCCTTCACACCGGGATTCATTCCCAAAAAACGGGAAATCCTCAAAGGCGTCTCCTTCTCTGTCACGGCCGGGGAGATCTTCGGCTACCTCGGGCCCAACGGCGCCGGCAAGACCACGACTCTGAAATGCATCTTGGGCCTGATCTTCCCGGACCGAGGGAAAATCGAGATCTTCGGCCATCCGCACCTTTCCATGAAAGGAAAAGAGCACCTCGGCTACCTGCCGGAGAACCCCTACTTCTACGATTATCTCACGGCGGCCGAGTTCCTCGATTTCTACGCCCGGCTGTTCGGTCTGAAGAAAAGGGACAAGGAGGACAAGATCGCCGGCCTGCTCCGCCTGGTCGGTATGGAAAAGGCCCGCGACCTCCAGCTCCGCAAGTTCTCCCGGGGTATGCTCCAGAGGGTCGGGCTGGCCCAGGCCCTGATCAACGACCCCACGCTCCTCTTTCTCGACGAGCCGCTGGGCGGGCTGGACCCGCTGGGCCGGAAGGAGCTCCGGGACATCATCGTCCGGCTGAAACAGGAAGGCAAGACGATCTTTCTCTGCTCCCACATCCTCCAGGACATCGAGATGATTTGCGAGCGCGTGGCCATCATCGTCGGCGGTCGAGTCATCAGCCAGGGCAGCCTCCGGGATCTGATTTCGGAGAAGGTCCTGTTCACCGAGATCACCCTGTCCGGGATCGACCCGGCCTGCCTCGTCGACCTGGGAGAGCTGGTCTCGACGCACGGCGACAGGATCCTGCTCAAGGTCCTCCAGGAGGACACCATCCAGAACCTGATGGCGCTCGTCCATGAACAGAAGGGCAGGATCCATTCCCTCATCCCCCGGACCGAGACCCTCGAGGACATCTTCGTGGAGATGGTCAAACAAGGATGAAGATCAAAGCCATCGCCCTGAACACGTTCAAGGAGGCCATCCGGGACCGGATCCTCTACTTGCTTTTATTTTTCGCCGCCGTCGCCCTGGTTTTTTCGCGGGTCCTGGCCGTGCTCACCGTGGGTGACCGGGTCAAGATCATCAAGGACGTCGGTCTGTCCTCGATCTCGCTCTTCGGCGTGCTCATGGCCATCATGATCGGCACGGGCCTAGTGTACAAGGAAATCGATAAGAAGACGATCTACACGTTGCTCTCCAAGCCCATCCAGCGCTGGCAGTTCCTGCTGGGCAAGTTCTTCGGGCTGGTCCTCACCCTGTTCATCATGACCCTGGCCATGAGCCTGATCTTCCTGGTCATCGTCCTTCTCTATACGGGGCGGCTGGAGGGCTCTATGCTCCTGGCCATCCTGTTCATTTTCATCGAACTCGTCTTGATCACCGCGGTGGCCATCCTCTTCTCCTGCTTTTCCACCCCCATCCTGAGCTCGATCTTCTCGCTCTCCTTCTACCTCATCGGGCATCTCTCCTGGGGGCTCGAAACTCTCATCCAGAAAACCCGGCCGGGAATGTCCAGGATCGCCCTCCGCGGGCTCTCCGCCGTCCTCCCCGACCTCGAGAATTTCAACTTCAAGACCGAGATCGTCCACGGCCTGGCCATCGATCCCAGGTTTTACCTCTATTCCGCCGTCTACGGGCTGGTCTACACGCTTTTCATCCTGGCCCTGGCCGTGCTGATCTTTAAAAAGAGGGATTTCGTCTGAAGCCGATGACTGGATCGTCCGGCCGGAGAAAAGGGTCAGCCGCCGTCGCCCTGGTGGCGCTCTTATTCCTCTTCTGCGCCGGCATCGTCTCCCTCAAGCTGGCCATCGAACGGATCCCGCGGAAAAAGATCCCCGGCGCCTCGATCATTTACATCCCTTCGGGCAAATACCTGAAATATGCCACCTTCGGCTATTCTTCGCTCGTCGCCGACCTCGTCTATATCTGGGCCATCCAATATTACACGACCTACACCATCGTCGACCGCTTCCAGAACCTGGAGCACATCTTCTCCATCATCGCCGAGCTCGACCCCCGCTACACCGACCCCTACGAGGTCGGCGCCCTGATCGCCGTCAACGAAGCCAAGGACCTCCGGCTCGCCTACAAGATATTGGACCTGGGGCTGGCCAAGAATCCCGACCAGTGGATCTTCCCGTTCGAGGCGGGGCACTACGCCCAACGCGCGAAAGATTATGAGACGGCCCGGAAGTACTATGAAAAAACGATGAACATCCCGGGCGCGCCGGAGATCGCCAAGAGGCTCTACGCAGCGGCGGGCTTCAAGGTGATGGACCTCGAAGAATCCTGGGAGACCTGGCTCGAGGTCTACAACACCGCCACGGACGAGCGCACCAAGAAGATCGCCGGTAAGCATCTTTACCAGGTAAAAACCGCGGCGGACACGAACCTCCTCAAGGAAGCGGTCCGGCGGTTCAGAGAGCGGTACCAGCGGCTGCCCGCCGAACTGGGCGAGCTCGTCCGCTTCGGGATCGTCTCGGCGCTGCCCCAGGACCTGGACGGCAAGGACTACATCTACAATCCCAAGACAGGCGAGATCACGCCCCCGAGCATCTGGTGGAAAAGATAGTCATCGTCCTCTTCGGTCTGGTCTGGGGAAGTTTCCTCAACGTCGTCATCTACCGGCTTCCGCGGGGGTTGAGCCTGATGTGGCCCCCGTCCACCTGTCCGCAGTGCGGGACGCGCATCAAGGCCTATGATAACATCCCCGTCCTTTCCTACCTCCTGCTCCGGGGGAAATGCCGCGCCTGCGGCCTGAAGATCTCGGCCGCCTACCCGCTTGTCGAGCTCCTCACGCCGGTCTGCTTCCTGCTCCTCTACGCCCGGTTCTCTCTGAGCGTTTCCTTCTTCGCCTCCTGCCTCTTTGCCAGCGCCCTCATCGCCCTTTGTTTCATCGACCTCTACCATCAGATCCTTCCCGACGAGATCACCCTGCCGGGCCTGGCCCTGGCTCTCCTCTACTCCGGCTTCCGCCCTGATATGACTCTGCGGCAGGCCCTGGTCGGCGCGGTCGCCGGCGCCGGCTTCCTGCTGGTCATCTACGGGGCCTACCTCCTGCTGAGGAAGAAAGAAGGCCTGGGTATGGGTGATGTGACCATGATGCTCCTCGTCGGCGCCTATCTGGGCTGGGTGAAGGCGTTCTTCACGCTTCTCGTCGGTTCGTTCGTCGGGGCGCTGGTGGGTCTTTTCCTTTTGTCCTTCCGGAAGAAAGACCTCCAGTTCGCCCTTCCCTTCGGGACGTTCCTGGCGCCGGCCGCATTTTTCGCCCTGGTCTGGGGGGACCGGATCATCAATGCCTACCTTAGCCTCTTCAAGAGATAACGCTGATTGTTTTTTGCCCGGGACTGTGATATTCACTAGGGACAGGTTCGCTGCATGGTCGCGGAGAATATCCCCCAAAAAAAGGCCGCCTTCAGGATTATCCTCGTCGTCTTCCTTTTCTTCCTCGGGTTCTCCCTGTTCCTCAACCTGCCGGTCATCGACCAGCATTTTCTCTTCGCCGACCAGGCGGTCTACTATGCCCTGACCCAGAGCATCGCCTACGACCTCGACCTGGAATACACCAAGAAGGACTTGATCCGGTACTACCACGATTTCAATGCCGGGCCGCAGGGCATCTTCCTGAAAAAGGCCCGGAACGACAATATTTTCTACGCCAAGTCATGGGCCTATTCGCTTTTCGCCGCGCCGTTCGTCCGGGTGTTCGGGTACAACGGCTTCCTGGTCTTCCACTCGTTCCTCCTGCTCATCGTCATGCTGCTGGGGTATGCCTACTTCTCCCTGGCCAACTTTCCGCTCGCCTCGATCTCCTATCTCCTGACCTTTCTCTTCGGCTCCGTGGCCGGCGTTTACTACCTTTGGATCTCGCCGGACTTCTTCAACTTCTGCCTCGTCTTCATCATCTTTTTCCTCTGGATCTACAAGATCAAACGCCGGGAGGCTCCGGCCGCCGCTCCCGCGGCCGAAGCGTCCCGGTCCTTCCTCCTCTCGCCGGGGACGGATTATCTGGCGGCCTGTCTCGTCGGCCTGGCGGTCTTTTCCAAGCCGCCCAACATCGTCCTTATGGCTCCGCTCGTCCTCTTCGCCCTCTATGAGAAGAAATTTTTCAAGGGGCTTGTCCTGGCGGTCGTTTTCATCCTGACCATCGGGCTTCTCTTCGGGGCCAATTACCTCCTCACCTCGGACTGGAACTACCAGGGGGGCGAGCGGAAGACCTTCATCGGAAAATTCCCTCTCGAAAAGGGCGATGCGACCTTCGATTCCCTCGGCAGTACCATGACCTCGGAGAACTACTTCCAGCGCTTTCTCATCCCCCCCAAGTTCATCCTCTTCAACATGTTCTACTATTTCTTCGGCCGCTTCACCGGGATCGCCTGGTATTTCTTCCCGGCTGTGCTCGCCCTGATCCTGTTTTTCCGCTCGCGGCGCCGGGTCTACGACTGGCTGACCCTCATCACCTTGGCAGGCGGAATCCTTATCTACATCGTCCTCACTCCCGAGTTCTACGGCGGTGGAGGGGGGTCGCTGGCCAACCGGTATTTCCTCAACATCTACCCCCTGTTCCTCTTCCTGCCGAGCGCTAAAAAGAGCTGGCGGCAGGTGGTCCTGATCTGGGTTGTGGCGGCCGTGTTTATCTCCCAGATTCTGGTCAGCCCCTTCCGGTCATCGGCCCAGCCCGCCACCCACGCCAAGAAGTTCCCGATCAAGGCCCTGCCCCTGGAGATGACCCAGGTCAACCAATTCCCCACCAACACCAATCCGGATGCCTTCCGGGTCAGCATCTGGCCCGACAAGCCCCATCCCCAGAGGGAGTTCCTCCATTTCCTGGATGACAACTTTTGCCCCAAGCTCGAGCCCACCGGCATCTGGACCCGCGGGGACAAGACCTGCGAGTTCATCCTCAAGACCTATTATCCGCTCCGGGAGATCGGAGTGCGGCTCCTTAACAACCCCCGGAGCAACAACGAGATCACCGTGAAGGTGGAAGGCCAGAAGCAGAAGATCGTCCTCCAGTCCAAGCAATGGGGGACCCTGCGCTTCCCGGTCGGGAATGGCTTTAAGATGGAGGAGCGTTACCATTACCGGATGAAGATCAAGGCGGCCAAGGGCGCCATCCCCTACTACGAGGACCCGTCCAACCTGGAGCGGAGGTACCTGGGCGTTTTCTTCGAGCTCGAGCTCGTCCCCAAAGAATAATGTGCGGCATCTGCGGAATCGCCACTCCGGCCTCAGCCGAGCCGGTCGATCGATCCCTGCTCGAGGCGATGTGCCGGACCATCGTCCACCGGGGCCCGGACGACGAAGGCTTTTACGCCGCAAAAACGGTCGGCCTGGGCGCCCGCAGGTTGAGCATCATCGACCTCGAAGGCGGCCACCAGCCGCTCGCCAACGAGGACGGGTCCATCTGGGTCGTCCATAACGGCGAGGTCTATAACTTCCCGGAGCTCCGCGAGGAGCTCATCTCGCGCGGCCATAAATTTTCGACCCGGACCGACACCGAGACCATCATCCACAGTTACGAACAGTGGGGCAGGGAGTTCGTCCGCCGGCTCCGCGGCATGTTCGCCTTCGCCCTCTGGGACGAAAAGGAGCGGCGGCTTCTCCTGGTGCGCGACCGGCTCGGTGTCAAGCCTCTCTACTACACCCTTCTCGACGACGGGACGCTCGTCTTCGGCTCCGAACTCAAGGCCGTCCTCGTCCACCCGCGGATCAGACGGGAAGTCGAGCCGCGGGCGCTCGACTTCTTCATGACGCTGGAATATGTTCCCGCGCCCTTGAGCATCTTCCAGGGAATTAACAAGCTTCCGGCCGGGCATATCCTCGCCTACAAGGACGGCCGGGTCGAGGTCAAAAAGTACTGGGATATCGAAGCCGCTGCCGAGCCGGAGGGCGATCCTTCGAAGCGCCGCCTGCCCGAGATCATGGATGAGCTCTACGCCCTGCTCAAGGAATCCGTCAGGCTGCGATTGGTCAGCGACGTTCCGCTGGGCGCTTTCCTGAGCGGGGGCATCGATTCCTCGACGATCGTCGGGCTGATGCGGGAGCTCGGGGCCTCGCCGCTCAAGACCTTCTCCATCGGGTTCGAAGAGAGTTCCTATAACGAGCTGCCTTATGCCCGGCGGACCGCCGAGAGGTTCGCCACCGAGCACGAGGAGTTCACCATCGAGCCCCGGGCGCTGGAGCTCACCGAAAAACTCATCCGCCACCTCGACGAGCCATTCGGCGATTTTTCGATCTTTCCGACCTACCTTGTCTCCAAGATGGCCCGGCCGCACGTCAAAGTCATCCTGTCCGGTGACGGGGGCGATGAGGTCTTCGGAGGGTATGAGCACTACCAGGCGCAAAAGATCGCTTCCTGGGGGCCGGTCCGGCTGGCGGGGAGCCTGGCGTCTCCCCTCATCAACCGCTTCCCGCCCGCGGCCAAGAAAAAGGGCGCCTGGAACAAGCTGCAGCGTTTCCTGCAGGGCTTCGAACACGCCTCCGAAAACAGGCATCTGCGCTGGATGATGTTCCTCTCCCGGAAAGACAAGAGCCGGCTTTATTCAGCCGGTTTCCAGGAACGATTGGGCGGAGTTGAAGAAGTTTACGGCCTCCCACCGTTCCGGGAGGTCTTCGAGAAGATGCCGGCGTTCGACCGGACGACGGGTGAGCTCTACCTCGACCTCAAGACCTACTTGGCCGATGACATCATGGTCAAGGTGGACCGGATGAGCATGGCGGCCTCTCTCGAGGCCAGGGAGCCTCTTCTCGACCACAAGCTCATCGAGTTCGTCTTCGGGCTCAAGGGACGGCTCAAGCTCCACGGCCTGACCACCAAATGGATATTCAAAAAGACGATGGAGCGCCTCCTCCCGGCCGAGAACATCTACCGGCCCAAGGAAGGCTTCAGCATCCCGATCAAACATTGGCTGAGGCAGGAACTGCGGGAGCTGATGCTGGACCATCTGAGCGAGAGACGGATCAGGGAGAGCGGCTTTTTTGATCCAGAGCCCGTCCAGAAGATGATCGCCGCCCATCTGGCCGGCCGGAAAAATTTCAGCCATCAACTCTGGGCGCTTCTCGTCTTCGAGATCTGGAGAGAAAGCTATATGTGAAAAGGCCGGGGCTTAGGCTCCTCACAAACTCACTCCTCTTCTTTCTTTTTCCCAAGGCTCGGGATGTATGCTGAGAAGTCCGTATGAGCGACGAACGGGCATGGTTCCTCGAAGAGGAGAGTGAGGAGTGAATCGAGCCAGATTTCCTCGCCGGGGAAATCGCAGCGTGACTTCGAGGCATATATCCCGAGCCTTCCGCTCAGTCGTCGACGGACTTCCTCGCCTAAACTCCGGCCTTTTCTTCATGATGATCTTTTGGGAAGGGAAGCAGGGCGGGGGCCGGCGCCATGCTACCCGTCCTTAGTATAGTTGGGGGTGACGAGAAAAAAACGGATGAATTTATGGTCAAGGCATTGGGGGACGGGCAATGCGAACATAGAAGGTTTAGCCTTCCCGAAATGCTTTTCGAGGGCACCCCGAGTTTCGGGCGGCGAGGATGTCTGAGCACGTCTATTACGAGCGGAGATGCCAAATATGCGCAAGCATAAATCATGGATTAATGGAAACGCTGTATCTGCGAGTTCCGCAGCCGCCGAGAAGAGCGTTGAGGGGACGGCGTTAAAAACCTGATTGAGAGCGAGGCCGGCCCCCAATGCCTTGACTCACTAAATGGTGTCTTTTGTTATGGTAAAAATTTTCTTAGTGGCGGGGGTGACTTTGAAGGCCTCGGCGACGGGGAGACCCAGGATCCAGACGATCTCTCCCTCGGAAAGGAAAACGGGATGCTGATCCCTCTCGCTCGCCGCGATCCCTTTCGCCCGCATGATCTCCTTGAGCTTTTTCCGGCCCGGAGCTCCAAGCGGACGGTAGCGGTCGCCTTCGCGCCGGCGGCGGACGACCAGAGGGAACCGGACCTTCGCGGCGTCGAGAAGGATTCTACGGTCGTCATCGTAGCGCGGTCTTGCCGCCCTTTTCAAAATCTTCCTGGCGACGAAAGAAAGCCCGACTTCTGGGATCATCAGCTTCTTTTTTCCGTCCCATTTGTATTTGTAACGCAGCGGAGGCACGGATTTCTTCTTGATCGAGATCAGCCCTTTCTCCCGTTTGAGGACGAGCTTTCCCGGCAGGGCCGCCTCTTTCCCCTCGGCCAGCCCGCGGACGGCCTCGACATCCCGGAAAGATAGCCGCCTCAGGTCACCCTTGACCTCTCTGAGGAATGCCCGGACATAGCGGCGGCCGAGAGCCGGAGGCAGGGTCGACAGGCGCCCGGCATCGACGAGCGATTTGCCGTCCTTGCGGAGGATCATCCGCTTCACTTCTTTCTGAGTGGTTCGTTCCCAAACCTCTTCTTCGTCCCGGCAGATCTCGGCCAGCCGTCCGAGGTGGCGCACCACCTCCGGCTCGAAATTCTTCTGGAGATAGGGGATGAGCCGCCGGCGAACCCGGTTCCTCAGGTAACGGAGGTCCCAGTTGGTCTCGTCCTGGCGGTAGGGCATTTTCCGCGCCCGGAGATAGGCCTCGACCTCCCGGCGTTCGACTTCGATCAGCGGGCGGATGATCAGCCCGCCGAGACGGGGAGCGATCCCGCCCAGGCCGGCGGGGCCGCTTCCCCGGAGGATCCGCATAAGCACGGTCTCCGCCTGGTCGGTGAGAGTGTGGGCGGTGGCGATCTTGGCGGCGCCGATCCGGGCGGCCGCATCCCGGAGAAACCTGTACCTCCGTTCCCGGCCGGCCTCCTCGATGTTCATCCCGCGCTTCCGGGCGTAGGCACGGATGTCTTCCCGCCTGAGATAAAGGGGAAGCCCCAGCCTCTGAGCCAGATCGATGACGAAGCGCTCGTCGGCGGCCGCGCCGCGCCGGAGACGGTGGTTGAAATGGGCGAGCGCCGGCCGGAGCGAATACTCATCGTGAAGCTCCAGCAGAGCGGCCACTAGGGCGGTGGAATCGGCGCCGCCGGAGCAGGCGATGATGACCTTGTCGCCCCTCTCGAGGAGATCGAAGCGGGCGATCGTCTTCCTGACTTTAGACAGGAGCATTTGCTGACCAGACTTATTCATTAATAGTCCCTCCCTGGTGGGAGGTTTAGAGCGGAAGTGGCACTTTTCTTAATCACCCTCACCCCGACCCTCTCCCGTTCCGAGACTATCTCGCAATGACACTGTGACACAGTCTCACCAGGGGAAGGAGGATATATGGAACGTCCGGCCGTTTCCTCCCCCTTCTGTGGCGGAGGATAGAGGAGAGGGGGATTTTCCAGGCAGTGCCTCTTCTTCATGAATAAAGTAGACTGACCCTCGTTTTCGGGTGATCTCTATAAAATGAATAAAATTTAGCTCTGAGGGAGCGCAAATGGCGGCGGAGGGATTTGAACCCCCGACTCTGCGGATATGAGCCGCATGCTCTGACCAACTGAGCTACGCCGCCGGGCGCGAAAATTGTAGCGGAACCCTCCCGAATAGTCAATTTGGGCCCTGGGATCGGCTCATCTTCCCGTTTTTTCCTTCCCGGCAACGGAATTTATCTGCTTGACAACGGTCCGCCGAATCGGATATGTATGTATCAGTTTTTTTCATGAAAGGAGCAAGGAAATCAGGCGGGGATTTCTTTCTTCTTTTTTAATTCACCCATGAAGAAAATCGGCAAGTACAAGATCCTCGGCATCATCGGAAAAGGAGGGATGGGGATCGTCTACAAGGGTCTCGATCCCGATATCGAGCGGGAGGTGGCCATCAAGACGATCCGCTTCGACACCCTCACCGAGGGTATGGAGAAGGAGGAACTGCTGACCCGGGTCATCCGGGAGGCCAAGGCCGCCGGCCGGCTGAGCCACCCCAACATCATCACCATCTACGACGTCGTCCGGGACAAGGACCTGACCTACATCGTGATGCAGTACGTCGACGGATCGAGCCTCCAGGCGCTCATCGACTCCGGAAAAATGTTCTCGCCCCGGGAGATCATCGACATCCTGAAATCCGTCTCCGACGCCCTGGATTTCGCCCACCGGGGCGGGATCGTCCACCGGGACATCAAGCCGGCCAACATCCTGATCGACAGCGCCGGAAAGCCCTTCCTGGCCGATTTCGGAGTCGCCCGCATCGAGACCTCGACGCTGACCCAGGCGGGGACGACGGTCGGTACGCTCAGCTACATGTCTCCCGAGCAGGTCAAGGGTCAGACGGTCGACAAACGCTCGGATATCTTCGCCCTCGGCGTCATTCTCTACGAGCTCCTCACCGGCAAGAAGCCTTTCGGCGGGGACAACATGTCAACCATCGTCTACCGGATCGTCCACGAGGAACCGGAGCGGATCACGGACATCAACAAGGACCTTCCGCCCGCCTACGAAAGCGTCGTTCGCAAGGCCCTGGCCAAGAATCCCGACGACCGCTACCAGAGTTGCCGGGATCTCATCGCCGACCTGGAAGATCCCGGCCGGATGGCCGAAGCGACCCTAGCCTACGATTTCAAGGACGCCGAGGCCGGCCGGCCGAAGAAAAGAAAGCTGGCCTTTGCCCTGGCCGGCGCCCTGGCTTTGATCGTCATCGTCGGCGGAGGGATGTTCCTGCTTCTCTCAGGGAGCTCGGAAAAAAAATCCGGCCTCGCCAAGAATCTGGAGACGATCAAGAAAGAAGGTTTGAGTCCGGCCAGCCGTTCGGCGGCACCACCCGGAGGGACGCCTGTTTCCCCGGTCGGCCCGGGCGACGAAATGCTGATCAGCCTCCGCGAGAATTTCGACAGCCGGAACTATTCTGAGACCGTCCGCCTGGCTGAGGAGATCCTCGGACAGGACGGAGAAAACGCTCTCGCCAGGGACTATCTGAACAAGGCCAAGGCCGAGATCGTGGGGGCTCAGGTCGCTCCTCTCCTCCAGTCCGGGATCGCCGGCTACAACAGCGGCAATTACGCCCAGTGCATCGCGGACATGGAGAAGGTCCTGAAGATCGACAAGGACAACAAGGACGCGCAGAAATATATCTTCCAGGCCGACTCGGCCCTGGCCAAGCCGGACATCAACGCCCTGATCGAGCGCCACAGGGTGGCCGAGGAGAACAAGGACCTGCTCACCGTGCTCAGCCACATGGACTCGCCTGCCCTGGCCGAATCGCAACAAGCCGAGTACAAGATGTTTTTCAACGGCTACGACGGCATCAAGTCCATCATCTCCAAGGTCTCGATCAACTTCTCCAGCCGCTCGAGCGCCACGGTCTCCTTCTCGCAACTGCTCACGGCCGTTTACAAGAAGACCGGACAGCGCAAGATGGTCTTCGAAGGCCGGAAGACCTGGCAGTTGAGGAGACAGGGAAGAGACTGGAAGATCAGCGCCATCCGTTGAGATTCCCGGGCAAGAA
>Ga0307379_10006846_pt1 | contig 15580 bp, 14 predicted proteins | sample UN2MG_FD_202237 | JGI IMG/M metagenome (GOLD analysis project Ga0307379, IMG submission 202237) | Soil microbial communities from Risofladan, Vaasa, Finland - UN-2 | ecosystem: Environmental > Terrestrial > Soil > Coastal area > Acid sulfate soil | place: Finland: Risofladan, Vaasa | collected... | reverse complement strand
CCACGCCCATCGCGCTGCGGTGACGATCGGGTCGGCGGCGGTGAGGGTGATCGCGGTGATGGGCGTTCCATGCGTTGCCGGTGCGCCACCGCTCCAGATGGGGCCACACCATGGCCACGATTCGGGTGGCTCGGCCTCGTCAAGACTCAGGATCGCACTCCCGATGTCGGCGGGGTGGAGATGGACGCCGCGGATCCCGTCGGCGACCGCTTCGAAGATCGTGCGGATCCCCGCGGCCTCCACGAGTGCGAGGTGGTCGTCCAGGTCGTCGACCTGGACGATGACCATGTAGCCCCCGTCGCCGCCGAGACGGTCGAGGTGACGGCCAACGGCCGAACCCGCATCGCGTTCGGCCAGCAACTCGACGAAGGTGTCGTCGGCTGCGTGAAGCGAGTTGACGGCCCCGAACACGCCGACGTCGGGGTCCTGGTACACGAACGGCAGACCGCAACCCTCCGCCTCGGCAGCACGGGCACCGAGATCGCCCACCGCGATGACCACCTGGCGAACCCTGAGCGCCGTCATCGCAGCGACGCTAGTGCTCGGCCGTCACGCCAGCGCCGGGGGAGTGGGCGACGACCGATGCCGGACCGCAGCGAGCACCTCCTTGGCGAACAGGACCGTGAAGAACTCGGCGACGGCGATGCCCGCGATGGTCGCGCCGCCTGCGGTTCCGTGGTGGAAGCTGATGACCAGACCCGTGGCGACTGCGGTGGCGCCCAGCCCGATCGAGGCGAGCATGATGGCCGGTACCCGCTGCACCAGAAGTGATGCCGTGGCGGGTGGGCCGATCAGGAGCCCGAACACGAGCAGGGTGCCGATGGCCTCGAAGCTCGCCACGATGCTGAGGGCGAGCAGGCCGAGCAGGATCGCCTGGGTGAGCGCCGGCTTCATGCCGAGGGTGAAGGCCTTGTCGCGGTTGAACGTGAGCGCCAGGAACGGTCGATACAGGACGACGGTGGCAAGAAGGACGACCGTTGCGGCCACGGCCTGTCCGACGATGTCGCGCTTCGTGACGCCGAGTACGTCACCGAAGAGCAGCGACGTCACCTCGGTGGTGAAGGAGTCGGCTCGGGAGATGATGATCACTCCGAGCGACAGCATCCCGACGAACAACAGTCCGATGCCGGTGTCCTCGCGGATCGTGCTCCGGGACGACACGAGGGTGACCAGCCCACTCATCAGGAGCGCGGCCACCAACGCGCCGAGGATCGGGCTGAAGCCCCAGAGCACGGCGAGTGCGATCCCGGGAATCACCCCGTGCGCCAGGGCGTCACCCAGAAAGGCCAGGCCACGGAGCACGACCCAGGTCCCGACGAGCGAGGTGGCGACGACGGCCACGAGACCGCCGAGCAGCGCCCGCTGCATGAACGCCGGCTCGAAGGCCTCGGTGATCAGGTGCACGGCATCACGGGTCTGCCGTGCCGAGGGCAGTGGCGATGCGCTCGGTGTTGGTGCGCATCAGCTGGATGTAGGTCGCGCCACCCGATCCGGCCTCGCCCAGCGACTCCGAGAAGAGCGCAACGACGGTCACCGGACCGACCTCTCCTGCCACGGTCTCGGCCAGATCCGTCGGCGCCGATCGCTCGACGAAGATTGCCGCGACGCCTGCGGTCCGGATGGCGTCGGCGAGCTCCGCGAGCTCGGCGGCGCTGGCCGCGCCACCGGTCGACCCGCCTGGGATCACGGTCCCGAGCACGGTGAAGTCGTAGCGGTCGGCGAAGTACCCGAACACCTCATGGTTGGTGACGAGGACGCGATCGTCCTCCGGAACCGCCGCCAGGACGGCTTCGGTCTCGGCGTCGAGGTCGAGGAGGCGCTGCCGGTAGGCCTCGCTGGTGGCGCGCAGTGCAGTCTCGTCGATTCCTTCGACCTCCGTCGAGAGGAAGTCGGTGAGACCGCTCACGGCATCGGCCATGCGGACCGGGTCGGTGAAGAAGTGGGGGTCGACCGTGGCGGCGCCGTCTGCTGGCTCGTCGAAGTCGATCGGCTGAACGGAGTCGAGTGCTTCGAACGTGGGGACGCCATCGGTGCGCGCCGCGTCGATCACATCGAGGAGTCCGGCCTCGAACGCGCCCCCGTTCACGATCAGGGCGTCCGCGGTCTGGATCTGGTTCACCTCTCGGGCCGATGCGCTGAAGTCGTGGGGATCGGCGTTCGGGCCCATGATCGTGACGACCTCGACCTGACTGCCCGTGGCGCGCTCGACCACGTCGCCGAGGATGCTGTGGGTCACGACCACGGTGGGCTTGTCGGTGCTCGCCGACGGGTCGCCGCCACCGCACGACGTCATGAGGACTGCGGCCAGCGCGACGACGAGTCCTGCGTGCTTCGTTGACATCCGTGGCTCCGGAGTGAGAATCGATATCAATCCAGAACGTATGGAACGCGGCGCGCACTTTGCAAGACGAATCGAGAATCGGAATCGTTTTCCAATCGGATGCCTCCTAGGATCGGGCCCTGTGGCAGCACCGCTGATCATTCGCGACCTCGTCGTCCGGTTCGATGGCCGGGTCGCGCTCGACTCGCTGGACCTCGACGTGCCAGCGGGCTCGACCCTGGCGGTCATCGGGCCGAACGGCTCGGGGAAGTCGACGCTGTTCAAGGCGATCGTGGGGCTGGCGCGGCCGTCGGCGGGAAGCGTCGACGTCGGCGGGGCTCGAGTGGCTCTCGTGCTCCAGTCGACCGATGTCGACCGCAGCGTGCCGATCACCGTGCACGACACGGTGGCCATCGCCCGCTATGCAACGCTCGGTTTGGTCAGACGCTTTGGACCGGCTGACCGGCAGGCAGTCCAGGAGTCCATGGCGCGCCTCGGCGTCGACGGTCTGGCAGATCGCCAGCTCCACGACCTGTCGGGTGGCCAGCGGCAGAGAGTCCTCGTGGCCCAGGGACTGGCTCAGGACGCCGAGATCCTGCTCTTGGACGAGCCGGTCACGGGGCTCGACGTGGTGTCACGCGGCGCGATCCTCGATGTGATCGACGAAGAACGCGATCGCGGGCGAACGGTCATCGTGACGACCCACGATCTCGAGGATGCGAAGCGGTGCGATCAGGTGCTGCTGCTCGCCACCCGGCCGATCGCCGTCGGTCCACCTGAGGAGGTGCTGCGGGAGCGACACCTGGTTGTGGCGTTCGGCGGCCGTGTCTTGCGAGTCGGCGACGACGTCGTGCTCGACGATCCACATCACGCTCACTGAGCTGCCTCATTCTCAATCGTTCCCAGTTCGGGTAGCGTCGTTGCGTGCCGACGCCCGAGATCGACGACGACGTCGCGGCCCGCCTACGGGCGGTGCAGCAGCGATACACCCGCGGTCGTCGCAGGGTGGTGGCTGCGCTGCACGCCGGTGGACCGATGACGATCAACCAGATCCTCGAACAGGATGCGGATCTTGCTCAGTCGAGTGTCTACCGGAACCTGACGATCCTCGAGGAGGTCGGGGTCGTCAGCCGCATCGTGACTCGCGACGACTTCGCTCGCTACGAACTGGCCGAGGACCTGACCGAACACCACCATCACCTGATCTGCTCGACGTGTGGTGACGTGACGGACTTCTCGCTCCAGTCGAAGGTCGAGTCGGCGCTCGAGAAGGCGTTGAGGAACGTTGCCAAGCGCTCGTCGTTCTCGGTGGAGGCGCATCGCCTCGACCTGGTCGGGGTGTGCAGCGAATGCCGTTGATGGTGGTGTCAGACGGGGATGTCGCCGACGACGGTGACCCGTTCGACGTGCCGTAGGTGCGGGTGGTAGTCGAAGGCCGCATAGTGCTGCACGGCTCGGTTGTCCCAGAACGCCACTGAATTCTCCTGCCAACGGAACCGGCACTGGTATTCCGGAATCGAGGCCTGCCGGTACAGGTGCTTCAGCAGACGGTCGCTCTCCTCGGGCTCCACGTCGAGGATCTCGACCGTGAAGGCGCTGTTGACGTAGATGCCCTTGCGTCCCGTCTCAGGGTGGGTTCGGACGACGGGGTGAATCGGATCGGGGTACTCCTCGGACAACTTGTCACGCGTCTCGGGGTCCATCCGAAGCCCGAAGTTGTGTCGAAAGCTGTGGCGCGCCTGCGCTCGGTCGACCTGTTCTTTCACCTCGTCGCTGAGTCCGTCGTATGCGGCGTACATGTCGGCGAACAGCGTGTCGCCGCCGACTGGCGGGCACACCCTGCACCGAAGGATCGAACCAAGGGACGGATCGAGCCGCCACGTCACGTCGCTGTGCCAGTTGTTCTGGCCTCGCTTGGAGTGCTCGTCGTGGACGATGGCCAACACCTCCGGATGCTCGGGGTAGAGCTTGGGCGTGAAGGGATGGACCTCGAGCTCGCCGAACAACCGGCCGAACGCGATGTGCTCGTCGATCGTCACGTCCTGATCGCGGAAGAAGATGACCTTCCAGTCCAGCAGCGCCTGGCGGATGTCGGCCACCTGCTCGGGTGCAACGTCGCCGTTCATCCGGAAGCCCGACACCTCGGCGCCGATGGCCGGCTCGAGCGGATCGACCGTCACGGTTTCGTAGGTCGGTCGATCTTCGGTCAACGTCATCATGAAGCTCCCTCGGGTGTGGTCCGACCATGCTTGCACAACGTGGGCTTTCACAACACGGGCTTCCACGACGCGGTGTTACCGTCGCCGCGTGGCGGGATCACCGACGTTCGACTTCAGCGGAGCCTGGGTGTGTGTGACCGGAGGTACCAACGGGATCGGGCTCGGGCTGGCGACCGCGTTCGCCGATGCCGGCGCCGCCGTGATGGTGAGCGGAACCCGGGAAGCAGCGGCCGACTACGACCATGCCGAGCTGCTCGGCGGGTTCCACTACGTGCAGATGGACATGCGCGATCCGGCGGGGATCGATCGAGTGGTCGCCGACCTGTTCGCGATGGATGTGCTGGTCAACAACGCCGGATCGACGTTCCCGGGTGGTCTCGACGAGTCGACCCCCGACGGATTCGACGAAGCGGTACAGACGAATCTGCTGGGTGGTCACCGGTTCGTGCGCGGGTGCGAGGAGTTGCTGAAGGCCAGCGAGCACCCGGGCGGAGCTGCGGTGGTCAACGTCGCCAGCATGGCGGCAACCCGGCCGTCGGCGCTCGTCCCCGGATACGGCGCGGCGAAGGCAGCGATGATCCAGATGACCAAGCATCTGGGTCTCGTCTGGGCGGCCGACGGAGTGCGCGTCAACGCCATCGCGCCCGGCCTCGTCGAGTCGAACATGACGGCGATCATGAAGGAGGTGCCCGAGCTCGAAGCAGCCGAGCTGGCCAAGGTGCCGATGAGTCGGTGGGGGACTCCCGCCGACCTCGTCGGGGCGGTGCTCTTCCTCGCCGGCCCGGCGGCATCGTTCATCACCGGACAGACCCTCAACATCGACGGCGGCTATTCCCTCACCTGACCGACCGACGAGCGAATCCCGACCCCGCCGCCGATCTTCGTTGCTCTCCGGCCAACTATTGGCGAGAGAGCAACGAAGATCCGGGGCTTGCGGGTCCCTACTGCTGTGCGAGTCCTGGTCGCTCTAGTCTCGACGCCATGAGCGACCTCGACTTCCTCGCCTTCGACGCCGACAACCACTACTACGAGGCCCCGGACGCGTTCATCCGCCACGTCGACCCCGCGATGCAGCGCAGGTGTGTCGAGTGGTGCGACATCGGAGGCCGGAAGTACCACGTGGTCGGAGGCACCGTCAGCCACGTGGTCAAGAACCCCACCTTCGACCCGGTGGCGCCGGCGGGCGCACTGTCGGACTACTTCCGCGGGAACCCCGACGGGATGAACCCGCTCGACGCGCTGTCGAAGGCCAACGCGATTCCGTTGCCCCCCGAGTACATGATGGATCGTGACGCTCGGGTCGATCGGATGAAGGGGTTCGGGCTCGAGGCGGTCTGGCTGTTCCCGACCCTCGGCATGCTCTATGAAGAACTCCTGACCCACGATGTCGAGGCGATCTGTGCGCTGTTCGGCGGCTTCAACCGGTGGGTCGAGGAGGACTGGGGCTTCGAGTACCGAGACACGATCTATGCCGCGCCGTACCTCTCACTCGCCGATGTCGACTGGGCGTGCGATGAACTCGACTGGGCGATTGCCCATGGGACACGCACGATCGTCATGCGACCTGCTGCGGTGCCGACCCGAGAGGGCATGAAGAACCCTTTCGACGAGCGGTTCGACCCGTTCTGGCAGAGGGTCAACGACGGCGGCGTCGCCGTCGTGATTCACGCTTCGGACGCCGGCCGGAGCGCCAACGGGTACGCGGACCGGGTGTTCTCGGCCAGCTTCGCCGGCGGGTGGAAGCCGTCGATCGCCGCGTTCGACATCGAGCGCGCCGCTGAGGACTGGCTGCTCGAGCTGATGTTCAACCGGATGTTCGACCGATTCCCGAACCTGCGGGTCGCCTCGGTCGAGAACGGCTCGACGTTCCTCGGTGACCTGGTCAACAAGCTCGACAGCCAGCACTCCAAGATGATGCAGGCCTACTGGGGCGAGCACCCCGTCGAGCAGTTCAGACGCCATGTCTGGATCAACCCCTTCTGGGAGGATCGCATCTCCGACGTGCTCGCGGTGATGGGGCCTGACCGCGTGATCTTCGGGTCCGACTGGCCTCACATCGAGGGCATGCCCGCGCCGCTCGACTACGCCGTCGAACTCAAGGAGTGCAGCGAGGCGACGCAGCGCCGCATCCTGCGTGACAACGCCATGGCACTGAACGAGCGCCGCACGTCACCGCCACCTGAACCAGCGCCCGTCAGCTGAATCGGGAGTGTGTCCCCGAGGGGCGCAGGGCTGTCTCTACAAGATCTGGCTGAGGAAGAGCTGGGTGCGCGCTTCTTGTGGGCTCTCGAAGAAGTGCTCGGGCGGACCGACCTCGACGATCTCGCCGTCGGCCATGAACGCCACCCGATCGGCGACGGCCCGAGCGAATCCCATCTCGTGGGTCACCACGATCATGGTCATGCCTGACTCGGCCAGATCCTGCATGGCGTCGAGCACCTCTTTGACCATCTCGGGGTCGAGGGCCGACGTCGGCTCGTCGAAGAGCATCACCTTGGGTTCCATCGCGAGCGCGCGGGCGATGGCCACACGCTGCTGCTGCCCGCCCGAGAGCTGCCCCGGGTACTTGTCGGCCTGCTCGGGGATCTTGACCATCTCGAGGAGTTCCATCGCATGAGCCTCGGCCTTCGCCTTGGGCTTCTTGCGCACCCGTCGCGGCCCGAGGGTGATGTTGTCGAGGATCGTCATGTGGGGGAACAGGTTGAACGACTGGAACACCATGCCGCACTCGCGTCGGATCTCCTGGATGTTGCGGAGGTCCTCGGTGAGTTCGACACCGTCGACGATGATCGATCCGCTGTTGTGCTTCTCGAGGTGGTTGACACAGCGGATGAGGGTCGACTTGCCCGATCCCGACGGACCGATGACGACCACCACTTCCTGCTTGCCGACGACCAGGTCGATGTCGGTGAGCGCGTGGAAGTCGCCGTAGTACTTGTTCATCCCGGTGATCGTGATCATCGGTTCGCCGGTGCCGCCGGCGATCGTTGCCCCCTGTGTCAGCGAGGTGGCGTCCGGCGAGCTGCTGGGCTGAGCTGCGGCTTGTCCAGCTTCGGGTGTCTGTTCAGTCATCGTGTCCCTACTCCGAGTCGGGTTTCGAGGCGTTGCGCTGCTCGTGACATCGAGAAGCACAACGTCCAGTAGATGGCGCCGACGAATGCGTACGCCTCGGGCGTGTAGCCCTGGTTGGTGAACTCCTGGCGTGCCAGCACGACATCGACGATGCCGAGCATCTCCTGGAGGCCGATGATCACCAGCAGCGACACGTCCTTGAGGAGCGAGATGAACTGGCCGATCAACGCGGGGATCGAGTTTCGGAGCGCCTGGGGGAGGATGATCTGCAGGGTGATGGTCACCGGCGACAGGCCGAGGGCTTTTCCAGCCTCCTCCTGTCCGGCGGGCACCGACTGCAATCCGCCACGCACGACCTCCGCGACATAGGCAGCACTGAAGAATGTGATCATCATGATCGCTCGCGGGATCGGACCCGGAACGGTCATCCCCGGCGGGAACAGGAAGCCGATGGCGAATTGACCCAGGAACAGCAGGCTGATCAGCGGGACACCACGAACCAACTCGATGTAGCCGACCGCGAGCGGCCGGATGAGCGGGAACGACGATCTCCGGGCGAGCGCCATGAGGACCCCGATCGGAAAGCTCGCCCCGATCCCGACGAAGGCGACGACGATGGTGAGCAGGAGTCCACCGAACTCGTCGACGTTGGCCAGCTCGAATCCGGTGATCAGCCCGAGTGACAGCGCCCCGAGTGCGAGCAGCAGCCAGACGGAGCGGTGACGAAGGGGTTCAGGAAGCCGCCGGCCGAGTTGGTTCGAGCCCCAGAGCACTGCGACCGCGACACCGGTGAGCAACGTCGGGACGATGGTGCGGGTCATCGACAGGATGAAGACGATGCCGAAGAGGGGGCCACCGATCATGGCCGCACGTGCGCCGAACGTGAGCGGAGGCGCTTCGGGGTCGTAGCTGAGTCCCGAACCGATCCCGAGGGCCACCATCGCCACGTAGATGCCGGCCCACAGCATCCCGTACGAGATGCCGGTGTTCCCGAAGTCCTTGCCCACCATGTAGAACTCGAGCGGGCCGTCGTAGATGACCTCCCACCGGGCGGTCACGAACACGAACATGGCCGTCCGGAACGCGACGTAGAGCAGAACGACTCCGAAGATCACCGTCAGGACGCTGTTCTTTGCGTCCTTGAACAGGTTCTCTTTCAGGATCTCGCGAATGCCCCACCCGCTCTCGATGACCGGCGGCGCGTCAGGAGCGATGGGGTTTCCGAACTCGCTCTCGCCGCCGAGCAGACCGAGGGGTGTCTTGGTGTCGTCGGTCTCCATCAGCGGGCCTCCAGCGCGAGTCGCCGGTTGAAGAAGTTGGCGATCAGCGAGATGCCGATGCTGAACGTCAGGTAGCAGAGCATCAGGATGATCAGCGCCTGCAGGGCAGGGGTGGCGTTGTTCGAGACACGCTGGAAGATCGAGGTGATCTCGACGAACGAGATGGCCACTGCCAACGACGAGTTCTTGGTGATGTTCAGGTATTGGCTCGCCAACGGCGGGATCATGATTCGGAACGCTTGGGGCAGGATCACGTAGCGGTAGCGCTGGTAGCCGGTGAGCGCGATGGCCTGCGCCGCTTCGGACTGGCCCTTGTGAATCGCCTGGATCGAGCCTCGAACGATCTCGGCCACATGACTTGCGGTGTAGAGCACCAGGGCGATGGTGAGTCCGACGTACGGCGGGAAGATGTTCATCCCGCCGCCCACCTGACGTCCGTCGATGAGGGCAGCGTCGGGGGCCAGAGCGTTGCCGGAGGCGAAGTTGCCGATGATGAGGATGATGATGAAGGCGATTCCGCCGTAGAGAAGACCGCGCGGGGGATTGCCTGTTTCCTCGTTGACCTTGCGTCGCCAGAGGCTGGTGCCGATCACCGCGATGATGGCGATCCCGATGAATCCGAGGAACATCAACAGGTTGGCATCGGGATTGAACCACGGGATGCCGATGCCGCGGTTCGAGATGACGAACGCATCGAACGGGGTGACGTCGTCGGTGATGTCGGGGAGGTTCTGGAGGATGATCACCAGGTAGGTGATGAAGATCCACAGCAGCACCGGGATGTTTCGGAAGACTTCGACGTAGACGGTGCCGACTGCCCGAACGAGCAGGTTGTCGCTCAGTCGCATGATGCCGATGATCACGCCGAGGGCGGTGCAAGCCGGAATGCCGACGAGGATCACCCGGAGTGTGTTCAGGTAGCCGGCGAGGTAGGCCCGCCGGATGGAGTACTCGGCGCTGTCCGCGAGGCCGGGAATGGCGAACCGGGCCTGTTTGTCGAGGAAGTCGAACCCGGTCGGGAGGCCCGACGCCTCGAGGTTCGTGATCGCGTTGTCGTACAGCCAGTAGATGACGTAGCCGACGGCCACCACGATGGTGATCTGGAAGATCCATCGCACCACCCGCACGTCGCGGTAGAAGGGAGGTCGGTCCGGCGTCGAGACCTCGGGGGTGACCGTTGCCAAGGAACCTTCCTCCCTGTTGGCGCGGTGGGTGGGCGAGATGAGAACGCCGAGGGGCAGGGCCGGATTGACCCTGCCCCTCGGGAGATTTCAGCTGTTCAGTTCAGAGGAACTGATCAGTTGATCGGCGGTCCGTAGTGGATGCCGCCCTCGGTGTAGAGCTGGTTCAGCCCCTCGGGGATGCCCAGCGGTGTGATGTTGCGGTCGTAGATCTCCTGGTAGTTGCCGACCGCTTCGATGACCTGGACCGTCCAGTCGGGCGACGGGAATCCGAGGCCGGACTCGGTGTCGTTGATGAACTTCAGGATGGCACCGTCGTCACCGTCGTAGGAGCCGATGTTCTCGGAGGTCAGGCCGAATTCCTCGGCGTTGAAGGTGGCGAAGACCGTCCAGTTGACGACGTCGAAGAAGTCGTCGTCGCCTTCACGCACGGCTGGACCGAGTGGCTCCTTCGACATGGAGTCGTCGAGGATCGTCACGTCACCGTCGAAGGTCGCCTTGAACGAGGCGAGACCCGACTTGTCCGTCGTGTAGCCGTCGCACGAGCCGGCGGAGAAGTTCTCGGTCACCGCCGCCTCGTCCGCCACGTTCAGCGGTTCGTAGGTGATGCCGAGCTTGCTGAAGTAGAGGTCGAGGTTGATCTCAGTGGTCGTACCGGTCTGCACGCAGATGACGGTTCCGTCCATGTCGGCGACCTCGGTGAAGCCTGAGTCGGCGTTGACGAGCATGCCCTGACCGTCATAGAAGGTCGTTGCGGCCCAGTCGAGTCCGAGGTCACCGTCACGCGAGGAGGTCCAGGTGCCGTTGCGCATCAGGACGTCGACGTCGCCTGACTGCAGCGCCGTGAAACGGGTCTCTGCGGTGAGGTCGGTGTACTCGACTGCATCGGGATCGCCGAGCAGCGCGGCGGCGAGCGCCTTGCAGTAGTCGACGTCGAGGCCGGTGTAGTTGCCGTCGGCGTCCACGTTGGAGAAGCCGAGGAGCTGGCCGTTGACGCCACAGTTCAACGTGCCGCGGTCGATGATCTGCTGGATCGTGTCGCTGCCTCCAGCGTTCTCGATTTCGACGGAGTTGTCGGTGCTGCCGCCGGCGCTGTCGCTGCTGTCATCTCCACATGCTGCAGCTACGAGTGCCAGTGCAAAGACTGCTGCGATCGTTCGCAACCATCGGTTCTTCATGTTGCCATCCTTCGTTGGGAATCAGAATCCGGGCGACGACATGTCCGTGTGCGACGTCGTTGTTCCCCCGGGTGCCACCGAGGTGTGTCGGGTGCGGGTGCGACCGTAGCCGACCGCGGTCGATGAATGCTCGAAAAGGTGTGAACGGGGCGTGAACGCCGGGAGGACCCCCGTTGACCTCGCCCCGTTCGGTACTTTGCACTCTCCGTGTCCAGCTACAGACCCCGGCACCTTGCCGAGACGCCCGTCGAGCCGACGTTCGGCTACCGAGCAGGGCTCGACGGACTCCGGGCGATGAGCGTGGTCGCGGTGCTCGCCTTCCACCAGGGGTTCGGGTGGGCGGGGGGAGGGTTCCTCGGGGTCTCGGCCTTCTTCACCTTGTCCGGCTTCCTCATCAGCGCGGTGATGTTGACCCGCGAACCGGACGCCCGCACCGGTCAGCGCATGCGGACCTTCTGGCGCCGTCGGGCCCGACGGCTCCTCCCCGCCTCGTGGGTGGCGGTCGGCTTCACACTCCTGCTCGCAGCCAACGGCGCGTTCGAGAGCGAAGACATCGGAAGCGACGCCATCGGGGCGCTTGCCAACGTCGCCAACTGGCAGCTGATCATCAAAGGCACGAGCTACGCCGATCTGTTCACGGCGCCCGGTGCCTTCCAACAGTTCTGGTCGCTCGCGATCGAAGAGCAGTTCTACCTCGTCATCCCGCTGCTCCTCCTTGTGGCCGCCCGCCGACTGCCGATCCGACGGTTGCTCTTGCTGCTCGGCGCCCTGACGATCGCGTCGTCGGCGTGGATGGCGTACCTCGGCCCGGGTGACCGGGCGTATTACGGCACCGACACACGCGCTGCCGAGCTGCTCCTGGGCGTCATCGCTGCGGTGGTGGTGTTCGACCGGCGCTTCCAGCTGACCCCGCTGCTCCGGCGTCAGCTGCGCAGAGCGAGCGTCGTCGGACTGGTTGCGCTCGCCGCCTTGTGGAGCACGGCCGAGGTGAACTCGTCGTTTCTCTACCGTGGCGGATTCGCGCTGCACGCCTTGGCGACCCTGGCGGTGATCGGCGGTGCGTTCGTCGGCGGGGCAGCCGATCGGTTGTTGAGCCTCGACCCGCTGGTGCGCATCGGCAAGGTGAGTTTCGGCCTCTACCTCTTCCACTGGCCGATCTTCCTCTGGCTCAACCCGACCCGGACCGGCCTCGACGAGGTCCCGTTGTTCGTGTTGCGGTTGGCGGTGACGACGCTCGTTGCAGTGCTCTCGTACCGTCTCGTCGAGATGCCGGTGCGCCGGAACCGGGCGCTGGTCTGGCCGGCTCCTCTGCCGATCGGTGCAGCGGTCCTCACCGTGTTGCTGACGGTCGCGCTCATCGCCCCCCTGGATCCCGGGAAGTCTGCATCGGCCGATCTCGACGAAGCGGCTGCCAGGTTCGACTCGGCTGTGAACGACATCACCGACTCGGCCCCCGTCGACATCCCCGACGCGCCGCCGGGCGTGGCGCGTCCGCTTCGTGTCGGCGTCTTCGGCGACTCGACGGCGCTGACCATGGCCATCGGCCTCATCGAGTACGGCGAGGCCCGGCCGTCGGAGATCGCCGGCGTCTCGGGCTCGGCTCCGTTCGGCTGCACGCTGTCGCGTCAGGGGCTGCGTGCCCTGCAGCCCCCGAGCTACTCCCCGACGCCCGAGTCGTGCATGAACCGCGAGAAGGACTGGACCAACGCGATTCGAACCCGACCGATCGACGTCGCGGTCATCCTCTTCGGTCCCTACGAAGTGTCAGATCACCGGCTCAGCACGAACGACATCGATCGCGGTCCGGGCGACCCGTACTTCGATGCATACCTGGCCGGGGAGATGAGGCTTGCCTCGGAGTTCTTCGCCACGCGAGGCATCCCGGTGATCTGGCTGACCTCGCCGCACATCGAGATCGGCATCGACCAGACCCCGCCGCCGAATCCGGCCCATCCCGGCAGCGACGACGCGCGGATGGATCGCTACAACAACCTGCTGAAGGACCACGTCGTTCAGATGCGCAGCCTCGGACGTGAGGTCGAGATGGTCGATCTGGGCACGTACCTCGATGAAGATCCCGACAGCCTGCCCGGCGGTCGACTCAGACCCGACGGGGTGCACCTCACCATCGACTCGTCAGCCGAGGTCGCCCGGCAGTTCCTCGGGGCCAACATCGTCGGCACCGCCCGGACCCTGCTCGGGATGCGCTGAGTCCGCAGGGCAGAAGATCGCTACGGTGCGCGGACATGAGCGCACCTTTCTTCCCCGAGGTCGGATCGATCCCGTTCGACGGTCCTGAGAGCGACGATCCGCTGGCTTTCCGGTGGTACGACCGAGATCGCGTCGTTCTCGGCAAGACCATGGCCGACCATCTCCGGTTCGCGGTCTGCTACTGGCACTCCTTCGTGTGGGACGGGTCCGACGTGTTCGGCGCGGGCACGTTCGACCGCCCGTGGATCGCGGCCACCGACCCGATGGACGGAGCGCGACAGAAGCTCGACGCCGCCTTCGAGTTCTTCGGGAAGCTCGGGGTCGACTGGTTCTGTTTCCACGATCGCGACCTCGCCCCGGAAGCCTCGGACTTCGCGAGCAGCTGCCGCCGCCTCGACGAGCTTGCCGAGGTTGCGGCAGAGGCGATGGACGAAACCGGAGTCGGGCTCCTGTGGGGCACGGCCAACCTGTTCTCGCATCCCCGCTACGCAGCGGGCGCCGCGACCAATCCCAACCCCGAGGTGTTCGCCCACGCCGCCGCTCAGGTCCGCCACTGCCTCGACGTCACCCACCGGCTGGGTGGCCAGAACTACGTGCTCTGGGGAGGACGCGAGGGATACGAGACCCTGCTCAACACCGACCTCCGGCGCGAGGCCGACCAGCTTGCCCGATTCCTGCACCTGGTCGCCGACCACAAGGCCTCGATCGGCTTCGATGGGCTGCTGTTGCTCGAGCCCAAGCCGCAGGAGCCGACCAAGCATCAGTACGACTACGACGCTGCGGCCGTCGACGCCTTTCTCCAGCGGTACGACCTGTCGGGGGAGTACTTCGTCAACCTCGAGGTGAACCACGCCACGCTGGGCGGGCACGACTTCCACCACGAGGTCGTCACGTCGCTCGCCAACGGCACGTTCGGCTCGATCGACGCCAACCGCGGTGACGACCGGCTCGGCTGGGACACCGATCAGTTCCCCAATTCGGTCGAGGGGTTCGCATTGCCGATGTACGAGATCATCCGGTCCGGCGGCTTCACCACCGGCGGGTTCAACTTCGACACCAAATTGCGGCGCCAGAGTCTTGCACGCGACGACCTGTTCCACGCCCACATCGGAGCGATGGACACGATCGCCAAGTCGCTGCTCGTCGCCGAGCGGCTCATCACCGACGGCGAGCTGGCCGCCCGGGTGGATGCCCGCTACGCGGCCTGGTCAGGTGAACTCGGCTCGGCGATCATGGACGGCACCGAGACGCTCGGGTCGTTGCACGACCGGGTGGCGTCGGAGAACCTCGACCCGCCGCCGACCTCGGGTCGCCAAGAAGAACTCGAGAACCTCGTGAACCGAGCCATCGAACGCATCACCTGAAGTTGGGAGCCGCGGCTCACCGCGAGTCACGATGTCGACGTGCGTCGTGTGGTGCTCGTCCTGGTCCTGGTGGTGGTCCTCGCAATGGCTGCCCAGCCCCATCTGGCGACCGCGTCCGCACAGCCCGAAACGACGACCTCGACCTCGACCCTTCCGTCGAGCGAAGGCGGGATCATCCCGAAGCCCAACACGGGCGTCGCACCGCAGGACTCCGGTGACCGAGGTGGGGCAGCACAGACCGCCCTCTTCTTCGTCATGCTCGGCGGAGTCGGCCTGATCGGCTTTCTCGCCTATCGCAGCTCGGTCAAGGCGCGGCGCTCGGCGTCCTAGGAGGCCGATCGGAGTCAGGGGTTGCACACCTCGAGGTCACCGGCGCCGAGCACGCCTCGGCGGAACTCCGCCACTCGCTCGAATGCGCTCGCACCCCCATCCGCCCCAACACCTGCGAGGAACGAGATGATGGCCTCGTCGAGGTCGCCAGGCGAGGAGAACAAGCGATCGACGTTCGGGTCCTCGGGGCGGGTTGGTCCGAAGCCAACGATGGTCGAGGCCACATAGGCTCCGACGAAACAGTCGGCCTGGAGCTCGGCCTCCAGATCGTCGGCTTGGCTCCCCAACCGAACCTGCGCCGCGAAGCTGTATTGCCGAGCGATCTCGAAGCCCATGGCGAAGTCGCCGATCCGGTACAGGTCGGGCATGAGGTTGGCGTTGTCGAACAGGACGGTGTCGTCGGTGACGCAGTAGAACGCAGCGAA
>Ga0307379_10006843_pt1 | contig 15582 bp, 25 predicted proteins | sample UN2MG_FD_202237 | JGI IMG/M metagenome (GOLD analysis project Ga0307379, IMG submission 202237) | Soil microbial communities from Risofladan, Vaasa, Finland - UN-2 | ecosystem: Environmental > Terrestrial > Soil > Coastal area > Acid sulfate soil | place: Finland: Risofladan, Vaasa | collected... | reverse complement strand
ATAAATGAGATTGAGCGTAAACTTGAAAACTTTACAAAACGAAATCTAGATATGCATGGATTCAGACTTATAAATGTTGGTAATTCAAAAGATATCAAGGATGTAATCAATCGGCAGGAGTTTCTACAACAGAGTAAAATAGTCGATGAGGAACTTTTAGTTCTGCGCGGGCGCATTTCCGACTTAACGAATCGTGTAGCCAAGTTGGAGAATCCATAATGAGTCTTCCATTTGTAGGGCAGACGCCAACGCAAGTAGTTCCTAGAGGTGGAGCTTCATGGCAAGGATTTTGGTGTCAAAATTATGGCCCCTATAAAGTCGGGCAGAATTATTATTTATTCCTTTGTAATATCGCTGGTTGGGACAGTGAAGTAGAAGTTCCTGAGAGTGAAAGAATTACAGGTTCTTTTATTCATGCTTATAAAAGTGAAGATGCAGGATCAACTTGGGAAATTCAAGACATGCAAGTCTTGGATGATTGGCCTGCTTGGAAAGCTCATGAAAGTGTAGCTAATTCTCGATGGAATATTAGCTTTGATGGTACTAAGTTTTGGATTTTGTATGGAAATACAAATATTCCCGTAACAAGTAGGTACCTCCACTATTTAACATTAGGTTATTTTGATACTTCTATAGATACATGGATTCCAGATCATTGTAGTGTAAAAGGCCCCCAATTTAATTATTTAGCTGATCGAGTAACTTATACTAATTACTTTTATAATGATCGTAATACTGCAATCATAACACGGAATGACGGTGTTCTTGTAATCTTTTATACTGGAGAACCAAATATAAGTGAATGGAGTACCCTCTGGTATATTACATACAATATTGTAACGGGTTGGGGCACTCCTGTAAAACTTGTTGATACGACTGAACATGCTTACCCTTTAAATGCAGTTATAACAAGTGAAGATAGGATTCATTTATTCTATGCACAGACAGCTACTGTATCCTCGGCAACAACATTACCGCATAGTCTACATCATATTACTATAGATGAAGATTTTTCTATAGGGACTCCACAAGGGATAACAACTGATTTTGCAAAGTTTAATTGGCCAACTGAAAATACAGGTAGACCAGTTATTGGTTATGACCCATTAACTACTAAGTTGGTAATTGCTTTTGGGGGTGAAATAGGTGAAGCTGGAAATAGTTGGATATCCAAATTTTGGGTTGCATTTGCAGACGATGCAGTAGATCCCAGTTGGACTTTAGATCAAGTTCCATTCCCTTATACAGTTGAAAATCCAAGTTTGTACTATTGGTCAACACTTTATTATCATACCTATGGTGGGTCTGATCTAACAGCTTGGGTTGAAGGAACAGATATTTATGTTATTGCAGCCACTTATGAAGAGGATCCAATTTCTAGTTATGTAAAAAGCTCCGTTCTTTGGTGTTTTAAACGGGACACTGATGGAGTCTGGACTAATGCTAATATTTTTGAATTCACTGAAGTAGATAATACTCGATGGTTATTAGGTGGACCTTCAGTACAAATTGGACAATACGGTGCTCGTTATCTAGCTTTTTGGGCTTATAATAATACTAGTACAAATAATTATACGAATGAAGCGAATTCTTATAATATCTCTGAAAGAATTTATGCCTTAGTCGAAGGTTCAACTGTAATAACTTTAGATCTTTCAGATTCTTTCACCTTAAATGATTCATTAATTGTACGTCGTTCTACAGGGTCAATTCCTGGAACTAGTGTTCCCGCTAATTGCCCAGATATAATTATTGGTAGTGTATATTGTGACGACTGGAAAGATGCTCTCAATGGAGATGAAGATTTACATGTAACAAGGGTTCAATTCTATGACATTCAAACAGAACCGTGTCAGAATTAAGGAGGCTTTATGCCCTTACCTGCATTTGCAATCCCACTAATACTATCTGGGATTAGTGCTTTAGCTGGAGGTTTATCCAATCGCAAAAGCACACAGCAACAACAAAGTACAACAAATTTTAGTGGAACAGATGTTAGTGATTATTCTAGTACCAGCACACCTACGTATGATCCCAAAGCACTATCGTTTAGAGATATTCTAATCAATAACGTTCTCAAAGGAATGAACGTAATTCCTTCGGAAGAAGATATACTGTTTGGAAATATAGATAGTGTTAATAATGCTCGCAGACTTCAGAAAATTCTAACTGAAAGTAACCTGGCTTCGCGTGGACTTTCATATAGTCCCGCAGCGGGCACAGCAATTGGAAACGTAGAGACTCAGAGAATTTCAGATATTATTGGCGCGCACCGAGAAGCTCCACTACAATATCAACAGTATAGACAACAAGCTATGGCGCCCGCGCTGAGTCTGTTTAGTCAAATTCCTTATGGGACTACGCAAAAGGGAACTAGTACAACTTCACGAAATGGAAAGCAACAAACTTCAGGAACTACTACACAACCTGGAAATGTTTTAGGTGGAATCTTTGGAAACTTAGGTCCTACAATAGCCGGGTTATATGGAATGGGTGCGTTTAATCCTTACTTAGCACCTTCACAACAAATGAATCGAGGTGGTTCTCCAGGTGCTGCAATAGCTCGACCTACTACAAATCCAAATGTAATTGATTATAGTCATATGTTCGGAGGGAGTTAATATGCCAGTAGATTTAACTCCGGGACGTTCAATAATTGAAGCCTATATGCAAGGTGTTCAATTACGTAAACAGCAAGAATCTCAAAAAGCCGATGAAGCATATCGTCAGCAGGCTTTAGACCAAGCTGATAAACAGTTTCAACAGCGAATGAAGCAATCTGAAAAGAATTTAAAACTTAGAGAAGAACAATTTAAATTAGAAAATAAATTGAAGATTGCAGAAGCGCGCAGACAAATGGAGCAGGCTGTTACTGCGGGAACGCGTCAGCCTACAAGTATAGATGCTCCCTATCATGAAGAAGCTATACGTGCTCTTCCTTTACGTGGTAGTCCTACAATGGAACAGGATTATCAGCGGGCTTTTGATCTTGAAAATAAAGGGACTGTTGCTAAATTATTATTCCCTGAGTATTTACAAGCTGAAGGTTTTCCTGAAGAAGAACAAGTACAAACTTATGGACAAGCACTTTCGCAACTAATATCTGAGAAAAGATTAGAAAATCAGCTTCTTGGAGAGCGGACTCAAATAACTGAAGAAGTTAAACTGCCGTTTGAATTAGAAAAAATAGCTGTTCAATCTAAAATTGCAATGGATAAATACATCCAACAGCAAGCAGGTAGAGAGTCTCTTCAACGATCTTTAATAGATGCTAGACATGCAAATGCTAAGGAACTAGAAAATCTTAGGACAGAAAATGATAAGATATTAAAGGAAATTCCTTCTGCAAATTATCAAGCTACTCCTGAGCAATATCAAGCAATTACGGATAACATCTTATTGGGAACTGCAACATATGATCCAAAAAATCCTGTGATTAGAGCTGCATGGAGTTTACGTCCAGATCCTTCTTGGAAAGCACCAGATAAAGCGTCTATTCGTAAAATAAAAGATGTCGCTTCTTTTACTGTTTACTTTAATATAGCAGAGGACGTAACTAAGTTATTAACTACAGTTCCTGCGGCAAGATTACCACAGATGATGCATGGGGCATTACCATCTGAATTTAAAAATAAAATGTTAACTGCTGCTAGTTATGCTGCACCTATTGCAAGGACATTCTTTCAAGAACGTGGAGCAATGTCAGATAAGGATGTTCAACGGGCGATGGGTCTTATTGTTAATCCACAAATGACCGTATCAGATGCAATTTGGTCATTAAATGTACTTAAGAATACTTTTCATAAACTAATTAAAGCTGAACTAGGCGGAATGCCTTCTAGTCAAATAGATTGGACTTTGCGTCAATTTTTTGAACCTAATGCAATTCAGGCTACAGGCTATGGTTCTAGTGAAAGTCCGCAAACAGATTTAGTAATTCTAGATCACTTAACAGGGAAGACTATTCCAGATACTCCAGAGAATAGAAAAGCTCATGGGATTCCCTTGGAGGCTAAATAATGTCTGATACTCGGTATAGTCTAATTAAGAATCCAAAAGCTAATAGATATTCTTTGATTAGCCCTGCATCATCTGACTTTACAGGAGTTCCACAAGAACCTAATATCCCCCCTCCAGATGAACCTAAAGGATTTAATGCACATGATTTAGCTATTTTACTTTCTGAAACAGTTCGTGGCTTTGTCGTTGGAGGTGTAGGTGTTACTACAGGGGTACTGACGCGTAATCCATTAATTGGAGGAACCGCTGCAATTGGAACTGATTTAGCTTTTCAAAAAGCACAAGAAGGCGTAGGACTTCGTTCAAGATCTTTAATTGGATCTATGATGGATTATCCACAAGGATCTATAAGTGATTATCTTGCTTCTACTGGAGAAGAGTTATCTTTTGGAGAAATGGGTGGACGCGCAATTGAAAAAGTTGGCGGAATTGCAAAGTCTCTTTGGGATAAAACGGGAACAGCTATTTCTGAATTTCGAGCGGGCAAACCTCAATCAATTTTAACTAGCCCGATTTCAGAATTTGCAGAACATAAGGGCATTCCTGCAACTGCATCAAGTCAACTAGGTTCAACCGGACTTGCATTAATTGAACAAATTGGTGCACCTATTAAATACCCTAAAGTAAGGTCATACGCTAATAAAATTACAAAACTTAGAGTAGACGATTATGTACGAAATCTTCTTCCTACAACAACAGAAGAACTTAGTCCTTGGTTAATTGCAGATCAGTTTAAACAAGATCTAAAACAAACTTATGGTTTTCTTGCAGAATTAGGAAGTGATTATGCAGAAACTGTAAAACGGATTGCAAAAAATCCAAACAATACTATTGGAGACGTCTCTGGTCCTGTTTATCAGAAGCGGGCTGCAATATGGGCAGATGCAACATTAAAGGAAGTTCATTCAGACTATATGAGCTTAAATAAAACTACGCTCTTCTCCCTTGCAACAAATGAGCAAAAACCTCGTGTTACTTTAGCTAATGACATTCTAGAACGTGCGAGGAAAGTTTCTGATGGTAGTTATCTACGTGATAGTGCAGGTAATTTTGTAATGGAACCTGTTTCCTTTGCTTCCGCATGGGAGGATCAAAAGAAGTTAGGCTCTTATGCTGCAAGATATCACAAAGAAGGAATTATTTCTTCAGATAGTCGCTATCGTGATATAAGTCAAGCTAGAAAAGGACTAGTAGACGATATTGAAGAATCTATTGTTAATTGGCCCGCTCGAAGTACACATGTTGAACCTAATGGTGACGTAATAGATAATGCTCTAGAAGGATATAGAAATGCAAAGAAAGTTACACAAACAAGATTTGAGCTATTAGAAAATGGAGATAATCTTGAAACATTGTTACGTGAGGATGTTGCGGGTGCAGAAGAATTACGGAAGTCTCTAGTGAATCCTGTTGCCGCAGGAAAAGCACGCGCTGCGGGCAAAGGAAGAACAGTTGCAGTATTCGATTTTTATGATCAAGTTCAGGCTGCCTGGAATCCAAAAAAGCAGACATTCGACGGGGCTAAACTAGTTAATAATTGGTATAAGCCGGAACATCGTGCAGTGACTAAAAAGTTACTTCAACCAAATCAACTAGAAGTAATGGATCATTGGGTTAATGTTATTGCTAAGGTTTCTGAAGATCCGGGTAAAGCTGGATTGGTTGCGGCCTTGCTTAGAATTACACAATCCGCAGTTTATGTTGGGGGTGCAGCATTATTAGGTACTGCAACACAGGGATCTAAAATATCTGCTGGTGTTCTTGGAGGTTATATAGGGTTAAACTGGTTCACACGAAATGTTTTATTGGATGATAAAAAATCAAAACTACTCCTAAACCTTTTAAAGACAAATCCAGGTAGTTCCACTTGGAAAAATATGTCAAGAGTCTTAGGAAATTCACTAAACGGAGCTAGAATAATGCTTTTGAATCAGGATGGTTCATTGCATCCGGGTGTTATTAAAGATGGAAGGTATGAACTTGTAGATTCTTTCGAAGAAGAGCCTTCCCAGTAGGCTCTTTCACAGTAGTGACTAACCTAGGCCCCGCGCGGGCTTATTCCATAATCTTTTAATGTATCTTCCTCTATCCTAAGACCTGAAGGAGATTCATGTTGTTGCATATTGGATGAATTGGCTGGATATTTGTTCTTTCTTATACAGTTTTCACTTAATATTACTTCACCTTCCTCAAATCTTTCCACCATTAATGCAAATCCTAAGTCTATATAGTTGCGTGCATCCATGAATCGGCTATGCATAGACTCTGAAAGGGTTTTCTTATTTTTAACAGCAAATTCAATTGCATTAACGTGTTTCTTAAAAAAGATATACCAGACTAGAAGAGGATCAACTCCTTCAATTTCCTTGAAATTACTAAGACGATCCTTTCCATTAGCATATTCACGTCCTTTCGTTGTAAGAAGTGTAACACATTCAGTGTCCAACACTTGTCTAATTTCTTCAAACTTTTTGTTAGTCATTTTTCTTTCCTTTCTTTCCAAACTTTTAAAGCCCGTATTCTTGCTATCTCACTTAGTTCCTCTTTTGTTAAGGCGCGATTTCTATGAAATAGGAGTCTTGAAGATTCTCTCTGTTTAATATGCTTTATATCAAAATATTTAGCAGGTCTACCACACTTAGTCATCTTAGTCCTCCTCACTCAAAATTTCTAAAGCTCGCTTAGTTAGATAGTAGGTTACATTACTACCTACCATTTTAGTCCGCACGAGTTCTGCGGATTCCAAATAGTCCATTATCGGATCAAAATCTGTAGCATCAATATCCCCTAGGGTAATCTCCATTAATTTCGCCCGGTTTAATTGGTTGTTCCGTGCATTAAACAAATGTTGAATAATAAGAGATATTTGTTGCGATTGTGTAGCAGATCCCATCCCCATTACTAGTTGTGCATAATTCTTACGTAGTTTCATACAAATCTCTATAGCTTCACGTATATCTTCTTCGTGAAGTACCATGTTAAAGTCTTCCCGCGCTGCTCCAAGTGCAAGAGCTACTTTAAATACGTGTGTTCCTAAACGTCCTCCGAAGCCAATTCTATCTTCAAATATTTTTTCTGGGATATTATGATACCAATCATCATAAATAGTCTCAGCATTTTCAGAAACCTTAATAGGCCCTTTTAATTTTGATATTTTCTTTAAATGTTCATTAAGTGGTTGTTTATCTAGATTTACAATTTTACTTAAGATAAAAAGTGATTTGCGTGGGCGTTTATTTGTAGCCCGCACTACAAAAGTTCTGCCTAAAAGTCCTCCCTCTTTTGCATCCGTATGATAGATATGTTTAAGAAGTGCTGTATTAGACGCTGTAAATAAGGAGAGACAAACATCTGTAAGTTCAACTTTTGCCGCGGTAGCGAGCGAGCTATTCCATTTATCATGGTAATCATATAATTCGATGAGGAGTGGAACCGTCGCGGGGTCTTGTACAAAGGCTGCGCTAAGTTCCTCACTATAAACTACTCCACTAGCTCCTGTTACCATATGTCCTTTTTCATCCGTACTTGTTTGTCCCAATTCTCTAATAACTGCTTGTGCAGAAGCTCTTCCTTCAATAATCTTTGTGTTATTTAACTCTCGTAAAAGGCCTATGAGTGCTTTACAAGGTGCCCCTTTACGATGTATTGCGCTATCTGCAAGAAGAATGATATACATATTTGGAAGGATGTATTCGCCCGGAATTTCCAGATACACATTACTTCTCATTGCAGCAGATAAACATCCAAGGGCGCTCCAAAACCAAAAAGAGTCAGGACTTTCACGGTGCTTATAGTATTCGACATAATACTTAATGAAGTTGAACATTCCATGACTCTTAATAATCTAAAATATAATCAGTTAATGGATTTTTTGGGTCTATTCTGTGGTTTGTCGACCAATATACATACTTCACAATGGAAATTTCATATTCTTTTATAACCCCTTTATTGTAATGTAGACATAGAAATTCATGTAAACTATGTCGTTTCTTTAGAGAAGCATCAATTCGATTTGAAAGAACACGAAGTCCGCTTTGCGGGCTTTCAAAGTAAAGGAAATTTGATCCGTTTAGTTTACGATAACTTTCAACACCTTTGTATTCTTTAAAGAGTCCTGGGTTATTTAGTAGGTGAGCATTTGTTGTCGGAAGTTGATATTGATGTTTTGCTTTCACGGAGTTCACTAGTACTTGAAGAAGCGCTGAGCGCACGAATAGCCGTTTCATAGTTTTGTTCATTTCGAATAAACTCTACTAGGTCATATTCTTTTTTTAAAAAATTCTCCCCTGTCATTAACCAATATCCATCTGAGCTATCCTTTCCATCTATTATTCCAATCCAGGTTTCCCCTTCTCTTTTTTGTAGTGTTGCTAGTAGTCCATTACGTAGTTTCCATCTACCCATGGGGAAGTTCATGGTTTCCTTTCTAAAATATTACTTATTACTTCAATATCTTCTAAAATCATTTTAAACGTTTTTGTATGGAATTCTCTTGGAATAGGGTACTTTACATTACTGAATAATTGCACAGTAAATTTAACTCCTTCTAACCAAATTGATTGGTTCTTAAGAGATAAATTAGATCCAATTAATTCAGTCTCAACTAAAGTTCCGAAATTTGTTTGAATAGGGTTCATAACTTTTCTCCTTTCTCTTTCATTTTAATATTTACAACCCTCTATTTCGTCAAACAAGTTTAGAATAAAGTAAAACGGACTTCGTCTAATTGTAGCAAGTGTTTCATATGCTCGCCCTGATCTACTTTTTTCTTCTGCAAGATTTTCTTCAGCATTCGCTAAAGTTGAAATCATCTCTCGATAAGGAGAATCAGCATTCATTAAGTTACAATCTATTGAAGGAAGATTAACCATATCTTCTTTTAGATTCACCACTTGTTCTTTATATGTTTGAATCGTCAGACAATTACCTTCAATAGTACCAATTGCTATACTACAACTTATTCCCACTATTAAAGAGACGAAACAAAATATTATAAGTACAAATATTACAGTTCCAAACAGGATATCAAAAAATTCGTTCATAACTCTACTCCTTTCATCTTCTTTGACCAACATTCTTCTGAATAATTTATTTCACTTGGAATTACAAGTGAGTAATCTACTGGGAGGCTCCCTGTACGAAAGTCGATCTCCCTTTCGGAAAATTTCTTAAACGCCCGCGCCCACTCTTTAACCTTATCTATTCGGACTTCTGCCATTAAAGAGTCATGTTTTTCTACAACCGTGCGGGCCTCAGTTTCACTAAAAGCGGATTCGAGCGGGAGTATTGTTAGCTTGTAGTGATCACTTACAAGTGATTGTGGAATATAACTGTAAGCTACTCTCCAGAGAGAATCATTACGCTTTGCGAAGAAGTCCCGTCTTCTTCCATAAGGTGTTTGTAAGTAACCTTGAGCGATAACAAATTCTCGTACGAGTTTATGGAAAACTCTTCTAATATTTTGTGCGTTATTATGGAATTTCGTGAGAATTCTTGCACATTGAATAATTGGCTTATGAATAACTTTTGCAAGCCCAAAGGCAGTTTGATCATAATTTCCAGCGTGCCGGGGGCGCTTTCCATAGTCTTCTCTGTCAAACGAAGTAATCTGTTCAAATAGTTTTTCTGTTGTCCAGGTTGCGGTAATGGTATGCAAATCATCTTTTACTCCATATTCATTTATAACAAAGTCTGTTTTATCCATTAATGCAAGTGTAGTCCAATCATTTGCAAGAACAGCTACAACGCGGGCTTCTGCTTGCGAACCATCCCCTTCTACAAATGCATAGCCTGAAGAAGGAACAAATATTTCTAATAGATCATCTCCAAGTATTCCTTCAGTATTTTCTAGTTCACGGAAGCCATGCTTAGGGAGGGTTTGAAACGAATGTCCATACTGTTGAAGTTCCAAGGATCGTTTTTCTTTAGTTTTCAACTGTTTTACAACTTCAACTAGCTCAAATTCATACGCAGAACTTCCACTAGTTCGCCCGCTCTCGGTTCCTTCTAGGCGATAAGTTGTACGAAGTTTTCCATCCGGGGAGACTTTAAGGTCTTCTAAGAATTGTACTATTCCTCTAAGTTTTCTTGTTGCAATAAGTTCTTTTAGGATGGATACTTTAAAGTCATCTTTTCCAAGTTCGTTAATGTAGATTTCTTCAAGTACTTCTTCAGCAGTATCGTAACTTTCCGTTCCACTCTCAGTTTTGTGAGAATGTTTAGGACATTTAAGATCTTCATATACAAATTCTCCTACTTGTTTGAATGATTTCACGTTGAGCGGGCGCCCCGCTAAAATGTCGAGCGTGCCTTGGTGATTGTGATAGATCATCGTATACTTATTAAGTAACGACTTTCTACGTGCATCGTCTACACAAATTCCTCTTCGATCTATTTTACAATAGACATGGAATAATGGCATTACTACATCTGTATAGAAACTGTAGATTTTTGTTTCCTTTAGATCTTCGACTTGTGCTTTGTAAATACGCCAAGTTACAAGAGCATCTTTAGCATTATATATTGCAAGTTGATTAGGATTACGTAATGGATTAAAGTCTTTACCTTCATCTTTATGATAGGGAAGGTCTGTATAGATTGAAGTATAGAAGCCTAGATTTTTAGGTAATTCGGGATACATTGTATGTCCCGCAAGCATTGTATCCCCAATAATATTGTTAATACGAAAGCCCCAATGTTCTGAACAAAACTTGTCATATTTAATATTTTGGTTTACTACAGGTATTTTAGAACCAAAGATACTTTGTATCCCTTTATAGATAAAGGCATAGTCTAACACATTGTGTGTAGGATCTACCAGAGGGATTGAAATAGATTCATATCCATCAAAACAGAAACTCATGTAAGTTACAAATCCTGCAAATGTTTCAATGTCCCATGTATAATAAGGTGGATTTTTCTCTTGTTGACGTTTCCAAAAATCCTGAAGTCCTGCATATGTTTTACATATCCAAAGAAGATAGTCCTCTTTAAATGGATGTGTGTTATTCTGATAACGCAGGGCTTTATTATAGTCCAAATTTACATAAACTTTGGCTTTGTGAAAACTGATTAGATCACGGGGATGTACTGTGGGAATTATTTTTACATTAGAAGGAAGATCAAGCTGTGGATGAGGATTTAGAATGGAACCACGGTATTTGTGGATACCTTTTAATCCGGTAAGACCATTCAATGCGTGCTCGCCAAGTGCAATAACTACGTTAGGTGCAATTGTTTTAAGTTCATTGGAAATTATTTCATCCCAGTTGGCAGCAGCCATTGCTTTTTCGGTAGCTATGCGCTTTACGCGTTTTATTTTGGATTCTATTCCTGGAAAGTTGTCCTTAATATAAAGTGTTTTATAGCATTTGTCAATGTGTGTAGCTATGTCATCTGGTTGGAAGCGTAAAAGTTTATTGGCTTCGTTACCAACAAATCCTGTAAGTGCGTAACCCTTTCCAACTTCATCTTTTGTAGCATAATTTCCTACAATAGCTATTTTTGCATTTTCTGGGCCATGTCCTTTTACCATAGGTTACTCACTTGTTTATATACATCCCTATGATTGCTTCTTTAGCTTCTTTATCAAGTTCTGGCCTTAATAGAAATTGACTCATACAACTAAGTGCATCCTTGCGTGTTTTAATTCTACCCATTTTGGGAAACCGTCTGAGTTGATTTGCAAGTTCAAGGGACTCACAGAAATAACGTATTGTGATCCCTAAATTTTTCATCCTTAGATCTGCTTGTAAGTCATGCAAATGTAAAGGATTATATTGTGCAATAGCTTGCACTTTAATAGTCCAATGTACATGTGAATTTTTTATTTTACTAGGTTCCATTCGGTTCCTCTTTCTTAAACATGTAGTTATTGTGAAGGCGTTTACGCACAGCTTCTAACTTATTGTGGTATTTGCGTGAAAGCTCTGTAAAAGCTTCACCTGTGTATGGAATATCTTGTCCACGAGTATCCGCATCTAGGTTATCAGCTACCATTCCTTCTACTTCACAATGGTAGTGGCGTGCTAGACGTTCTATTTCAAGAAATTCAATTAGAAGTCCGGGATCTGTCCCTTTAAAATCTGCAAGCATGATAATAGTCCTTTCGTCCACTAAGTGGAACGAAGTAATAGTTTGGTTTCTTTGTACGCGTGCGAATAAAAAATCCTCTTTTATAATAGCTAACTTTTTGTGTATGTGTAGCTATCCATCTACGAACCCAGTAAACATCTAAACGATATTCGAAAATTATAATTCTTAAAATTAGTTTGTACATTCAGTCTCCTTATATTCCAAAATATTTATGGAGTAAATACAGAAAAATCCCCACTCCAACCATAAAAGCTACCGTTTTTAAAAGATTTATATACTCTCTTGCAACTAAAAACATAGCCATAAAAATTGCACAAGAAATACAGATAACTTTAAAGAGAATAAGTGTCAAGTAAATTTCATTTTCCATATTCAGCTCTTTCAATTTGACTAAAACTTAAATCTTCATTAGGGCCTTCCCAAAATTTACATTTGAAATTTAATTCAATTAAACTTTTTATTCTTAAAAAGCACTCTGGACAACAATCTAAGATGTAAGCTGTTCTTAAGTCACAATCAGGATAGACATCACCAATACATGCCTGTATTTTAACCTCCGATGGATCAGCAGCGGGATAATACATCTTTTGACAAATATCACAAAGTGCATATATTACTTTCCACTCATATTCTGGTTTAGTTTGTACTCTCTTTTTATATAACATATATTTCCTATTAATTATGCCCTATTTTATACCCTAAAATAAATCCTGGAATAAACCCTAGAATAAAACAAAGCGCTGCTAGTAAATTATCTGCAATTTGTTCCATGTTAGTTTCCCTTTTATCTTCCTGTTGATTTATAAACTACGTAAACTAGTAGTGTACATATGAATCCTATAAAAAAGTAAATGATTCCTTCCATTTTTCCCCCTTATTCATACTTTTGATCCTTTTATCCGGTTCCATGTTAACGTACAGTCACCGGAAACCAAACCTACTGAGGGATTCGACTTGTCCTCTTTATTTTATAAGCCGTCTCCTTTCTTCTTATTTTCTAGCGTAGCTAGAACTTAAATGTTTCGTATTCCATATCTGGAAGTTTCGTCTTATTCTTACGTTGCCAAACTCTTGCACTAATAAGATGAGCTTCCAAGCTGTCGCAAACTAGAGCGTCTACATTTAGTGCTCGTGCAAATGTAACGTAAGTTTGCAAAATGGGGATGAAGAGTTCATCCTTAGCCCGCAAAAGGAATACAGGTTCTGTGGGATCTATCTTGTCCGTAGAACTTGTAACCCATCGCTGGTAGTCTTTGCGGGCATGGTTAAGCCGATGTTGTTTTGATTCGGCGCGGGCTTGTGTAGCTGTTCTACTTGGTGTCTGTTTTACTTTCGTCATTTTTTATTTCCTCTTCTATAAGGGTTAACCATTGGGTTAGCCCTTTTACAAGTAACTTACAGTTAATTAGTTCTGATTTTGCAGTCATAATTAACACTTTTTTCCCTTTGAGATTTGCTTCAGAGGTAGGTTTTATATCCCCATAATGATTTGAGTAAGGGACTCCATCACTAATTACAAAAATGGATCCATTTTGGAACTTTATCGAAAAATCCTCAATTTTTTTCTTCATCTCTCACTCTTTCAATATAAAAATGTAAAGTGGGGAGTCGAAACTCCCCATAATACCTTACGGGAACCTCAAAATGGGGGCTCCGCATTTCCAGAAACCCAAGTAGGTCCGCATTTACGAATTACTCGATTCTCAAATGGTTCGTCTACAACTTCATTCCAAACAGTTTCACCTATGAAGTCCTGAAGTTCTATTTCCTCCCCTTTCTTTTGTATTGTTACAATTCTTTCCTTTGCTTCATCAAGCGGCAGCTTCCAGACTGCTGCAATGAGATCTACCATCATTGTTGGATAATTTGTTGGAAAGAGCGGCTCTACTATACGACCGATATTTCTATCGTCAACAGCAGATTCAGTACATTCAAGAGTAAATGTAACATTTGTTCCGTCTTTCTTCTTGTTTATTGTTTCTTCAAGATTAGTAATCTTGAACTTATGGAACCCCTTATCTGGGGGCTGCATTCGGGAAATGTCTTTTTCCGTAAATTTCAAAAGTGGCATTTATTTTCCTTAAGATTCTCTACCTTTTATTCTTGTGTTGTTCGTTGCGTAGAGAAGGTACTCTCTTGCGAGAGTCTTCATAAGCGTAATGTTAACGGGTAAAAAATCTCTAGACGGTTCGGGTGTTTTACATCGTTCGTCTATAAGAATTTCTCCCCAATTTATTACTTGGACTTCCAAGCAAAGTCTATATATATTCGTTGCAAGTTCAAATGGAATACTAATGTACTCCACTTCTTTACTTACATTCTCTACTTCTGTTGGTATTAACCTAATTTCTATGTTATCTCCTTGTTTTAGTTCTTCATTCACAATCTATCTCCTTTTTTCTCGTCTCGTATGCCTTTTTTATTTGTTCCACAACTTGATTTACGGAATGTCCTTGAGGCGTTATTAACTTTTCTCCTTTCTCATCTATTGTCCATGAAAAAAGATATGTCATAAAGATCATAGTCTCTTTTATGGATTTAAGATCATACGAGTGTTCTGAAGGTTTGATTACTTTAGTAATGCACATAAAATCATATGCACACTTCCCAATTCGTGCTAAACGAACTGCTTCAGTTTTGGTCATCTGTTAACAGAATCTATCAATTTTTCTTATCTTATTTCTCTGGTCGTTCCCATTTACACTCTGGTAAATGTCCGCGACCCTCTCTCCCAAATGGAGGTAAACAAGTACAATCAGCTTCAGAATTAAATACAAATCCTTGCCGACGCATTGACTTATCAAATGCCTTCAAATATGCATTGTACTTTGAAATGGTCTCGCAGCAAGCATTACTGGCTGCATGGCTTAATTCTTCATTTCCCATTGTCATTTTTAAAATTCTCCTTTTCTGATTTCATCCATCGTAGAATCTATCCTTTCAAAAAGTTTTTCCATTCGATCCTTGTATCCTTGAGGATCTTTATAGTGCGCAATTCCTTTGAAATAATTACATACAAGTATTCCAATTTTAACCCCAGTTAAATAGTCCAAGTCTCTTCTTGTACCTATAAGTCCTTGAAAGACAGTCTCCTCATTAGTTGGCATCTTTCTTCTCTTTCGTAAGATAACTTTCCATAACATCCACAAAACATCTGTTTGTTATTTCTGTTTTTCCTCGACCTTTCAGCGCGGGCGTAGCAGTTTTTGCCATCTGTGACTCGAACTGTACGAAGTATCGAATCTTACCAGAGACGGGTGTTTCTTCCTTCTTAAACAAATAGATTTCATCGAAGAAACCAGGAATCCTTTGTGATAGTTTGCGAGTAGTGTTTAGGCTTTCACCTATTTTAATGTCTGGTAGGTATGGTCCCTCTGGATTAGGCCCATACTCTTCTACAATCCATCCGCTTACAATAAAGTTACACTTCATTGCAAGCAAGTATTCATAGAAGAGTGTGCGAAATAC
>Ga0307379_10006842_pt1 | contig 15582 bp, 45 predicted proteins | sample UN2MG_FD_202237 | JGI IMG/M metagenome (GOLD analysis project Ga0307379, IMG submission 202237) | Soil microbial communities from Risofladan, Vaasa, Finland - UN-2 | ecosystem: Environmental > Terrestrial > Soil > Coastal area > Acid sulfate soil | place: Finland: Risofladan, Vaasa | collected... | reverse complement strand
GCGGCCAGCAGCAACGCCATGTCCGTCTCGTGTTCATCGTCATGGTCCGACGACCAACCCTCAACCTCTACCTGACGTTCACGTTCAAGGCCGATCGACTCCACCCCCGTCGGTTCACAGGGAACCCATCGGTCGTGGTCATCGGACCAGCGGGCCATGCGGAACTCGGCGCAGCCGTCCTCGTGGCACGACAGACACTTCCCGCCTTCCGTCTCCTCGTTCTGAGCGTGCGCCGCCCACGGATGCTGACAGACACACACCTCGTCGTCACCAGCGTCGTCGTACTCGTCGTCGTTCATGCTGTCTCCTGTAGATGCTCGAACGGGGCCGGGATCGGCTCGAACACCCACCCGGCGTTGATCGCCTTCATGGACCGGGTGTGGTACTTGCAGGTCGGCCGGTCCTCCTCCCCGTCCTTCACCGCGACAAACCGTGCCCTAGTGCGGCACTGGTAGTAATCGGTCCACGCGTAACCCCTCGACCCGCGCTCCCACACACACTCGACCTTCCGGCCCTGCTGCGGAGAGAAGATCAACTCGCGGTCAGACGACAACGCCCTCGATCCCAGTTGACCGGACCCGATGGCGCGCCCCTCACACGTCGAGCAGACCATCAGCCCGTCAGGCGGTTCCGCTACCAACCGTGCGCCGCGGCGCTTGAAGTGCCCGATGGAACCACACCAGAACGACACCGAGATGCGGCCGTCGTGATGCAACAGCCCTGAGCGGAGACGATGGACGTAGTAGCCCGGCCCGCGCGTGTAGAACGGCAACGCCCGCTTCAACGAAGTCGGCCTCGGATATGCCGACGTGTGCCACACGCTCGGGTTGTAGTCGTCGAGCAGTTCGACCTTCACATCCGAGATCATACGTTCGGGGTAGGACCATCTCCCTGCGCTTCTCGTGCTTGCGCGATCGCGTCTTGCGTCCACCGTTCGTGGCCGTAGAGCGCCTGCCCCGCAGTGACCGCCACCAACGCCCGTTCGGCTCGGCGGCAACGGTCACGCAGTTCGAGCGTGTCCATGTCGACCAACTGGTCGTAGATGTCGGGGTAGCCGTCCATCAGTTCATCGGTCATGTGGGTTCTCCGCTGTCGTAGGTGTCCTCTATCGAATCGAGCCTCCGCTCGTGGTCACCCCACGCCTCATCAGCCCTCGTGTGCCACGACCGGTGGAACTCTGCGTTCGCTTTCGGGACCACCGCCCCACAGTCCGTGCAAGACCCCAGCATCGAGAGCAGTTCACCTACTTCGTATGGGGGGCGGGCGGGTAGGCCGAAGTCGAAGTCGCCGCGGACATCGGATGTCAGTAGCCGGAGGTAGCCTTCCCACGGTTCACGGCCGTCACTCATGGCTTCGCCATCCATCTCGGGTTCAGGTCGTCGTTCCACCCTGACCCGCGGACGTACGAAGCGGCACGGCACCCTCGGGTCCCGTATCCTGCCTGCACCTCGGGGTGGCCCGGCACAGTGTTCGCTTCGACCCGGTGGACCCATTGGTCGGCCATGTCGAGAATGATGTGCCCGCCGCAGTGTCGGCAGGTGAACCCGAAGTCCTCGTCGAGAACTATCGCGTGGGTCACATCATCCCCCGGATCAGCAGCCCCGCTACGGCGAGCGGGGTCACGGCTCCGGTGATGCGGCCAGCCCACGCGAACGCGTGGTCCCACCGGTCCCACTCGGACCTCGGCTTCGTCATCACAGCCAGCCTTTCCGTTGGGCGAAGTCGAGCGACACCATCCGGTGCCCATCGAGCGTCGGCCCGTAGTGGCCGTCAGTCATCGTCGTCTGACACCAGTAGATCCCGTTGACCTCCGGGGTGGCGTCGATCTTGTGGATCGTGACGGCGTAGCGGTCGTAGTGGTTGAACACCCGATCGCCTTCTCGTGCGTAGGTGCCATCGGCCAACGGCAACGCGAGCGGTGGCCCGTCGCAGAACCCGCAGGGGTTGGGGTCCTCGTCGGAGCCTGCGGCCCGGCGTGTCGACTGGCAGTGGTCGCACTCGGTGGGGGTGTCCATGCCGTAAAGACTAGAACGCCACCGGGACGGTTTGCGCGGGGCCTCGACACTGGGCAACACGTTACAGTTCTGTGACACTTCCGACGACAGTTCGGGGGGTCGAGATGGGTCACGATCGTGGGTCCGGCCGACCACACGAAACAGCCCGATTCCACCCCCTCTGACCTGCATGTTTGCCAGACAACAAGATTCGGAGAATCCCGAAATCTTTGTGTCTGACAAGACTACAGTTCCGTGACAATCGGGCCGACGCCCAGTGCCCATCACCCCATGAGTTCGGGCGCGACGAAGCCCCTCACGAGGAGGGGCGTCTGTCGGGGGGGGTGCCCGGTGTGTGCGTTGGAGCCTGCCGTTTTCACTATCCGTTCCCCCGCCCTGCGGCTCTCTGGACTTACATCAGCGAGAGGTACTTGGTGTGTGCCTGTCTCCGGTGACTCCCGCCCGCTGCCAGCGGGGAAGGAAGTTCGCATCACCGTGCTGCTGCGATTCAGATGGCGGTCATCCACTGTCGCAATCAGGAACGCCGGTCAGACCATCAACCCCACCCTCTCGGGCTACAAGCGATGCCGTTACCGGGCCGGAGATTCCATCCTCCGTCGCCCCTTCCATCATCCATGTTCCGGCTGCTCGACTTGAACGAGGCAGTCGCACCCTCAGTCCCGCACGCCCTTAGATGTTCGTGCGTTCCGGGTGGTTCCGGCGGTGACTAACCCGCCGCACCGGGGATGATGTGGCTTTGCGCTGGATGCCGCTCGACTTGAACGAGGCGAGAGAGGCTGTCAGCCTCACTAACCGGCGCTACCCGGTTCACTCCAACTTGGTGCTGTCTGTCTCCGTGGCTCGTGCCCGATCGCTTCGAGGTTTCCCTCCGCCGTGGCTAGGCGCTCCGGTGACTCTTTCACCTTCGGGCTTTGGTTTGCGGTCCCTTACCGCCTTGCCGACTCTTGGTCGCTTGCCCCTTGCGAGGGGCTATGTCCTTACAAGAACCACTGTATGCGATCCGTCTACGCTTTGCAAGTCATTCGGGCCGATTTCCCCCGATTTCTTCAAGATGATCCGATGGGCCTACACGCGACCCCATCAAGCGGCGACTGCACCCCGACTCACTCGACCTGCCAGTCCTCGACCGTCACCGTCACCCGCGCACCCAACACCAACCCCGCAACCTTCGGCACCTCGACCGTCAACAAGTTCGTGTCCATGTCCGCCCCGTAGATCGTCCCCGAGAGCGTCACCCTCGGATCATCCACATCGGCGGTGCAGTCGTAGCAGTACCACGACCCATCACGCAGATGCTCCGTCACGTTGTGCTTCGGCGCGTACTCGCACTCCCACTCGTCCTTCGGAATGTCCTCTGTGTCAGCCATACCGCCCGACCCTACGACCCGACCGGGACACTCTCGAACGTCACCCGAGCAGCCTCCCTGCGGACTCAGGGAACATCACAGCCTGCACCTCACGCTTCATCACCCGCCGCGACAAGTCCTGCTTGTGAACCCGAGCATCCGGGTTCGGACAACCCCAGTCCATACAGTGCGGGCACGGCTCCCACCGGTCGTCGCTCAGATCACTCACTGTCGACCCCCCGGACAGGCACCTCGTCGATCACAGCCAACAGGTCGGCACGGTGCGCCGGGTAGATGCTGAGCAGCACCGTCAGGATCTCGTCGGCCGCGTCGGAAGGTTCCCGGTATCGGCCAGCGTCAATGTTCTGGACCACAAACCCGAGCCGTTCCCCCAGCCGGGTACGCGCCTCACTCATCGGTCACCCTCTCGAACGTAAGACCCGCGGTACTCGCGACACACGCAGTCCATACATTCACTGCTACGCGGCACCGAGACGATGTTGTAGTGCGCCTCGAACGAATGCCCGCACGGACAGTCGAACTCGGTGTCGTGCGGCGGCTGCCGCATCCCGACGCTCGCACCCAGTAGCCGATCAGCCGGACCAGTCACGCGTCTCGCGATCGTAGGGAATCGTCGCCAGATGGGAGGCATGTGGCAACAGTTTCCTGCGCCCGGCAACGCCGACAGTGACACCCTCGACCGCGGCCCCTCAACCCGCCAGTCATCGGAGAACGCAGCCGACGTGGGGTGACGAATGGGTCCCGTGCTTCGAGCAGCACGACTCGTCGCAGGTGCAGAGCCGGGTATGCCAGCGGGCGAGAAACGAACGCATGTCCGTGGCCGTCAACTCCCCAGCGTCAAGCCGGTCGACCGTTTGCCGCATGTCGGCCGCGAGTTTCCGCAGGTCATCGGTGTTGGTCACGGCGTATCCTCGTCGAAGAACGTGTAGGTCAGGTCCAACTCGTCGAGTTTCCGGTCTGTCTCCGCGACCCACACGGCCAACTGCCGTTTCTGGCGTCGACCGTGCCGGATCACAAGCCCGAGATTCACGAGGCTTGTGACGCAGGCGAGAACCCACAGGAAGGACGTGAGGAGTGCCAGAGTCATCGTAGGTGTCCTGTGCCTCGCAGCCGGACAGGTAGGCCGTCTGAGGGCACCTGACGGCAACGCAGGCACTTCTCGTCGGAGATCGTGAGTACGTGGTGGCCGTTCTCGGCGCAGGGGCCGGACGGTCGCCACTCGTCCGCGATGCGTCCCATCCGTTCGATCTCGTCTCGCAAGGTGCGCATCATCAGATGTGTCCGCCTTCGGTCAACACCGTGATGATCGACTCGGCTTGCTCGATCGTCAGTTGAACGTGATGACCCGGATGTGGGCGGCTTCCGCAGCAGCAACGCTCGGCAGGCAACGTGAGTCCGGCAAGCAAATCGACCGGGTTCGAGTCGGCCTCGGCGGGCGGGTCGGGTAGATCGACCCAGTGTTCGATCCATTCGGCCACCTCAGCCGAACCCATCAGGTCAACCGACGTGCGGGACGTGTAGGGATTCGGGGTAGGGGTCATCGGTCCTCGATTCGTGCGATCATCTGGTCGATGGCAGGGTCGCAGCCATACGCACCCATCTCGTCTCGGATGATGGCGACGATGGCGTCACGTTCATCCTTGGCCCCCTCGTCGTAGAGGTTGAGCAGATCGGTCGTCTCCCCCATCGTCCGCGTATCCGCTGTGGCGATGATCCACTGGTGAACCGCGGCTTTGCCTTTCATCCGGGTGGCTCCTCGGGGAGTTGATCGAAGAACGCTTCGAGACAGCGAGGGTCGTCGTCCGCCACGGCCACGGTGTCTCGGTAGACATACACCATGTTTGGCCCGTGGCATTGGAACACGACAGGGTTCCGGTAGTACGCGACGTTGAAGGCCGACTCGGGAGTGAACTCAGGCGGAGTGTCCTCCGGCACGTCACGGTCACCGCACCCTCCGATAACGAGCAGGAGAGCGGACGCTGTGCCCACGGCCACTGCGGGAAGGTGCTTTGGTTTCACGTGAAACACACTACGCGTCACGTAGGACCATCTCAGGCTGCGTGCCCCAGCACCCATTCGCGGTTTTCATCCCCCTACTTGCTGATCGGGGGAGGGAGGGGACTTGCGAGTAGGGGTGTTAGAACCGCGAGGTTCTCGACCCCCCCGCCCTGTCCCGCTCAGGCGGCTGCCTTGGCGATGGCCCGCTTGGCTGCTGCGTACTGCGAGGCGATGCCTCGGCGGTTGCGGGGGTTGGCCTGCGCCATCTCGATCGCCTTGGCGGCTTCGATCTCGGCGGTGAGGGCTTCGAGGTTGGCCGGGTCGAAGGCGATCTCGGCGGTGAGGGTGGCCTTCGGGCCTTCGGTGTAGGCGATCTCGGCGTGGGTGCCGGTGTAGTGGGTGCGGAGGCCCTTTGTCTACAGTTTCTTGGTATTTCTTTACCGGAGGAGTTCGAGAACCTCGACAGCGGCGACCCGACCCAGTGTGTCGGCTCCGCGCCTTCTCCACTGTGTACCACCGTAGTCGATAGGTAGACAACATGCAAGTTGGTTGAGCCACCCCTCATAGCAGGTCCGTCTACAGTATGCAAACGGGACGTGTCGACCCCTTATAGCAGGTTCGTCTACACCATGCAAGCCAGATGAGTTCCCCTCTCATAGCATACCCGTCTACACTTCGCAAGTCTGTCGCTCGGACCCCTCATAGCACACCTGTCTACACTATGCAACTGGACTACCATCTCACCTTATAGCAGGTTCGACCACAGTATGCAAGTCGGAACGATCTCCCCCTCATAGCACATCCGTCGACACTTCGCAAACCAGAAAGATTCCCTCCCGACTTGCATGTTGTCGACAGACCTACTACAGTGGTAGTTGGTGGGGAAGGCGCGCATGGGCAACAACACTGGGCACCCGCACCCCCCACAAGGAAGGCGCGTCGCCCAGCCCATCAGTTCATGCACTGACCCCGATGCCACGGACCAGACGGCATCTGCACCACCGCAACAGCGCCCGGCACATCCCCGTTGCTCGTCCACTCCTCGAAGTGCCGCTCGACATACACGTTGAGTTCCGGCTCACCCAACCTCGCCCCGCAGAACTCGCACGGCAACCAGATGAACGCCCGGCCATCCCCGGACTTGTGGTAGAACCCGACGCTCGTAGCAGTCCGATGCGACAGCCCACACCCTGCGCACGCCACAGGTCGCCCTTGGTGGACCCACGCGATCAGCGACCTGAACGCCTCCGCCGACATCCTCGGATCAGCACCCGTCGCCATCCGGCACTGCCCCCCGATCGACATGCACCAAAGGGCGAACGCCTCGGGGTTCATCTCCGGTCGGTCCATGTACCCCAGTGTCGCACGCCACCGAGACGAAACGGCGGGCTACGAGCCGTCCCACTCCATCCCGGTCAACACGTCGAGCCTCGACTTCTCCTCCGCTACCGCAGAGACAGCGAACCCAAGCGACTGTTCGGCACATTCGACGATCGCGGCCCACATCTGATCGAGCAACGGCTCCAACTCGGGGCCAACCAACGGGAACGGCATCCCCAACCGGCTCCCCGTGTTCGGCAGCGGGAACACCCGCCACTCCATGTCGCCGTCTGGATACGTCCGGCACTCGACCTGCGGGAACAGACCCGCCTCGACGAGCAGTCCGATCTTCCGCCGCACCCGTTTCTTGAACGCCATCAGTTGTTCCTCAGCGCCCGCCGCCGGTCGATCTCGCGCTGCACATCCACATCGACCGGAGAGTCCGCCACACGACGAGCCGCGCCCCTCTCAGCGACAGCATCGACGATCTCGCGGCACCTCACCCTCCCATCGTCGCACTTCTCGAACGTCGCAGACCCGTGCTTCTCTATGATCGCCCGGATCACCACCCGGTTGAGTTTCACCGACGCCACCCAGCCAGCGACGAACACCGCGGCCCCGACACCTACCCCTGCGATCTTTCTCATGCGGGGACCGTACCGTGCCCGTAGGACCATCTCGTCGCCGCGACGACAATCTGTCCGGCTAGGCCCATCGACCTATCGGGTTGTGGCCGCTTGGTTAGCCCCCACTAATCGTCTTAGTTCTGAGACACCAGTGATTTAGCGGCGTACAGCCGATCCAAGAAATAGCAGGATTAGTGGAGCCTCAACAACCACAGGACGATTCGCCACTGGGCACCCATCACCACCACCTCGGCCACACGAACCTTCCCGCCCGATGCGAACACCTCGACCCCAACCTCGCCGGTGCAGCCAGAATCTTCACGTACGCCCCCGGAGCAAGCGACGACCCGTCAACCCAGCCCATCAACCTCGCATCCATCAACCCCTCGACCTCCGGGTCATTCAGCAGCGGGACACATCCATCGCACGGATGCCACAACACCACCGCGGGGAAGTCGAGAAACGCCGATATTCCCGTCCGATCGTGATGCGCAGCCCCGCAGATCGCGCACCCATACGCCTCATCGCAGTCGAACAACGTCACGACCCCCACGGCGATCCGCTCGGCAGGCACCATCCCGTCAGTAGCGTCCGCGATACCAGCGGCAAACCCGTACAACCACTCGTCGAAGTCGATGTCCACGCCCCTCAGCCTCCCACATCACCGAGACGAACTCGCCCAACACCACCCTTGCTCGCGGAAGTAAGCGAAACGGAGTCTCCACCCCGTGCAGAACGACACCTCATCCACAACCCGACCACAAAGATGCTAGATACACCAAGCAGAATCAGAGCAACGGCCCCTCATCCACCACATCCCCCTCCACAACCCCACCACTGGGCGACGGCCCCGGCGGCATCCCACCATGCGACGGCAACAACGCCCCCTGCACCTCAACCCCCGGCAACGAAAACCCCTCCCCACCAGCACCTTTAGCCTGATCCAACCCCGCCCGCCGCGCCAACGCAGCAGCCAAAGTCTCAATCGACAACCGATCCGCACCAATCCTCACCTCATGCGAATGCTGCAACTCCCCCGAATGCTCCACCTCCACCTTCGCCCGCTGCCCCCAACGCTCCGGGTGCTTCCGCTCCAACCGCCAAGCCGCCGCACGCCACTCACCATCCGACGCCGCACGCCGAATCAACGCCAAATCCGCAACCTCAGCCTGAGCCTCCGCCTCACACACAGCGTCACGAAACGCAGGGTATTCGGGGTGGTCGGTTGGGTTTTCGGCTCGTTTGAGCCATTGTCGGAGTGTTTCGTAACTGATTCCGCCGTATGCGGCTGCGGTTTCTCGGTAGTGGCCTGCGCGTAGGGCGGTGATGATTTTGTCTTGGCGTTCTTGGGTGAACTTGGTTGGTCGGGCCATTAGGGGGTTCGGTGTGGGTTGTGTCCGGTGGGGTGGGTTGTTCGGATTGGTCGGACTTCGATTAGGTAGGCTTCGGGTGAGCCGTGGGTTTCGAGGATGAGTTCGGTGTTGGCTCGGGTGAGTGTGTATGGGTGGGGTTCGAGGAGTTGTTCGACGAGTGCGGCGATGTCTTGGGGTGTGGTCATCGGGTGTTTCCGTGGGGTGGGTCTAGGAATGGGTCGTGGGGGAACGGGTCGTCGTCGTCGGCGTTGAGTGCCCATAGGCAGTCGTCTATGGCGTGGAGTAGCCAGCGGGCGGCTTTGCGTAGGAAGGTCAGCATCTTCCCCACCAGTCGGGTAGTCGGTACCGTTCGGGTCTGGTGCCTAGTCGGTGTAGGAGCCGTTTCAGCATGGGTGGCTTGCGTGGTTGGGGGTGGCCGCGGCGAGTCGGGCTTCTAGGGCTTGTGAGGCTTCGACGCCATCTTTGCTGCCGGAGTTGAGTGCGGCTCGCCGGACTTGTGGGGAGAGTTGGGTTACGGCCGCGGCGATCTCGGTTCGGGACTGGTCGATCCACGACGGCGAGTTCCATGCCGCGGCTTGCGCTACGGCTTCTTCCCACAGATGCCGGGGACAGAGAAACGTGGTCGTCCGGTTGAGTTCCCGCCAACTTCCCGCCGGGTACCTTGCAGGGATTCGTTCCCGGCCCCGAACAGACAGGTAAACAACCCTGCCGGGCACCCCACATTCTACCCGGTTCGGGCTACCGGAACGTGTCTTTCCGCAGGCTGCGGGACGGCCGGTGACGATCACATGAGTACGCCTGAACGGCGACATTCCGACCCTCCTCCTGTTTCGTGTGCCGACTCCACAAGAATACCTGATGGGGTCGCTACGACAGTGGACCGGTACAGCCACCTACACGCCTGAACCAACTTCCCGTGACACGCATGTTTACGGCCCCGCCGCCCCGACCTGCTCTACCAGCCACGCGACATGCGGATCGTCAGGGAACCTCCGGGCCTGCACCTCGGCCTTCAACCGGCACCCTCCACAGCCCTCGTAGTGCCACCGCACGAACGCATCCGGCGGACACTCCGGCTTCTCACACGCCCACCACAGACCAGCCATCAGGTCACCTCGATCTCAGCACCGAGTTCCGCATCGCCCTGCTCAACCGCATCCCGCAACGCCACCCCGCCACGCCGCACCGTGTACGTGTCCGTCGACCCATCCTCCCGCGGCACCCTCACCTCAACAGTCTCAGACGGCCTCACGATCGGCGCACTAGGCACCCGCACCCCTAGCCCGCCCTCACCCGGCTCGATGACCCGCACCATCCCCGACGGCACCGCGCCCACACCACCGGCTTCGCTACCTCGCCGCGCGTGCAACAGTCCGTGTCGTAGAGCGAGATCATCTCGATCCCGTTCTCGACGCCCCACTCGCAACTACAGCCGTCATCCCGTGACACGCCCGTCACGACGCCAACCCCAACGCCGACGCCGAGTTCTCATACACGACCTGCTCAAACGCCGCCCGCTCCCAGTCCCCATCGGCCACCGCGTCAGCGAACCGGGCCTGCGCCGCTTCCATCAACTCAGCGACATCCACGAACGCCTCGAACTGTCCACTGACCGTCGGCCACCGGACACCGGACACATGCCACTCGATCCACAACGTGCGCCGCGACTTCAACGACGGCCTCGGCCACACCGTCCGCCACGGCAACAGACGAGAACGCCGCGGCCCCGACCGGTAACCGTCCAGCCAACTAGACGCCACGACCAGCGGCCACGTCAACCGGGCACGCCACTCGGCCATCACGCCGACACATCCCGCCAGCCATCATCACGGCCACGCCGCAACTCGTTCGCCTTCCCCAAAGCGATCCACTCGGCCTTCACCCGATCACGACGCCACACCCGCACCCGGTAGCCCTGACTGCCCTCACAGCCCGCAGGGACCGCCCACTTCGCAGAGTCCCGCCTGTACGGGTTACGGACGAACACGCCGAACTCGGCCTCCCGACCGAACCGGGTCTGCCGGACACGCACGATCTCCCGGCCCTCCGACTCGTACGGTTCGACCATCACAGCCCGACACCCACCGGCAACTCGACCTCGGCCGCAGCACCACCCGCCGGAGGGTACGGCACCGCAGGGACACGCACCCCGCCGCCACCACCAGAGTCATCGCGGGGATGACAGGAACACGAACAGAAATCCCACGGGTTCTTGATCGACGGACGCGACGCAAGACACGCCTGATGGTTCTTGGCATCACACTCAGGGGACGGCAACATCTCGGGCAACTCCTCCGGCACCCCGCCAACCTACGACGACAGTAGGACGATCTCGCCGCTACTTACGCCCGCCGCCCGGCACGATCAGCCCCGGCTTCGCAGGAACCGCCAACTTCGGAGACGCCGGAACCGACGCCTCCTCCACCCGCACCGTCAACGCATCCCGCAACATCGACGCCGAAGTCGGGTCCATGAAGAACGACAACTGCCCCAACGGAGTGTGCATCGTCATCACCACCACCTTCCGGCCATCCGTCGCCTCAGCCAACTGCGTCGAGAACCCCGTCGGCACCGGCCCCAACGGGATCGACCCCAACTGCGGGTTCGGCTCCATCGCCTCGGTCGTCTGCTCATCGGTCATAGTCAGTTCCTTTCAGTTCGATTCCAACGTGCCGTCACCGGCAACAGTCATACGGGTGTAGCAGGTCGGACAACGAATCCAGTCGTCCACCGGGGGACGCGCCCCCGAATCCCACACGCCACGCTGATGACGCAGGCAACACGGATTCAACCCCGCCGAGTTCACCTTCCCCGACCACACCACCAACACCGGCGGCTCCCCAGTCTCCTGTGCCGCCTCGTCCTCGTCGTCCGCCGTATCGGTCGTCTCACCGTCATCGGACGCAGCAGGCGGCTCCTGAGCGGCTGTGCGGGCCTTCCACGCCTCGCGACGGGCTTCCGCTTCCGGGTCATGCAACACGATCGCTTTCCCGCCGCGGCCCTTGCCGCCCATCTTCACCATCCTCACGACTCGACCTCCGGGTCAACCGGCAGGTCAGGTCGCTTGCAGTAGCACGGCGACGGGAACCCGAGCGCGTAGCCCTCCTGATCGCAGCCAGTACCCCAACAGCGCGGACAGTCCGGGTCGCGGTCCTCAATCGACACGAGACACCTCCTGTTCGGCCTCAGCGTTCCGCTTCACGAGCAACTCAGCCCCAAGTTCGAGTCGCGCCTCCCGCCGATCCAACCACCGCTGCGCCCGACCCAGTGCCCGCTCACGGGACCTCGACCGCCACGAGATCACCTCGTAGTACCAGCAGTCCTCGAACTTGTAGGCAGGGTACGCGCCGACGATGTGTCCGCTCAGGGGGACAGCGATCATCGCCTGCCACTTCCGGCCTCGCTCATGCACCGTCAACCGCGGCTCATCCCACGGCCTGCAATCAACCCTCACGTCGGGCCTCCTCGCTGAACGCACGCAACCGCCGCGCCACCCGCCGCAACTTCCACACGACCGACGGCTCCGGCTCGAACAGATCCGGCGCAACCTCATGGGGGGCCACGTTCAACCGGTCCGCGATGCTCAACAGCATCTCGCGGTACAACGCGTCGCTTCGGCCACTCAACTCCCCGAACTCCGCTTCCAACTCCTCCGCTTCGGCCATCAACGCGAACTGGATCTCCGTCTCCCGATCATTCACTGCGATCCGCCTCCAACCGCTCCCGACAATCCGAATCGTCCCGCGCATGAACCGTCACCGACTGCCCATCACAGAACAACCGGACCATCCGATCCGCCGACAACACGCCACCACACCAGTAACACGACAGCGCCGGAACCGGGCAAGTCACAGGTCGCCCCGCATGTAGCCGCGCACAAACCCGACCGCCTCCCCCGCATCCATCCCGTGAGCGATCAGGTAGTCGCAGAACCGGGCCTGATCCCCCGGTACCGCGAGCCTCAACCGGTTCACCAACCCGACCGTGACCGACCGCAAATCCATCGACATCTCGAACTTGGAGAGCGGCCCGCCCAACGTGACCGGCGTGTCACACGGCAGCCCTGCACAATCCGCCCGCGTCAACGTGAACGACTTGACGCGGAACCCGTCGCCACCAACGAACACCTCACATCCATCCGGCCCGTTCGATACCAGCGCCCCCGGACAGATCACCCCGCCCGTCGCGTACTCCGGCTCGTAGGCCGCGGCGGTCGCCTCAACCCGCGCCAACCGGGAACGCTCCTCCCCATAGTGCGCCTTCGCCCACCGCAACCCCACAGCCCGCAAACCAGCGAACGGCTCACCCGGCCGCAAGTACGCCTCGATCTCCTCCGGCGTGGCAGTCCACGGATCAGGAACCCCGGCCATCAGACAGACGCGATCGCGCCAGCCAAGACGCCACGCAGATCGACCTCAACCGGCACCCGCGACCGGCCCGTCTCCAACGTCACGTCCAGACCCCAGCCCATCCGGGCGATCACACTGAACAAGGTACCGGCACACCACGCATCCCCGCGCCCATGCGCGGCGAGCAGCCCCTTCGGTGACACGCCTGTCGCGCCCTCGAACTCCGCCGACCCCGGAACGGTCAAGCACTCACGCTCCACACGCTCCGCGATCACATCGAACAACCGACGATTCAACTCATCCTCATACGGATTCACGCTCACTTCCCTGCCCTCCGCTTCGCGTCCTCATGCCGACGGTTGATCGACTCACGTTTCTTCTCGGCCGCATCCCCACCCTTCACAGGTGGACGGTCCTGCTTCTCATCCGACATCAGTTCTCCTCCTAGAAAATGTGCCCGCACTCGGGACACACCACAGAATCGGTGCTGCCCACATCGCCCTCCTCCGGGTCACCCGTATCTCCATGCGGCCCACTGTTCGGGTCAAGGAAATCGAGCAGATCGGCAAGGTCAGACTCGGTGAACGACGCCGCTTCCAGCAACGCCACGTCAGCGTCGATCACTTCCTGCATCAACGAAGCAAGTTCGCCGTGGTCGTACCGGGCCAGATCAGACGTACGGTTGTCGGCCAGTTGGTACGCCTTCGACTCGGCCTCGTCCTCTTTCACGAACACGACAGCGAGTTGGTCCCAGCCGAGCGTGACGGCCGCGGCGTGCGTGTGGTTCCCTGCGACGATCTCGCCGTCCTCTCGGGCCACGACGGGCTTGCGTTGCCCGAACCGTTCGAGTGAACGCGCTACGGCTTCCACGTCTCCCCGTCGGGCGTTCTTTCTCGCGGGATGCACCGTGTCGATGCGTACCGCGAGAGGCATGAGTGCATCCACGATCACGCGGCCGACACTACCACACCTTCCGAACCGTTACGTGTGGACTCGACGCAGGAAAGCGGATCAGACCCTCTCACCGACGTACCCCCACAGACCACCCCACCGGAGAGAGCGCGGCACGTCGCCCATCAGGTCGGCCGGGTCATCCGATCAGCCGATCGTCTCGATCTCATCACCATCGAACGTCACCATCTTCGGCAACACCCGATCCGGGTCACCCTGCGACTCCCCCGTCCCCCTCGTCGCATACACAAGCCACCCCTCCGCTTGCAGAGCCACCGACATCCCCGACTCGTGCGCCTCCACCCAGCCGGGACGCTCATCGTCCTCGGCGGTCGACCATCGGGCCTGTTGCACGTCATCGACGAACAGATACCAGACGGACCCCGCGACACCATCGGACCGCGACGCTTTCACACGCAGCCGCAACGGACGATCGAAGTCGAACAACGTCACACCATGCTCGGCCTTCATGCCCTCCACGAACCGACCCCACTCCCGGTCCCCCGTCGGGCCGTGCGTGCAGTCGACACACCCCATCGAGTCGGCCGTATGCACATCGACGCCACGCAGCCCGAACCTCCCGACCGTATGGCCGTCCGGGGTCGTTACCCACGTCGTGTTCACGTCCGCCTCGATCAGCACCCCAGTGGGGTTCACTCGGTGGGTTCTCATCGGTTGCTCTCCTCAGTAGAAACGACGCACAGTTCAGACATCTTGGCGCTCCCCGTTCCGACCGTGCGTGTTCCAGAATGTCCCACAGTCGACACATTCCCACCCGCCGTCATGGGTGAAGTTCCCGGCCGATTCGCAGACGGGGCACCAGTCCGGTTGGATCGTCAGGTCGCGGACCTGTTCGTCGACCGCGGCGATGTCGTTCTGACGGCGCTTCCCTCGCGCAAAGTCTTTCCGTTCAGCCGTCTTGCCGTACGTCGACTCGCCCCTCAACCGTGCCCGATCAGCCACCGTTCTGCCCTCTCATCAACACAGCGGTCATCGTCGCACACGGGTAGGACGAAATCAGTCGGCCAGCCGGTACAGCCTCGCCGTCCCCGGACCGTTGCACGACTCACAACTCTCCGCCGCGAACGTCGTACACCCCCCGCAGTCGTCGCAGTCGATCCCCCAAAACACGAAAGTGCGAGTGTCGGGAGAGGTAGAAAAACCGGCAGCCGACGCGTCAGACATCCCGATCACCCCAGCCTCGCGGGTAGGGGCCTCTCCCGACCGATGCCCGCTCGGGTACGCGTCGCACCGCGCAAGGCAACATGCTTCACAGTAATCGTCCATCCGGCCTCCCCACGGGTCCGGGTCGCGCGCCTCGACGGGTTCCCGGCAGCAGCAGCAGTTCATGGGAGAATCACCCCTCGGATCGGCTCCACAAGTTCGTCGTAGCCGTTGGCGCGCAGTAGCCGTTCGACACGTTCAGCGGTGACCTCCTGCGCCCGCCTGACACGCTCCTCGATCACCACACGCAGGTTCACGACCAATCCCCGTTCGCCGCTTCGATCAAAGTGTCGGCATGGCACCTCTGGTCGGGCTTACACCAGCAGCACAGATCCCGGCCCGTCAGTTCCCGCAGATCG
>Ga0307379_10006841_pt1 | contig 15588 bp, 13 predicted proteins | sample UN2MG_FD_202237 | JGI IMG/M metagenome (GOLD analysis project Ga0307379, IMG submission 202237) | Soil microbial communities from Risofladan, Vaasa, Finland - UN-2 | ecosystem: Environmental > Terrestrial > Soil > Coastal area > Acid sulfate soil | place: Finland: Risofladan, Vaasa | collected... | reverse complement strand
CCGCCCGTCATGGAAACAGAAACGAGAGGGCAGTGGTATTGGTTTGCATAATTCACGGCTCTGACGAATTTTTCACCGACAACAGAACTCAAGCTTCCTCCCCTGAAGCCATACTCAGACACAGCCAATACAACTTTCTGTCCTTGGATTCTTGCCGTACCTATGATGAGAGCTTCATGGACCCCAGTTTTTGCATAGTCTCTCTCGATATCATCTCTGTATCTTTTGATCGTGCCATCATCTGTTTTGAAACTGAAGTTTATGGGATCCAAAGGAACAAGGTTCGCATCCCTCTCCTTAAAGCTTCCCCTGTCAACAAGATGTCTGATCCATTCATGGGCCGTGGGATAAAATTTGCGATCGGCACTCCCACATTTAGGGCAGATCTTAAATCCCTTCAAATATTTCTTGAATGGCGTGATTTCCCCACATTTTTTGCATTCATAAGACTTTGGGTGAGTCTCATCCGTTGGCAATTCTGTGGAACGCTCTTCTTCACTGGTGGGAAGCTTTGGTTCTCTTTGAAAAAGCTTTTTCACACCTTTTATAATATTTCGGGCAAATCTTCGTGGTGGTGATACTTTAGGCTCGATGGAGAGTTCTTGCCACTCTCCATAACTCATAAATCTCCGATATCTTTTGTCGAGGAGGGTCCCTATGGAATCTCCACGTAACTCATTAAGAGCTTTATTAATGAAGAACTTGATGTTCTTGGCCGCTGTTTTTTGATCCTTATGGATTCCTCTTTCTGGTTCTCTTATGATGCCATCGATGATCTTGAAATCGAGCATATCTTGAGGAGTGGGTTTGAGAAGGTTGGCCATTTCTCTGTGTCTTCTCTGTTTTTCCTCTCGGGATTTTTTGTTGAGATCCCTTATCAAGATGCTGGCACAGCCTTCGGGAGAGATCACAGAGAATACCGAATTTTCCAGCATGTATGTGCGGTCAGTGACCTGGAGGGAGATTGCGCCTCCGCTGCCGCCTTCGCCTATGATGATACTCACAGTCGGCACTTTGAGACCCGCAAGAGTCCGGATGCAGTCGGATATTTTCCAACATTGGAGGAGTTCCGCAGACTCCTGAAGGGGATCTCCTCCTGGAGTATCAATGAATGTGATCAAAGGTTTTTGATGCTTTTCAGCAAGTTTCATGACCTCCAGTACAAGTGAATGGCCTTTGGCCGTTATTGTGGTAAGAATCCTTTTGTCTTTCACAGTGCGCCAATTCTGACCGATCACAAAGAGAGGCAAACCATCGAGCTCCGCATATCCTGCGATGATGTTCGGATCATAGGAAAAACCTTCTCTGTACTGTTCGAATTTGTCAAAAATTTTCGGGATCAAGTCTCCTGCCCTGGGTCTTTCTCTTTTACGTACGAGAAGATACCTGTCGTAGGCATCGACTTTGTTTTCGGGGGCATCCGTTTTTGGTTTTTTTAGCTTTTTTTGCTCTTTTAGCTCTTTTGGCCCTTTTGGTTTTTCCGTCATTTTTTTCTCGAAACATCAAAGTTAGCACTGCTATTTTTCTTGGATATTTTCTGAGATGGCCTGAACCTGTCTAACCGGCTCTTCTCCCACGGATTAGATAGAGCGAAAGAAATTCCGCCTTGAAGGGTGTGTTCATCGGGTGGTCTTCCGGCTCGCCGAGGCTGAATCTGTGGCCAGTAGTATGTTCTCACTTCATTCTCGGGAAGATACATCATGGCCTTTTTAAGCAGTGCTTCCAGTTCATCTCTTAAGGGATAACGGGGATTGAAGCTGAATATTCTCACCTTTCCCTTCAGCTGACTGCACAAAATTCCATGACTTTCCAATTTTTGCAGCTGATTCTGAACCGTGTTGAGGTTGAACCGGAAAGTCCGGGCGATCTCTCTTGGATAGCCCTCCCCATGGGAATAGAGAAAGAAAAGGATCTTCTCCTTTTTTTCCGATTCAAGAAGTGGTTCCAGCATGGTCGATTCCTTCGAATATTATTGACTGATTTAATTGGTCATTTGACCTACTACATCGGTCAAAGTACAGCATAACAGCATATATGTCAAGCAAAACGATCAAATATCACCCATAAAGACGTAAAAACCATTCTCCCCAAGAAAAAAGAATAACAATTTGAGGGTTAAAAAGCAAGAATTCGTGGTTGATATCGAGAATGGACGCCATATAGTGGATTACAGGTGAATTTAAGCTTTTGAGAGTTCCCAGTCTTTCATGCTCTCGAAGACTTCACTGATGATGAGCACACACTCATCCATCTGTTCCTTGGTGTGTTTGGCAGAGACTGAGAGGCGTAAGCGAGACTTGTTCTTCGATACGGCGGGATAGGTGACGATTCCGGTGTAGAGTCCCCTCTCTTGAATTCGTTTGCTGATTTCCCGGAGTCTCAGATCGTCTCCTGCCATAACAGGGATGACCTGAGATTTGGTGTCTGCGATATCCAGGCCGGCTTCACGAAGCTTGTCATGCATGTAACGGATATTTTTCCAAAGCTGGTCCCGCAGTGATTTGTCTTTTTTGTAGATCTCAAGCACCTTGAGGATCCCTGCGGCCGTGTGGGGGGCCATGGTGCAGGAAAAGATATAAGCACGGGCTGTCATCCGGAGATATGTCATGAGCTCTTTTTTCCCGACGACAAAGCCACCGATGGCTCCGAAGGCCTTGCTGAACGTTCCGATCGCAATATCGACTTCGTCTTCGAGGCCAAAGTGCTCTGCCACTCCTCCGCCCCTCTCTCCGAAAATGAGGGTTGCATGGGCTTCGTCCACCAGGATCTTGGCTCCGTATCTTTTGCAGATGGGGATCAATTCAGGGAGGTTCGCAAGGTCACCATCCATGCTGTACACACCCTCGATGCAGACGATCACACGCTTTGTTTTCAGATTTTTGAGGACTTTTTCGAGATGGCTGGGATTATTATGGGCAAATACCTTGATTTCCGCTCCTCCAAGCCGAACACCGTCATAGATGGACGCATGGGAAAGAATATCCATGACAGCTACATCACCAGGACGCAAGATCGCTGAAAGAACTCCCAGATTGGTCCCGTATCCGGTCGGGAAAACGACAGCCATCTCTTTACCCTTAAGCTGAGCGATCTCCTCCTCGAGTTGGCGCAGGATTCCGGAATAGCCGCTGAGAAGGGGTGCTGAGACAGCACCCGTGCCAAATTCCTCCACGGCCGCTTGTACAGCTTTCATGACGTCAGGATGATAGCTAAATCCCAGATAGTTGTAGGAACAGAAATTCAGGAATTTTCGGATGGAATTTGTGTTCCAGTCAAACACATCAATCTCAGTTTTTGGACTGGACATAAAGGGCTGGCCATAGACCATATATTTTTTTTCGAATGCATCTGCGATCAACTGGTAAAAGTATTCTGAGACCTCAAAGAGATCGTCACTCTCAAAATCCTGAAAATCTGCTAAGGTGAAATTATCAGCGTTAAGTTTTTTACCCTCGAAGTCTTTTTTGCTCAGTGCCATCTTCGTCTCCAAAGATAAAGTTTTTACCATTAGTCCAACCTAATGTCAATTCCAAATTTTCCTTTGGCTGGCACAACATGTTGAAAACAATTAACTTAGTTAATCTCAAGCCTTAAAAAATTCCCTTAAGTGAGATTTTTTGGTGCCAAAAAGAGTCTTTTAACTAGAGGTAGATTTAAATGCGAGGGAAGCTCTTTTTCATTCCCCGAACATACATATTCTCGATCAGGTCTCCCCCCATAATCACGAAATCAGGCTTGGGCTTTAAGCCATTTATTTGTTCGACAGCACGGTTAACTCTGCTCACAGAATCTTCGCCTGGAAACAAATGAAGGTCCGACACAAACAGGAATCGAAATTCTTCTTCACTTTTGGTTTGGCAGGCAATCCAAGAAAAGAGAAAAAGCCACAGACTACATAACAAAACCGACAATATAAAAAGGTCACTTTTCCGAGTCCTGTTTTTTCGACTCAATTTATCTTCCATAATAATGAAAATCAGTAATTATGAATGACACTTAGGGCATATATTGATAAAGGTTTTCCTCCCATACTTATTTTGCCTTGCTTTCCCGCCAATACTTCGAGTCTTCAGGATTTTTTATATCATATTCAGAACAGCGCATATCCTCAAGTCCTTTTGCTTACAATAGGATATAAATTCAGGCGGGAAGAGTCAAACTAAACTTGGAACTAAACTTGGAGGGTAGAATTTCTCAGTCGGAACATTACTCTGAATAATAAGAAAAGCAATGGTTGACTCTTGAATTGGGCCTTTGTTAGAATCGGAAAGATGACAAGATGAGTTGCTTGGACGCTCGCCCTCATTTTCGCCTATGAAAAATCAACACTTTCATATTTCAACGGAACTATTTAGCGGCCCAGCTGGTCAGGGCAAAACTAAGACCGATCTCTCAGAGGCTCCCCCTTCATCACAGAAACAACATCCACAATATAATGTCCGAAACAGTGACAGGGACCACTCGCTACCGAAACGCAACATCCGATCGAAAGCTATACCTGCAGTGTTTCTGCAGGAAGGGTGGGTAATCGCAAATCACATCCTGGTCTCCTTTCATGTCGCATTTATTTCGTCCGTGTTGGCGCTGCCCGCTGTAGAGATCCTCAAAGGTGAGGTGCTTAAGTTCATCTTCATCAGTCCGGAGACGATTTTCTCAGCGCTTTTCATGTACATCACCTTCCACTCGGGGATCGCACTACACGAGATGGGTCATTTCCTCACAGCAGCAAAACTCAACGCGCTCAATGACAGCTCGCAGGAGGAGGCAAATCGAACACTAAAAAAAAGTGTGCTCCAGCGTTTTTTAGGATTGATCCGGATTTTCCTCCTCGCTCCTTACGGAAAGGCCATCGGGATAAAGAAAGAAGGGCTCAATTATTATCCCGACGCACCTTATAACTTTGCCGTTGCCGCAGCAGGGCCTCGGATGAGCCGCAATGTGGCGCTGATCTTTCTACCCCCTGCAGTGATTTTTCTGCCAATCGGGCTTGTTCTAGATGTGACATTTGCAATCTACGCGGGACGACTCTGTCTGGGCATCGGTCTAGTTGCACTTCTTGACCGCCTTTTCGCAGATCCCGGCAAATACAAGGAGTTCCGCGAGCGGGAGCGACGTGCAAAGGACAGGGCCGCATCGGTTGTTCGAGGTGAAGCCTGGTGGGAGAGCTCGATAGCAGCACGCAAACGCATGCTCAATAGCCGGATCCAGGAGATCACGCATCCCCAACTCGGACCTGTTACCGCTCCTTGGCAGTTTCGCAATTGCGGCATGGGCGGACGCCACACGGAGAAGGAGTACCCCGAGTCGAACATCAGCATGCAGGAGGCGATGTTCCTGATCCTGGGGGCGCGGGATTACCAGGAAGCCCAGGAAATGACCGTGCGGCTCCAGAATCGCCTCAAAGAGATCATCGAAAAGGCTGAGGGCTGCCGTGTCATGGGCATCGGGCTCGAGGGCGGCATCGCTCCCTACATTGAGCGCGGTACCTATCCCCTGCCCGAGTTACGTCTTTGGGCCATGATGACTCAGACCATCGAAGAGTGCGGCTACCGGCCCGGCATCGATGTAGCCATCGCTCTGGACCCGGCCATGTCCGAGCTCGAGATCGCATACCGGAAGCAGTTCAAAGTCCCCGACAGCGTGGGGATGTACTTGTTCTGGCGCGACAAAACCCAAACCGTGATGAGTCGAGAGGAGGTCCTAGACATCTACATCAAGGCCATCAAGGAATACGAGATCCCGATCCTCTCCATCGAGGACGGATTCTCGGAAAATGATTTCGAGGGCTGGGAAAAACTGTTGTCCTCATTGGGCGATCGCATCTTTGTGATCGGTGACGACCTGGTGACTACAAACGACGCCACGATCGCAATGGCCGCATCCAAGGGGCTCATAAACACGGTTCTTATTAAGGCCAATCAGATCGGCTCTCTCTATGAGACGATCATCGCTATGCTGGTAGCACTGGGCAAGGGGATGGAGCTTGTCGTGTCGCACCGTTCCAAGAGTCCCAACGACGACATGGAAGCGCAGATCGCACTGGCTGTCAATGCGCTCGGCCTCAAAGCTGGCGGCGGCGCCAACACAGAGCGGTTGATAAAGTATCATGCTGTGACAGAGCTCATGCAGCGCGGCCTGGATGGAATGGAACAGGATAAGGTAAAGACCGTCCAGAGTCCCATAATCCGCAGAATATACGCTTACGAAGAACCCACCAATGCGGGTATTCCCACGGTGGGTGCGACGGTCGAATTCTCGTTGCCCGATTCAGGTGTGTTATTAAAATTCAGGGGAGCCACGCCACTCGGGACATCTGCGGGAACAGGTGAGGCCATCCATCTCGTCGATTCTGTGTTTGAGCGCGCGGAGTATCCCGAGGTCATAAACCGTCATCCGGAGCTGTTCATCGAGCGTGAACCTGGCGTATACGCTTTCGAAGAAAGCGTCAAAGAGACCCATATAAAAGAGCTGACAGACGACGAGCTTCTAGCGCTCTTCAAGCGCGTGCAGAGATATGAAGGAAAAGGATGCCTCAACGCGATCGAAAACATCAGTACGGTTATCGCACCGGCGTTTGCTAAAAAGATCGTAACAGGACTTACACTTAGAGACATCGACCAGATCCTGCTTTCACTCGAGCTTCATGTCGCAGAGCGCCGGGGAAAGATCAATAAATCGACATCTGTCAACGAGCGTATCCATGTGATGCAGCGGAAGCAGAACCTCGGGATGAACGCCATGCTGTCCGTATCTCTGGCGATAGCGCGGGGATTGGCACATCTCAAAGGTCAGGATCTCTATGAGATTCTGCGTGAGGAGATGCTGGCGATCATCGAAAAGCTCGCCCGAATGAACAACGTCAAGATCGGAGGCAGCCGATTCGCTGACTACATCAACGCCTTGCAAAAGGTGAACCAGGGACTGGAAACAGAAGGAAAGCAACTCCATGAAGAGTTGCGAAATTTAACAGGAATCTACAGCGAGGCTTATGGCGATTCTGGTGGAGATTTATCATGGAGTAATGAGCAACTCCGAGAGGTAGGGAAATCGACAATAACAAGCCCCCCTAAAGATGAAGAAGCTTTGGCAGAGATAGAGCCTCCATCTCTGTCAACTTCGATTAGACGTGGCACTTTGACCGCAGAAGAAGAGTCCTGGATCGCCGCTGTTAACACCGAGCTTTTCGCTGTTTATCGGGATGAGGCAGACAGCGTGACCAGACACGATGCTCTGCATAAATATATAAAGGTCAAACAAAACATTGCCTTGCGGACCGAGCGCTTCGGGATCGTCAACAACCGAGTATTTATCACATCCGATCAGATGTTCATCCCTTACCTTGCCAGTGACACCCTCGTTGTGCATAACGTTCATGATGGGATCAGCGAGACTGTACTCACACTCCCTCTCCCCAATGGGAAGATCTTCACAGACGAACTGCTAAAGCAAGTGGCGGGAATAAAAGGTGATCCCATCGATCTGGAGAACGAGCTTTGCTTCCTCGAAGCCAAACGCGTTGTACCCATCCGTGTTGGCAGGATCCGGGATTTCGTCGAACATCTCCGCAACATCAATGAGAGCGCCAACCGCAGCGAGGCTGTGTATGTAATGCGGAACCTGGTCGCTCGTTTGAGTTTGTTCTCTTTCAAGAAACAGCTCAACGCAAAAAACTTGCAGTCGGAGGTACACAGCCTGTTCAAGGAGCTCAAACGCTTCGTCAACTCGCCTATCTCAGACCGATTACCCTTTCTCGTGCGCATGCTCGTTCGAGATATCGCCGCAGTCGTCACAAGGCCAAAACTCATCGATCGATTGTGGAATGAAACCATCAATCTTGCTGAGATCCATATCAGGGGAAGTGCGATCGTCAATGAACTCCGGCGCAGCACACACCATGCCATGGGGAAGCATACTCTGAAGCTTGCATCCGCATACCTGACCTATCTAAAAACGGGTGAGAAGGAAGAATTAGAAGAAATGGGGGCTCCTGAACTGGCACCGGCTGACGAAAAAGCCCGGAAACTCGATCCCCCCAAACAGTCCGTGGAGCACATCATCCAGAACCTCGAGCAGCTGTTGGGCAGCGCCGAAACCATCGGCAGGATCCGCGATTGGCAGACCGAATACGATTCGACTCTCATCAGTTGTGAATTCGGCAAAAGCCTCAACGCCGAGATGAACGCTGTTGTGGATGGGATGAAGGATAGAAACAGATGGGTTTATTATCATCACCTCCGCATCATCAAGAGCCGCATCCTGGATTTCACAGATCACTTGCCTATCGCTAAAGACACCGTACAGGAGTTGGACTCTCTCCTTGGTCTCAAGCCGGATGATCCATCCTTCGACGTAGAGCGCGTTGAAGAGGAGCTTAAGAGGTGTGTCGATCAGTTTATCAAAGATGCTCGAATGGCCTACCAGACAAGTATGTTCAGTGAGCTCGATGATGTCTTTGCTTCGTATGACCACAATGAGTTTTACACAACCTTCACAAGGATCTCTCGGTTGCGTAAGAACCTGCGGGATTCTCTAGTCAAGAGAGCCTTTCCCGAACAGCGCCTGATGCTGCTCCAGCTCGACTGCCTTCTTGAAGAGATGAGCTACCTCACTCTGCGCCAAATCGCCAGTGAATATGAGGAAAAAGGTGTCGATTTTGCACAGTGTTTGGAGATCATACATACCTGCGTGTTGAGCTTAACCCATGATGGTCTTCACTCACGACAGCTCCATGACCTTGCAGCTATGCTCAGGGATGCGAACAGGACATACGCTGAAGTCAGGAACATCCTCGAGCAGATCCATCGGAACTATCACCATCTCGTCCAGCGAGTGCTCACTCCATTCGAGCGGAAGCGCGAAAAGATCGGTTTCAGTGAGGAAGAGCTTCAGGCAGCACTTGCAAACATGAAGAGGTACATGCACGACCTCAACAGTATCGCGTATTTTACAGATATTGCACACTCTTTCATCGAAACTAAGGATGAGGATGAAATCAGCACTGTAGGTGAGCGTGTCGACTCAGCTTCACCTTGCGAGCCATTTGATGTTATCCACCTGTCTCACAGGAACGATATCAAACAGAAAGTCGAAAGCGATGATCCCGCATGCAACCTCCGCAATCTCTACGGAAGCAAAGGGTCTGGACTCATCTATATCAGCTATATGAACCTGCCGACCCGGGATGGTTTTATCCTTCCCACAACATTGCTAAAAAGCGGTTTGCAAGGGTCTGCAGATAAGGACATGGAAAAAATAGTCGTCGATCATTTGAAGATCCTCGAGGCAGACATCGCCGAACGGGACGGTGTCACAAAAATATTCGGTAGTCCTAAACATCCCCTCTTGCTCGCTGTTCGCGGCGGTTCGGTCTTCTCTATGCCCGGAATATTGTCGACAGTGCTGTTTGTAGGTATGAACGAAGAGATCGCCAGCGGTTTAGCTGTCGAGGACCCATGGTGTGCATACGATGCCTACCGGCGGTTTCTTGCGATCTACGGACAGGATGTATGGGGTGTCGACATCGAATCATACAATGTTGTGGAAGAAATCAAGCGCCTCTACAAGGTCAAGTATAAATACGATCTTCCCTGGGAAGGGATGAAAGAGATCGCTGAGTGGACAAAAGATATCCTGCGCGAGAAGGGACATGGTGATGCTCTGGAGGAAATACTCAGAGACCCGATCAAGCAATTATTCACGGCCATACACGCGGTGTTCCGCTCTTGGGATAGTGAGGCTGCGCGACGATATCGTGAGATCAAGGGGATTTGCAACTCCTGGCAGACGGTTGCGATCGTCCAAGAGATGGCGCTGGGAAACCGGAAAAATGAAGAGATCCGTGTCGGCATGGATGAAACACGGGCCTCACTGACCGGAGTGATACCCAGGACGCGCGTGACCAAGTTGGGTCTGCGTGCGCAAACAGGAGACTTCAAGTTTTCTGCCGCGGGTGAAGACCTTGTGGGTGGGTTGACAAAATCGATATCGTTCAGACCCATCGACGATCTCGTAACATACATGCCAATGCTCAATCGCCGCCTGCGCCACAATATTGCTAAATTGAGGCGGTTCATGGGGACAGACCAGGAAGTCGAGTTCACAGTAGAAAACGGTGTTCTGAGCATCCTTCAGTCCCGGGCAGCGGAGGTCGGTAAAAACAAGGAAGAGCAAGCATTCGAAGATCCAGGTGAAGAGGCAGCGCGCGGTATAGGGATCCGCGGCAGTGCTTTCCGCGGTGTTGTCGCCTTCGATAAAATGGACCTCGCGGAGATCTCTAAGGAAGATCTTTCCAAACGGGATGATGTGGATGGCGTGATCTTACTCCTGGAAAGTCCAGCACCGGAGCAAATCCCGTTGATACTGTCCGCAGATGCACTACTTGCGGCCAAGGGCGGCTCGACATCACATGCTGCTATCGCGATCAACGGGATCGAAGACAGCGACTACAGCGCAGTGATGAGTGCAGCCGGTCTGCACGTCAACGCACGCAAGCACGAAGCTGTGATCACCGAGAAAAACGGAGATGTCCGTCACTTGATCCACAAGCACGATGTGATCTCCATCCACGGAACAACGGGATATGTCTACGTAGGCACCCGCCCCACTATCTGAAAAATTTCCTCTTTAGTAGAATATTTCTCTCGAGCCTCATCATCATTCATCACTGCATTGGGACCCGATATGTCGATCAGGCGTCTGAGAATGGCGCCATCGACTTGGTTATAACGGGATTTTGTCCCCATAGATCTTTCTTTCCCCTAGTTTTTGTCACCAGGACAAAACATAATCAATTCACACTTCTGTATCGAACGACTTTATTTTGGATGGGAATGATAGACCTTGGCAACGATTTTCCAGCCATCGTCGAATTTCAATAAGGATAGATAATCGGTGAAGACCATCTTCCCATTTTTTGATATTTCAATCTTAGCTGCGGCACATTCTTCGGTAACGTCAAGGCTGGCGATCTTACAATCCATTTTGGCCTGTGCTTTATCGAAGTTGGGGTCCTGCTTTCGTGTTTCAGTACTCTTGATCCACTCATCAATAGGATATCGGCTGATTGTGTTACCCTTAGCAGAGAAGATCGCAAAATCAGGATGGAATCCTTTGCGCATACTCTCTGTATCCAAATCGTTGAACGCTCCATTAAAATAGGATGACCGGATCACTTTCTCCACGTCGGCTTTCGTATCGGCATTCAAACTGGTTGTGGCAATCAGCACCAAAAAAAACAATCCAAAGACAAATGTGCTTACTTTTTTCATCATGTTTTTATTCTCCTTTTATTTGTAAGTTTTGTTAATAGTGCAAATCTGTTTCCTAATACGTTGATGAGGTCTTAAAGTTATTCTTCGCTGAATTTAACTGACCATATAAATACAAAGTGAGCCACATCTTCATTCTGCTCGATGTTTCGTCTTATACCTCAAAATTCTCCCATTCGCGTTTTACACGCTCCATGAGTTTTTTAAAGCAGGGCATGAGGAGAGAAGCACATTTGCCGCAGTAAAAAGTATCGTCTGGATTCTTGTGGTCTCACTCTGGGCATTTGATTGCCACTTTTCTCCCATAGCCTGGCGGGCAAAGAATATCAATTCAAATAAAAAGAATCAACATGATCATGTTTGTCATTTAAAAAGGACAGAGAGAAGTCCCAGAATTTGCAGCCACCCCATATTCTCTCATTGGCACAAAAATTGCTGAAGATTATGTAAAGGTGGATTCGTATTAGGAGTTTATTGAAGGAGAGTGCCATGAAAAAGTTATGGGCATTGTTAATTGTTTTTACATTCCTATCCTGCACGCAGCAAATCATTAATCAGGATACGACTTTTCTGGACAATCACACGTTTGAGGAAGTGTGGGAGGCATCCCTAAGGGCAGTCAAAGATATTGATTTTACGATAGACAGCATGGACAAAGAGACGGGATTCATCTCGGCTGAAAGCGGAAGGCGCGTTTTTGAGAGCAAGCCCCCACGGTTATCGATTATGATCAAAGAGATGGACAGCAAGGTAAGTGTTGACTGTCGGGTTTTACAGAAAGAATTCATCGACTTGGGTGGCCACGGAAAAAAGACGGTCCGGAATTTTATGACCGCTCTGAATATGAATCTCAACAGATAGTTTCTGAAAAACATTCTCCTATTTGTCGTTCCAAATAATTTATTCAGGGGAAAATCAAATTAAATGCAAAAAAAAAGGCACCGTCTCATGTTTGAGACAGTGCCCTTAAAAGTCTAATTGATAGCGAGCTAAATGACTGTAACTTTTGTTGCCGCAGGTCCCTTGGGTCCCTGTTCGATCTCAAAAGTCACTTTGTCGCCTTCATTGAGAGATTTAAAACCGCTTGCGTTGATCGCTGAATGATGAACAAACACATCCGGTCCGTCTTCTTGCTCGATGAAGCCAAAGCCCTTGCTGCTATTGAACCATTTAACAGTTCCACTAGCCATAGTGACATGCTCCTTATTAAAGTTCTCAATGTCCCAAACTGAGGAATGCCACTTTTGCTAAAGGGAACTTCCTTCAGAACGGTACTAGCCTGCCGAAAAAGGGCAGACTTTAATTGATCAGCAGTATTATAACATAATTTTTTAAAAAAAAGCCAGCAAAATTTTAACAGTTTTTTCCATCACACAATTGGGGCACTCAATACCGCTTTTGAGTATTCATGACATCATGGATTCGGAAAACCATCTCGCACGACTTTTGAGATCAGGCCCAACAGTCTGATCGCCTTCGAGTTCATCGTTTTCACGCCCGCAGAGAAATGGAGCGGCAATAAGGTCCCGGTCTGTGTTGAGGAAAATGCGCTAATTACTGAACGCGGTATCGAGTGGGTCCATCCTCCCCAGGAACGAATCCTGGTGATCAGGTAGTAGTAATCCAGTAAATCAGCTCATTCAGAATTCAAAGTTCTGACTTTTGTCTTACCTAAAAATGATGTATAAATACTGTCAGATAAAGAAACTGGCCAAATGAAAAACAAATTGTCAAACACAGAAAAAATTCTTGTTGAAGGATATCGCAAGATGCCGCCATGGGAAAAGATGAAAAGAGTCAGCGAGCTCAATAAAGCGGTGCAGCAGCTTGCCATTTCGAGGATAAGAAAACAATACGGGGAAATTCCAGAGCGAGAACTAAAACTTCGGTTGGCCTCCCTCTGGCTGGATAGAGACACAATGATCCATGTTTTTAATTGGGACCCTCACAAAGAAGGATATTGAAAAGGAGGATTTGTAATGTCTATTCGATACGTTTTATGTACAATCCTTAGTTTGATACTTGTTCTGGGTTCGTGCACGTCAGAAAAGGCGGAGCCGGAAAAGGCAGAGGCAGGTGAGATGGCATCAGAAACAACCGAATCCGTAAAGACCCACCTGGGAGGCTGTATCCTGCTTTCGCTGGCAGCAGAAGCGCCCAACGACCTGTATCAAGAAAGCGACGTCGTTCCGACAGACGAATACAAGCCATTCACTAAAAAACTCTCGGTCTACGGTATTGTCCTGATCGGCCGCGATGATATCTCCGATGACTTTATGCGGAAAGTCGCTAAAACTATAAAAGAGATGTTTTCGCAAGGAGAAGGCATTGACCAAGAGCTGCAAAAAGAGGTTCTGAGGAACATGTACAAATACAAAACTGTGATCCCTTTCTTTAAGGGCCACGACCACGAGTTCGCTCCTGAAGAGGAAGCGGCATGGGACAATACAAGAAGCCAAAACAGCATATGCGACATTATTATGGAAGGTGTCCCCGGACAGGTGAATGAGGTCGTCGAGCACATTCTTCACCATGTGACCGATGTCGGACTTCATTACACATTTCCCGATGATTGGAGTATTTCGGTAACTTCTAAAGTCTATCAAGCGATGCAGGAGGCGATTGAGAAGGAGTATTACATCATTGAACAATATGGGGAACGCGATGGAGAAGTCAGAAACAGAGTGTTGATCCAGGAATTTGCCTATTGGGTCATCGGCTCTGGGTGGAACTTTCTAGGGCCTTACGCTCCGGATGCAGAGTGGAAGATTATCCGAACAGCATCCGACTTGAAGGAGATGCTCCCTCTGTCCTATGAGCTATTTGAAAGCACCATTCCCAAAGTCATGGCGTCACCAAGCATAGAAACACTTGAGGAGTTTAAAGAATACGAAGGATCTGAGAATTAGCGGATTGTCTATTTCAAGTCCAGAGAGATTCCTATCGAAGACCTGATTCTAATAAGCCAGTGACTTGCGCGTGGTCATTTCTTTGGGCAAATACAAGGGCAGTGTCGCCATCCACATCTTTTAAGGATGGATCTGCGCCGTGCTTGAGCAGAATCTGCACAACCTCAAGTTGTCCCTCGCCAGCGGCAAACATCAGAGCCGTCCACTGTTCTACTGTGTCGACAAGGTTGGGATCGGCCTTCCAATCCAAGAGTAATTGAACGGTCTCCGGGAAAGGCCCACTAGAGGCATACATCAACGCTGTCCGTCCAGAGCTATCACGGATGTCGACCTGAGCCCCTTCCCTGATGCTACACCAACTCTCTCAAACTGTCTAACCTGAATAATCCAGGTTAGTAAATAATATTTAGTTTGATCCCAAATATTTCTCGGCCTTGTTCGTAGTATTGGCCTCTTGCATCCTGCCCCCACTGATAGAACACACCGATTGAAAACGGCAGTGAGTCGAGCGTAGGATCGCTCAATGTCCCCCAGCTAGCCATCAGACTGCGGGTGGGGATTAAATTTCTCATGCCAGAATAGGACATATGGACACCGATATGAATTCCTTTGTCGGAGGATAGAAATGGCTTGGATTCTATTTCCACACCCAGATCGAAAGGAATGTGATGTGATTTGGGATATTGATAGAAATATACACCCGCACCATAATACGGTTTGATCAACTTTAAGCCTGGAATAGACTTTATGGATGCAGGATAAAAAACCTGATGATAAAAACCGTATTGAGAATACTTGATGGGATCTCTAAATTCAGGAGCTCCTTGAAGAAGATTCGAACAATAATGGACCATTTCAACCAAGAGTACGGCTGGCTTTAAATCGCACAGGCCAAAAATCCCAAACTTCCCTTCAACACAAAGATTACTAAAATTCCAAACGTTATAGCGGTTTAATGAGGTAAAAAGGCCGAATTCGATCCCCCAATGGAAATTATCAGACAGGGAGCCTAATCTTAATCGCTTGGCGATAGAGGTTTCAAAAGCCGCTTTGTCGCTAAGAACAGACATCATATATCCTCTTGGAGAGGCCCTCTGAACAGTTAAATAAACAAGATAATCTCCGTATTTGTGAAACCAATGGGATGGTTCCGTGTAGGCCTTTTCTTCCGAAACTTCCTCATCCGCGGCGAAAAGGCAAGACAATGGGATAAACATCGCAATAAGAAACACGCAAATAATTCTTTTATAGTTCATTGTTTTTTGACTGTTTAATCTCTTACTTTTGTTACTCGTATTTTCAACGCCGGGAGCCTGGTTCAAGACCCATACTCAAGCCAGAGAATCTCCTGTTACAACTTTAGTCGTAATTTTAACCTGAATTATTCATAAAAGCTGCTAACAAATTCAGAA
>Ga0307379_10006839_pt1 | contig 15592 bp, 20 predicted proteins | sample UN2MG_FD_202237 | JGI IMG/M metagenome (GOLD analysis project Ga0307379, IMG submission 202237) | Soil microbial communities from Risofladan, Vaasa, Finland - UN-2 | ecosystem: Environmental > Terrestrial > Soil > Coastal area > Acid sulfate soil | place: Finland: Risofladan, Vaasa | collected... | reverse complement strand
ATGATGGCCCGGCGCCTTCCCTGGACCAGGTAGCTGTTGAACACCCTCTCAGCCTTCCGCCTCTCCCCCTCGGACCATGGGGTGCTCAGCCAGGGCGCGTCCATCCGCTTCCACCTGCCGTCCCCGTTCATCCACCTGAGGTAGGGCTCTCTGTCTCCCTCCTCAAAGTCTCTGAGTAGCACCCTGCGGCCGCGGGCTGTCTGCATGTTACCCCTATCTATCCTTAGCTCGCTTCCCTTTTGATGTTATCGGAGGCCCCACCCTGTTGGGCCTCGGACAGGGGCCCGGTGGTCTTCCTCATGAGTATCTCCGAGCTCCCCCGGACCAGGTAGTCCCTGAGCTCCCCCACCGTCTCGTAGCCCAGCCCCTCGTAGAACCTTCGGGCCCCGTCGTTGAAGTCCGAGACGCAGAGGAAGACGTTGGGCGTTTCCCTGAAGATTCTCTCCTCCACGTAGTCCATCAGCCTGGCCCCGATGCCTCTGCCCCTCAGGTCCGGCGCGACGCAGATGGACTTGATGTAGCCGGTGAAGGCGCCCCGCATCTCCACCACCACGAAGCCCGCTATCACACTTTCAACGATTGCGACGTAGACCTCCCTCGACGGGTCAGACACCACGCTGAGGCTCTCCTGGTAGCCCCTCCCCAGGGTGACCCAGGGCTCCGACTCCGCCATCATCCCGGCGCACGCCTCAGCCTCGTCTCCACCTCTCAGCAGTCTCATCTCGACGTTCATGCGTCTACATCCACCCATGTGGCCCTCCTAGGAGATAAGTGGGCGCACCCAAAATACAAATTAAATCCCCACCCAACACAGTTACCTGAGGCAACATGCTCACCGACGCCCAACGGGATAGAAGCGTTGAGTGGCTTCTGGGCCACGCTTCAGCCCCCGTCCGCTACCTGACCCACATCCACATCCTAGGGACGAGCCCAGCGTCAGGTGAGGCTGCGAGCCTATGGCGCTCGGTGGAGGAGGACCCATCCAGCCTGGAGGTACTTGGAAAGCAGCGCGCCGACGGCTCATGGTGCGACGGCGGCTCCTGGGCCCCCAAGCCAGGCTACCAGCCCAAGGGCGGGTATACCCCTGTGAGCCCCAAGTACGTCACCACAGCCTGGATGCTTTCCATCCTGGGGGACATGGGTTACACCGTGGAGGACCCGCGGGTGGCCCGTGCCTGCGAGTGGGTCGTAGGGTGGCAGAGACCCAACGGCGTCCTCTCGGAGACCAAGCGGCCCATCACCGAGGCCGATTACGACCCCAGCCCACGGAACGTCCCCTGCAGGATGAGCATCCAGATTGACGGCCTCTCCCGGGTGGGCTTTGGCCCGGACCCACGGATGACCAAGTCCTGGGGCCTGATGCTGGGGTGGCAGAGGGAGGACGGCGGCTGGGTCCAGGAGGGCCACAGGGACGCGACGGCCTCCCCCTATGAGGTGTGGGACAGGAGCTGCCCCTGGGTCACCTACTTCGCGGCAAGCGCCCTCCACCACTCAAGGATAGAGGAGCACGGTGAGCCCCTTAGGAGGGCCCTGGGCTTCATTCAATGGCACCTGGACCAGAAAAAGCCCCAAGACATTATGCGCTTCTTCTGGCACGGCCACGACACGGTGAGGGAGCTCGTGATGTTCGCTGAACACGGCTTCAGCCCAGAGCAGCGCTCAATAAAGACGCTTCTGGACTGGCTGGAGACCATGCGCGAGCCCGAGACCGGCGTCTTCAGGTACACGGGTAAACCCGTGTCCAGGATGAGGAGGAGCGAGGACGGCGGCACCCCCGGCGTCATGAAGTACAGGCTCTTCCACCTGGTTGAACCCGACTGGCTCACCTACTGGGCCACGCGGGCCGAGTACAGCTTCCTGAGAGCCGCATGAAGTCTCCATGCCTCGCAGTAAGCGTCATGGGCAGAGTTAATGAGCTACTCACGTAACGTACCATGAGGTGTCTGGTTGAGCGGTGCAAGAAAGCTTGGGCTGAGCGAGGACTGGGCCGTGGTGCCCTTCATGTCCCTGACGATGCTCGGGTTCGCGGCCACTGTCTACGATTTCACCATTATCCAGAATCTAAGCTACCAACTGAGCCCTCTGAGCCTCCTGGGCCTGGCCATGTTCTCCCTTGGTGGCTACCTCAGGTTCATGAGCAGGAGGCAGCTCATGAGAGCCGGCCTCACCATGCTGGGCAGCTCCCGGCTGGTAACGGTGGAGGGGCAGCGGCTGGTCACGGACGGCCTCTACAGGCGCATAAGGCACCCCCTGTACCTGGGGGAGATGACCAGGAACCTGGGTTTCACCCTCATCCTGACCAGCGGCTACGGCTTCGCACTGGTTCTCCTCGGAAGCGTGTTCCTACTATTCAGGATTCCTCGGGAGGAGAGGATGATGCTGGAGGAGTTCGGCGACGAGTACAGGGAGTACATGAGGCGCACGTGGAGGCTAATCCCACACGTGTACTGAAGCTCAAGCATCAATGCTACAAGAAGCAGAACCCAGTTATCCTTGGCTTGACAGGGGCTCCACAGGGTACCCTTTGGTTGAAAGTCTGCTGAACTGTGTCTTCACGTCTCCCGTTACGCACACCGTTCCCCTCATCTCAGCCATCGCCACAGGCAGGGCGTCGTATATCGTCACGTCGCCGTCGTACGCTATCTCCGTCGCCCTTACGAGGAGCGCCTCGGCCACGGGCGCGGACCCCATGTGAAGCCCATACATGTGTTCAAGGGCCCTCCTGAGCCCATCCAGGTCAAAACCAGGGTTGTACCTCAGGGCGTTAGCCACCTCAGAATAAGCGAGGTCCACCACCCAGAGTTTAACCGACCCTTCCACGTGCCTATCCAAGAGCTGCAGGGCCTCCTCGGAGCCTTGCTCTTGGCTGAACCACTTAACGGCGACGGAGCTGTCCAGGACTACCTCGCCGCGTCTCTCCATTTTCTTATCTCCGCCGCGCCATCCCAGTCAGGGTCGCTCCGGTCCCTCATGGCCTTGATCCCCTCCATTGCTCTCCTCATCTCCTGCCGTTGAATCGTCTCCTCGAAGGCACTCCGCGCCACCTCGCTCCAGTTGACGTCCCGATGCTCTTCCATCCGGCGTTTCAGATCCTCAGGGACCCTTATCGTCACGTTGCTCGTGTACACCACCCATGCACATAATATGTGCACATATAATTAAACCGTACCATACGTAAATGCGTCGACTTGCCCCAGATTGATGTGCTTCACTCTTCGCCCCGTAGCCTCAGAGCCTCCTGGGCCGCCTTGACGGTGGCCTCGAGCCTCGTTCTAGCAGACGCATAATTGTTATTAGCCTCCTTAAGCTGCTTCTGCACGTCGAGATACACCATGACCCCAGAGGCGTCGTAGCTCAACGGTATCGGGCCGACGACGAAGTGGAACCAGCGTTCATCCCCCTTCCTCTTCAACACACGCATGGCCAGCAGCATCAGGTGCACGTCCCGGGACAGCTCCCTCCAAGCCTTCGACAACCTGTTGAGGGTGATGTGAAGATGGTTGTCGTCCTCCCTCTCCAGGTCACCCTTCAGCCACCTGTAGAGAAGCCGCCTCTCCGCGTCGGTGAAGATAAAGGTCCTCACATGAAAACCGAAGCACCAGAAGATGTTAACACCAATGATACTCCAAAACCGACCACAAAAAGAACAGAAAACAAGCCTAAAAAACAGGCCAAACTAAAAAACAGTTGCATCCGAGACCCTGAGAAATTCATCCAGAAGGTACAGCCACAGTATCAGCTGATCCGCTGAGGCGCCACGATGGCCTAACACCCGGCTTCTCTGATACTGCTTTATACTTTCCTGATTATACAATACCCCATGTCTGAGCCAGTAGATTTCTGCCGAAGAAGGTACGGCCACCTGAAGAAGCTCATGCAGGAACAGGAACTCGACCTAGTCTACCTCACGGGGGCAGGCCAGAGGCTGAAGAGGATAGCCGACACCTCGTCTGGGGCAGCCCTCATAGTGCCCCTGGACGGAAACCCCCAGCTCTTCTGCTACTCCGTGGACATCAACAGCACCCGTGAGGAGTCCTGGATGCCCGTGGAGGAGATCAAGACCAGGGCCGAGGCCAACAGGCAGATAGCCGACCACTGCAACCAGCACCTCCGGGACGGCTCCAAGATAGGAGTCCAGTCCGAGGCCTTCAGCCACACCACCTACGGCTTCATGAAGGAGAACCTGAAGGGAGAGCTGGTGGACATCGCCGACACCCTGGTGCCCGAGGTCTTCTACGGCCTCTACCCCGAGGAAGTCAAGCATCAGAGGAAGGTGAGCAGGCTCGCCGACATCGCCTGCTCCGCCGCCAGGGAGGCCATGAGGCCCGGCGCCACGGAGTACGAGATCGCGGCAGAGGCCGAGTACGCCATGAGGCGGGAGGGGGCCGAGCTCACCAGCTTCGCCACCATAGTCTCCACGGGGCCCAGGAGCGCCTACAGTCACGGCTGGCCCACGGCCCGGAAGCTCAAGGAGGGTGAGTTCATGCTGGTGGACCTGGGCCCCCAGATAGACGGGTACGCCGCCGACGAGACCCGCACCTTCCTCCTCGGCTCAGACACCAAGAAGCAGCGCATGCTGGAGGCCATGGACAAGGCGGTGGAGGCCGTCATCCAAGCTGTGAAGCCCGGCGCCAAGTGCGTCGACTTGGACGCCCTCAGCCGCAGTGTCCTGGCGGACCACGGGTTCCCCGACTACCCCCACAGCCTGGGCCACCCCCTCAGCGGCTTCGCTGTGCCCAACCTATCCAAGACCAGCGGCCACGTCCTCAGGGAGGGTATGCTCTTCACTGTGGAGCCCGGCATCTACCTGCCAGGCTACGGCGGCGTCAGGATGGAGGAGAACGTGGTGGTCACCGGGGACGGCTGCGAGCAGCTCACCAGGAGCCCCCGCATCTCCTAGAGCTTCGCCAACGCCGCCCTGATGCGCGTCAGGCCCTCCTTAAGCTCAGCCATGCTCTGCGCGAAGGCGTTCCTCACATGGCCTTCACCGTTGGCCCCGAACAGGTGCCCTGGGGTCCGGTACTCCGGCTCTCCCCCGCCGATCCTGATGACACGCTTCACGCAAGACACTCCTCTACGGTAAAACCGCCACGAGCATTAAAAAAGAATACAGTAGTGATGTAGTCGAAGCCGAGGCTCAGCATACGTGAGGCTGATAATCCGTGTTTTACCCCCATGTCCCAACTTTATTAGATGAAGCCGCCACATACCTTTCATGGCTGAAAAGGTGGACAGGTTCAGCTGCCTTCGCTGTGGCAAATGCTGTGAGGGCCTGGTGGCTGAGGACAAAGGAGTTCTCAGGGGGTTGACCCTGCTGCCTGAGAAGGCCCCCCTGTTTCCCCCTGACATGGTCAGACCTGCCATGGGTGTTGGCCGGAGACCCCACGGTGAGGGGTTCAGGGTGATAGCGTACCAACTAGAGGCTGATGTCTGCCCTCATCTCTCTGAGGGCCTTTGTTGTATCTACGTTGACAGGCCGGCCTCCTGCAGGCAGTTTCCCTTCAGCCTGGAGCCGGGGAGGGACGGCCCCATAGTCGGCTTGGACATGAACTGCCCTGGGGTCCCCGCCCTCCTGTCGGGTGAGGGTAGGCTGGAGATCGATGAGCTGGGTTCCGCTGAGGCCCTTTATCGGCTTAAGGTGGAGGTGGCTGAGAACCCGCAACGCTTCTGGTTCTACGATCTAAGAAACAGGAAATGGGTCAGGGCGGATTCGCTGGTTTAGAAGGCCTGGACGGTGCTGGCTACCTGGGGCAGAGTTCTGTCTATGCTGAGGACGCTTCCCTTTGCTGGCCTCACCTCTATGCGCATCCTCTCGTAGGGGTGGGCGTAGACGTTGGGTTTGCTGACTTGGGCCGGGTCCACGGTGGCCTTGTCTATCTCGGTGAAGTCTATGATTATCTTGAAGCGTTCGCCGGCCTCCAGGACATTGTCCCTGTTGCCGGTGACGCCCTTCACCGTGGCCATGGTGCCGTTGCTGTCATAGACGGATGTGTGGCACCTCTCATTGGAGTAAGTGATCACCAGTCTGCTGTCGCTCATGTCTATGGGCACGTCGCCGTCCCCCAGCCTTACGTAGAAGATGGCCTTGGTGAGGCAGATGTCACTCTGGGCGCCCGTGTTGTTGGCGAAGGTACCTATGAGGTCGCTGTCCATGTAGAGAGCCGAACTGGCCTCGCTCATGCCTGCGGATATGACGGACTCGGCCTTCTGGGATGTGAGGTACCCCATGTTCAGGATCATGAAGGAGAAGGCTGAGGCTGTGACTATGAAGGCCACCAGCATTATGGCTACCTCCAGGCCAGTGAGCCCCCTCCTGCGTCTAAACATCCGTGTACCAGCCAACTGTGGCCCCCCGTTCAGCGAAAATAGCCCCGGCTTCCACTGAGATAAGGGGATGTGTGTAACCAGTAGAAACAAAAGCTCAGCGGTGGTCCTGCGCCATGTCCGGTGTCTTGACGGGCCTCAGGACCAGGTTACCGCCCTTGATGGCCCAGGTGCGCAGCCCCGCGTACTCTACCCTGTTCTCCTCCAGCAACCTCTCGGCCTCCATCTCGGAGCCCTCCGGCACGTAGAGGAAGAACTTCCTGTACTTCTCCCCCATGCCGGTTAGCCTGGACATGGTGCGCCACTTCTCCACGGCCCGCCTGTTGAATGTGGGCCTCATCTCCACCTCGCCGCACTCCCTGATGGAGCCGTCCCCGTTGAATACAACTATGCTGGGGTACAGCTCCCCCTCCGGCGTGTCGAAGGCCCAGTGCCTGGTCTTGTAGTCGTTCACCAGGGTCCTCCTGCTCTCGTCCCAGTCCTCCTGATCCACGAAGGGGAACCTCGTGGCGGCGATTATCCGGGCTATCCTGCCCTTAAGCACCTTTTCCTCAACCATCTCCTTGTTCCTCCATCAGCTTCACTGCTTGGTCCCGACTGGGTATGGGGGCCACGGCTCCGAGCCCCGTGGCTGTGATGGCGCCCGCAGCGTTGGCGAACCTAGCCGTCTCGCGGAGGCTCCAGTCCTCCAGTGTGGCTGTGACCCAGGCGCCGTCGAAGGCGTCACCGGCCCCCGTGGTGTCCACGGGCTTCACCTTGTAGCCGGGGCAGGTGAAGGCTTCATCCTCTGAGCGGACGTAACAGCCTCTGCTACCCAGCTTGAGGACCACGGTCTCCGGTCCCAGTCCTCTTATGTGTTCAGCGGCCTTAACAGGGTCACTGACACCGTACAGAATGTTCACGTCCTCCACGCTCGCGAACACGGTGTCCGCCCTGCGGAAAGCGTAGTCCAAGGCGGCCTTAGCCGTGTGGATGGGCCACAGCTTGGCCCTCATGTTCACGTCGAAGGTCACTTTGCCCCCAGCCTCCTTGCACATGTCCATAGCCTGGAGGGCAGCCTCTCTCAGGCTCTGGCTCACGGCCAATGTGATGCCGCTGGTGTGAAACACCTTAGCCGAGGCAACGTACTCCTGGGCCAGGTCCCCTGGGGTGTACCTGCTGGCCGCCGAGCCTGCCCGGTAGTAGGTGAAGTCGTGGCCCCCGCCCTCCATGAGGCTTATGATGTAGATAGCCGTCCAGGCCCCGGGCTCAACTATCACCTGGCTGGCGTCCACATCCTCCCGGCCCCACAGCTCCTTGAAGCTCCGGCCGAACTCGTCGTCGCCCAGCCTGCATACGTGGCCTACCTTTGAGCCTGTGCGGGCCGCTGCCACAGCGAAGTTGCTGGTGTCGCCGCCCCAGCCCCTCTTGAATAACTCCACTTGGCCCAGCCGCCCCACGTCTGTGGCGCATAGCTCCACCATGGGCTCTCCGAGACTCACTACATCCGGCTTCAAGTCGACCTCATGTCCTATGGCTCGTCAATGTGATAAAACCTTGCGCGGGGATAACCCCATAAACCCACGCGTCCATTCACTCTGTGATCAGGTTTGAGTGGACTTTCAGGCGTGATAACGGCTCTCGTAACCCCCTTCAACCGGGAGGGCGAGGTTGACTTGGCGGCCCTCAGGAGGCTCATAGACTTCCAGGTGAAGGGGGGCGTGGACGGACTGTTCCTCTGCGGGACGGCTGGCTCCGGGGTCATCATGAGGCCGGACCAGAGGGAGCTGGTTTTCAGGGAGGCCGCGGACTACGCTGGTGGACGGGTGAGGCTGCTGGCCCACGTGGGCGCCGCCTCCACCGAGGAGTCCGTCATGCTGGCCGAGGCGGCTTTCAGGACTGAGGTGGACGCCGTGGGCGCGGTGCCGCCCTACTTCCTGTCGCCGGACGCTGAGAGCATCATAGGCCACTTTAAGGCCATAGCCGGGGCCGCTCAGCTGCCGACGTACGTCTACAACATTCCGAAGAGTGCAGTGAACGCCGTCACCCCAGAGATGATGCTGAAGCTGGCCGAGGTGCCCAACATCGTGGGGGTCAAGGACAGCAGCCGGGACTTCATAAACCTACTTGAGTACCTCAGGGTGCTCCCCGAAAACTTCACGGTCATCTGCGGCACGGACAGCTACATCTACCCGGCCGCCGTCATGGGGTGTAAGGGCTGTATTACGGGGTACGCCAACGCGTTCCCCGACGTGTATTCCAGGTTCTGGAAGGCGATATCTGAGGGGCGCCACAAGGAGGCCCGCAAGATGCAGTTTGCCATCAACGTCCTGAGGGCAGCCCTCCAGAAGCCTCCGATTGCTCCTCACTACGAGGCGCTGCGGCTCCGGGGCGTGGACGCGGGGGTGCCGAGGCCTCCTCTGAGGGGCATGAGGCCTGAGGAGAGGGAGGCGTTGAGGAAGCGTCTCACCGAGCTAGGGGTCCTGGGCTGACTCCGCCTCGCTGTCTATGACCTTCTCTATGTCCTCCAGCTTCAGCTTTATCCAGTCCCGTAGCTCGTCTATCTTCCTCACCTTGGCGTTCCACCTGCGGGCGTCTATCTGGTGCCGTATGGCCTCCTCCACGGTCCTCTGAAACAGGTTGGGGTCCAGGGCGTCCAGCTCCACGGCCCTGTCGCCGTGCTCGGCCAGGAACCCGTCGGCCCTGGCGTCGCTTCTCTTCACGGGCATGGGGGGCAGGTCGTATCGTTTGATCTGGTCAAAGGTCAGTGCCACCCTGTGGACCTCGAAGTCCCTGGTGCCGTACTTCTGCAGCCTGTCGGTGAGGTCCCTCTCGATGTCCACGCCGCTGGGGTCGAAGTCGCCGAAGTAAAGGATTAATGTCTGCTTGCCGCCCAGCCTGGTCATGATGTACCTGGACATGTCCTGGACGTAGCTGAAGCTGGGGTAGCCACGGGTGGGGAAGGTGCGGACGCTGTACCTGTTGGCTATGCGGCTCACAAGCCTGCTGAGGGCGTCCTTCTCCAGGCTGATCAACAGGTTCTTGTGCTGGTCGTCCCACATGGGCAGGCTGAACCCCTTCCAGCTGTCCTGGAGGGTATCCAGCCTCGTCTTCAGGTACTCCTCGGCTGAGCCGTAGCCCACGTCGCCCCGGCCCAGGACCCTTCTGCTCCTGTCCTCCAGGCAGTTGACGGGCACGTCCCCGTCCTCCCTGGCCTTCACCATGATGCGGCTGAGCCTCTTGTAGCTGTTCACGGTGTTGGGGATGAGGAACCTGCTCACCAGCCGGTAGTAGAGCTGCCTGAGGGTGATCGCTGTGTCGTACTGCTGGAATATCTCCAGGGACGCCGCAACGATCTCCTTGTAGCCTGCTCTCCGGCTGCCCATCAATAATCCTATCCTGTCTATGATATAATTCACTTATTATGAAACCATCCGAAAAAACGTGTCCTTTTATCCACTGGTGGGTTGAGTTGTGTGGTTTTAATGGAGGCTTTTTCTAGTACCGTGGCTGTACCTTTCGCGTGAATTTTTTCTCGGGTTATCACCGTTTAGTGGGATGTGTTGGAAATGTTTATTGATCCATTAAATTTTGTTAAGAGGATTTGGGTTATCTTCTTCTTTGGCTTGGTGCCGGGGCTCGTCTCACTGAGTAGGTATACCGTTTAATAATGAAAATATTCTCCATTAATTGATACCCTCCTACCTTTTTTGCATATCGACCATCGTTGCCCTGTGCTTGATGTGATGAATGTGCCGTGTTTTTGTATGGTATGAACAGCGTTTTTGCATAGATTCATGCGGCGTCGGACCGGTTCTGTGGCTCCTTTTGGTGTGGGGCGTCCGTTTCCGGTCTATCTTGCTCTACCCCCCCTCCCCCTCACTGGGGTTCCGGTGCTGGCGTGGTGCACATATCGTTCTGTGGGGTTGCTTATCCCGTGCCAGCCGGGATAAGGCGGAAAAAAAATTCCATCTTTTACTTCATGCTTTTTTCTCGTTGAGGTGTTTCCTCTTTGACTCTGGAGACCAGAATACACGTTTAATCGAAAACCTTTTAATTATCTGATTGGCAAAACTGGAAAAAACATACACGCGTCTTTTGTTAACCTTATAGTCGTTTTAAATGTGTTTTGACGGGAATCCTATTGAAATGATTGAAAATCCAACCATGGGTAGCTGCACCGAAGAGAACGTAGGCGCGGCAGCCCCACGTGGAGCCACTTCTACACAGTAAACGATATATACAGTAGCTGCCTCGCCTAGGAAACATTTAAAAGTGTTAAAATCTGCGAATCGGAGACGAACATGTCAATGAAGAAAGCCACTCCTGTAGAGATCATGGACGGCAAGAGCTTCCGCCTCAGGACCGACGCCATCATCGTCCTAGACGGCGTTGAGGTTCCCGACAAGAACACGCCTGAGGGCAAGAAGGCCAAGGACAAGTTGAGCGAGTTGGTCCTCAACAAGAAGGTGGAGTACGAGACCACCCAGTGGACCTCCATGGGCCAGACCAAGGCAATAGTGACCCTCGACGGCGTCAACATCAACGATGAGATTAGGGAGTTCCTAGCCTCCCTGTAGGCAGGGCGCCCTCCTTTTTGTTTAAAACACCTTATAGGGATTCACGGTCACTATTTTAAGCATGAGCAGTTTCTCGAAGTCGCGGGCGCAGCAAGTCCTTGGGCTCCTAGAGCGGGACGGCGTGGACGCGTTGATCCTCTTCCCTGGGGTCAACATCGGATACTACACCGGGTTCAGCATCGGCCTCAGTGAGCGGCTGGCCGCCGCCGTCATCCCGGTCCGCGGCGAGCCCATCTTCGTCGTCAACGAGCTGGAGGGAGAGCTGAGGGGCCTCAGCCCCTGGTTCACTAAGAGGGAGGTCTGGCTGGAGCACGAGGACCCCGTGGAGCTTCTGGCCGGCACACTCAGCAAGAGTGGCTTGGGCTCAGCGACCCTGGGGATACCAGAGGAGGCACCCTGGGGCTGGGTCAACAGGCTGCGGAGGATGCTGCCTAAGGCCTCCTTCGAGGACGTGGGTGATAAACTGGGCTATGTCCGAATGGTCAAGACAGGCGAGGAGATAGCCAACATTGAGAAGGCTTGCAGGATCACAGACGAGACCATGCACGACGCCTTCAGCCGCCTCCACACGGACATGACCGAGGCCGAGCTGCAGAAGCTCATGGTCTCGGGTATGCAGGACCGGGGGGCCGAGCGAGCCTTCGCAGGAGTCCTCTTCGGGGAGAGGGCGGCCCTCCCCCACGGAGGGGCATCGGATAGAAAGCTGAGGCCCGGGGAGTTCGTCCTGGTGGACATGGGGTGCACCGTCAACGGGTACTGGAGCGACCTCACGAGGACCGTCATGTACGGTCAGCCATCCAAGCGCCAGAGAGAGATCTACGGTGTCGTCCTGGAGGCTAACCGTGCCGCGTTCAAGGCTGTAAAGCCTGGGACTACCTGCGAGTCCGTGGATGTGGCCGCGCGGAAAGTTATCGAGGACGCTGGGTACGGCCCCTACTTCATCCACAGGCTGGGCCACGGCGTGGGGCTGGAGATCCACGAGCACCCTTACATGGTGAGAAACAACAGGCTGCCCCTGGAGCCCGGTATGGTGTTCAGCGACGAGCCCGGGATATACATCGTCGGCGAGATAGGGGTGAGGGTGGAAGACACCGTCGTGTGCACCCCCCAGGGCGGCAGATGCCTCACAGGGTTCCCCCGAGAACTGGTGTCGTATCCGGTGAAGTAAGGTGGCTCCAGCAGACCTCATCCTCGTAGGCGTGGGCACCGGGATGGCTCTGGTGGGGGCGGCCATCTGCATCTACTGGTACTTCTACTGGAACAGGAACTACCGGGGCAAGCTGCTGACGGAGGGCCCCTACGCCTACGTGAGGCACCCCCTATACACCGGGTTCACGCTGCTGGCTGTCGGCCTGGCGCTGGCCGTGCCCGTCTACGAGACCAGGCTCCTGGTCGTCATCACCATGGCGGTCATAGTTGTGTTCGTACCAAAGGAGGAGGAGGCGCTCCTGCGGAAGTACAAGCAGAAGTACAGGGAATACATGGAGCGGGTCCGGCACAGGCTCATCCCCCACGTCTACTAACCTCAACCAGCCCCCAACACGTGTCACAACTTGATCCTTGAGACGGTGCGGACGCCTTAACCGTTATAAAACAGGCTCAGCCAGAGTAGTACCCATGTCCGCGGACATGGTCAAGTACTACAGGGACCGGGCCAAGGAGTACGAGCAGATATACGAGTGGAGGGACCCCCACCGCCAGGAGGAGCAGGACAGGATGGGGGATGAGATTAAGAAAGCCATACGAGGCTGCAGGGTCCTAGACATCGGCTGCGGAACAGGGTACTGGACCGAGCGCGTCAGCCAGGTAGCCGAGAGCATCACGGGCATAGACGTCAACGACACGGTCCTGAAGATCGCCAGGGCCAAGAGCTACGGGTGCCCCACCGAGTTCAGGCAATTGGACGCCTACAGCCTAGACTTCCAGGAGCCCTTCACCGGGGCCCTCGCCTCCTTCTGGTTCAGCCACGTCCCCCGGGAGAAGATGAGCCAGTGGATAAGGGAGCTGCACAGGGTGCTGGAGCCTGGGGCCCGGGTATTCATCACGGACAACACATTCATCGAGGGAGTCGGGGGGAAACTGGTCACCAAGCCGGGGGACCCCAACACCTACAAGCTGAGGACCCTCAACGACGGCAGCCAGCACCTCATCATCAAGAACTACTTCACGGTGGATGAGCTCGTGGAGACCTTCGGCGCCCACAGCAAAGGTGTAACGGAAAAAAACGTGTTCCACGGCGAATGCTTCTGGTGGATAAGCTACACGTACCGGCCCTAGTCTATGGGCTCGAACTCGGATTTGGGGGCGCCGCACAGGGGGCACTCCCAGCCGTCAGGGAGCTTCTCGAAGGCCGTCCCGGCCGGGTAACCGTTGTCGGGGTCACCCACGGCGGGGTCGTAGATGTAGCCGCAAACCTGACACTGATACTTCTTGGGCATGGTGAAGCCATGGGCGCCACCGAATATAAACCGATTCAGGGCCAGCATAAACGATAATATGCGCCGCGCCTCCATACGCTTGATGCTCTCGGAGAGGGAGGCCGCCAAGTACCCGTTCCTAAGCCACGGGGTCCAACTGGTGGAGGGTCTAGACCTAAAGCTGGACGACCTGGCCGACCCCAACTACAGGAAGGTGCTAGACAGGGCCGCCGAGAGGGTGACCGAGGCCATCGTCAAGGGCGAGGTGTCAGCAAACCTGGCCGACCCCCTCATAGAGCTCCTCAGCTACCCCGTGGCAGCCATGTTCGTCACCCTCATCGGTGAGCAGTTCCTCAGCAGGCGGTACGCCCTGGCCGAGGCCGTCCGCGCCTACGGGCTCCTCCAGGACGAGTACGAGGAGAAGATCATGCAGATAGCCGTGACCGAGTTCCACTGGGACATCAGGCGAGACCCTGAGAGCGTCGACGGCGTCCTCCACAGCCTGAAGCTGGCGTACCCCGACTACCTGCGGGCCTCCATGGGGTTTCATGAGCCCAAGTGGAAGCTGGTGAACCGGAAGCTGGAGGACGGCCACGTAAGCCTCACCGGGGTGGAGGCCGCCAGGCTCATGCAGGTGGAGGTGGAGAACTGGATAAAGGAGAGGGTGGCCACACCCAGCAACTTCTCCTTACCCGAGCCCCTCAAGGCCAGGCTGGATCAGATCAGAAAGGTTTTCGAGGAGAACAGGGCGAAGCTGGGGGGCAGCAGGCTGCCAGACCAGGTGATGAACGAGGCCTTCCCGCCGTGCATGAGGTACTGCCTGGAGGGCCTCCTGTCGGGGAGGAGGGCCAGCCACATGGAGAGGTTCGGCCTCACCAGCTTTCTGGTGAACGTGGGGATGCCCGTAGACGACATGGTGCAGTTGTACGTCAGCGTCACCGACTTCGATGAGGCCCTCACCCGTTACCAGATAGAGCACATAGCCGGCCTGAAGGGGGCTAGGACCAGGTATACTCCGCCCACGTGCAACACGCTGAGGACCCACGGCATATGCCGCAACCAGGACGCCATATGCAAGACGGTGGCCCACCCCCTCAGTTACTACCGGAAGAAGGTTAAACGGCTCCAGCAGAAACGTGACGAGGCCGAGGAGGCTGAATCCTCAAATACCACCGCCTAATCTAGTGTGGACAGCATGCAGGCGCTGTCGGAGGAGCGGAAGCTCAAACTCAAGGGCGTAGGCCTCCACTACTGCAGGTACTACAACAACGTGGTCAGGTTCAACGAGCCGGCCTGCGGGAAATGCATCCACTGCACCTACCCAAGACAGTAACCTGTTTTAAATCCCCGGCACATTTCTATCAACCATGGAAGAGGAGTGGGGCAGCACCCAGTTCGTCGCCGAACAGTTCCAGAGGTGGTACGCCCAGAACAGCCAAACGGTGCAAGCCCCACTGGAGATCGAGAGACGGGAGTTCGGCTTCCTCACGTTCCACGGCAGAGGCATGTACCGCCACATCCGTCTGCCCACCGAGGGCGAGCTCCAGCGTTACCTCAGGCAGAACGCCCCCGCCCACAGCTATCACAGCAGCAGCTACTATGAGGACCCAACGGCCGACATGGCCCGCAAAGGCTGGAAGGGCGCCGACCTGGTCTTCGACCTAGACGCCGACCACTTCGACCTCCCCTGCCAGAAGGAGCACGATAAATGGGTATGCCGTAACTGCGGCAAGCAGGGCGCCGGCCACCCCCCCGAGCTATGTGAGTGCGGGAAAGCTCAGTTCCAGACCGAGACCTGGCTCTGCGAAAGGTGCCTCCAAGCCGCCAAGCACGAGACCCAGAAGCTCCTGGACATCCTCATCCAGGACTTCGGCGCAAACCCCGAGGACCTCACCACCAACTTCAGCGGGAACAGGGGCTTCCACGTCCACGTCCACAGCGAGACGGTCAAGCCCCTGGAGCAGCACGCCCGCCGCGAGATCGTGGACTACATAATGGCTACGGGGCTGGAGGTCGAGCACCAGGGCTTCAGCCAGAGGAACAGGGGCGCTAAGCCTGTCCTGGCGGAGGGCGGCTGGCGGGGCAGAACCTCCCGGGCCCTCTACGACTACCTCTCAGAGGCCACGGAGAAGGAGCTAAAGGAGATAGTGAGCGGGAAGGTCGCCCAGAGCATAGTCGCTGAGAGGGGGCGCCTGCTGAAGGTCCTCACGGACAAGCACCCCAGCAACCTGACGCCCCTCATCGACCCCAAGAGCCTACAGGTCATACTCCAGAAGGCCGTGAAGCTCCAGG
>Ga0307379_10006838_pt1 | contig 15592 bp, 12 predicted proteins | sample UN2MG_FD_202237 | JGI IMG/M metagenome (GOLD analysis project Ga0307379, IMG submission 202237) | Soil microbial communities from Risofladan, Vaasa, Finland - UN-2 | ecosystem: Environmental > Terrestrial > Soil > Coastal area > Acid sulfate soil | place: Finland: Risofladan, Vaasa | collected... | reverse complement strand
GCCGTTAACCTCATTAACTACAGGAAGTTAGGAGCCGCAAGCTACTGGCTCTACGCCGCCACGCTGCTCATTTTAGCCGTACTGCTGCTCGACAAAATCATTGACCTGCCATTCGTCCCTGTAATTAACAACACCCGAAGATGGCTCAGAATCGGCACTTCCTCCGGATTTATACAGGTTCAGCCCTCCGAATTCTGCAAACTCGCTTACATCCTCGCCCTCGCCTGGTACCTCAGATATCGAAGCAATTACCGGAAATTCTCCGGCCTCATTGGCCCTTTCGTACTCACCCTGGTCCCTATGGGCCTTATTCTGCTTGAACCTGACCTCGGAACCGTCCTTTTGATGATGCCCGTACTATTTGTAATGCTCTTCGTCGCCGGAGCAAAGGTTAAACATCTCCTAATCATCGTTCTGCTCACACTCCTGGTCAGCCCGCTGTTCTGGCACTTTATGAAAGACTACCAGCGAACAAGAATTAGCAGCGTCTTGCTCCAAAACACATGGATTCAGAAAAAGGCCGAAATGCACCCAAAATTCGCTAAAATCCTCGTTGGAAAAAATTTCAGCAAAAACCAGTGGAAAAACGACTGGGGCTACCACCTCATACGTGCAAAATTCGCAGTCGCTTCAGGCCGAACTACTGGATACGGCTTCCGAAACGGGCCTTTCATAAAATACAATTTCCTGCCAGAAAGACACAATGACTTCGTTTTCGCAACCATCGCACACCAATGGGGGTTCCTCGGCTCACTCCTGCTGCTTGGACTTTACGTAATCGTTCTTGGTTGTGGACTCGAAATCGCAGGAAACAACGCCGACCCCTTCGCAAGACTACTCGCCGTCGGCATAGTGACTATGTTTGCCGTCGAGCTCATCGTAAATGTCAGTATGACACTCGGACTGATGCCGATTACAGGCCTGACCTTGCCGCTGGTTAGCTACGGCGGCTCCAGCCTACTGGTCAGCACAGCTTCCGTCGGCCTGCTGAACAACATCGGCAGGTCAAGACCGTTCGGTGTCACACACAAACCATTACAATAATAATCTTGTCAATACACCGAAAAAACTAACCAACCAAAACAAAAATAATCGATACTAATTGTAGAACAACTATATACCAACGACCAAACAATGACGACCAAATGATTAAAGGCTTTAGACAAATCGCTTCGCTTACCGCTCTAAGCCGAGCATTTGGATTTGTACGGGACATGGCATATAGCCATTTCTTTGGTGCCAACGCCTTGCTGGATGCATGGACCATCGCTTTTAAAATCCCTAATCTTGCAAGAAGACTTTTCGGAGAGGGTGCCGCCTCCGCTTCTCTTATCCCCGTATATAGCGAACAGCTTCACAAAGACCCCGAACAGGCAAAACAATTGGTAAACACCATTGTAACCACTCTATTCGTCCTATTGGCCGCAATAGTTCTCATTGGCCAGGGTTTAATCTGGAGTTATTATAAACTATTCGCCCAAAACGCCGAGACCAGACTGGTCCTCTCGCTGACCTCCATTATGCTCCCATATATGCTGCTGGTCTGCATGGTGGCAATACTGGCTGGCATCCTGAATGTACACAGACACTTCGCCGCTCCCGCCGCCGCGCCCATCATCTTAAATATATTTATAATCACAAGCCTCTTGATAACAGGCTGGCTGCTTAAAATAGAACCCCAGCAGCAGGTTTTCTCCGTCGCCGTTGTGGTCCTTCTCGCCGGGCTCATGCAGATAGCAATCCAGTTCCCGCCGCTGCGCGCAAACAAAGTTAAAATCAGACCGGCATGGGAAATCCACTCCGAGCCTTTCAAAAAAATCATCATACTCATGGGCCCCATGATTCTTGGACTCACCGCCACGCAATTAAACACCCTGGCCGACGACCTTATTGCATGGTGGTTCTCCGCCTCCATAGAGAAAGGCGAGTTCTTCGTAATGCTCGGCAGCAAAATCGCATACCCTCTCCAGCGGGGTTCGGTATCTCATCTTTATTATGCACAAAGGCTGTACCAACTGCCACTCGGAATTTTTGGAATTTCATTAGCTACCGCAATTTTTCCCGTGATGAGTTCTTATTCGGCGAAGAAAAATCTCACCGCACTGGCAAAAACGGTTTCGCAAGGCATCCGTGGCGCTGTCTTTATTGCAATACCTGCTGCCATAGGACTTATAGTGATAGCCAAACCGCTAATCTCTTTGGCCTTCCAGCATGGCCAATTCACCGCCAAAGACACTGACATGGTAACTTGGACATTGCTGTTTTATACGTTCGGATTATTCGGATATTTTACTCAACAGGTTGTTACACGCGCCTTTTACTCAATGCAGGACTCGGCTACTCCTATGAAAAGCGCTTTAATAGCGGTCTTTTCTAATATTATTCTCAACCTGACTCTAATATGGTTTCTCGGAACAGCAGGGCTGGCTGCCGCCACTGCTGCCTGTTCATATCTGCAGATAGTCATTCTCATTGTGGTACTTCGTTCGCGGCTCGGCAATTCCATCTTTCACCACTTGCTGCCTGAATCAATAAAAACCGTACTCGCCACACTGTGTATGTCCATTACAATTCTCGCTGCAATGTGGATATCAAAAGACTGGCACTGTATTTTCAAGCTCCTGATGATTGTACCTGCTTCCGCAGCAACATATCTACTGGCAGCAAAATTATTGCGCATCGAGATGCTTTCCCTGCTCACAGGCCGGAAAAATCCCCCTCCTAATATATAAACCATTGTAAAATATGAACTTAACCCATAAAACTATAACGCACACCGCAAATAAAGCCCATCACGAACGAACAATACTCCAAAAATCAACGCATACACGCGAAAATACCCAACCCAACTTGCCATTATACGTAAAGATAACGTAACATTTGCCCGAAATTATATCTGAAGAACTCTGTTGACGCTTTGCTGGAGAAATAAATGCTCAAACTCCGTTATCTTCTTATTATAACAATACTTACAGCCTGTGCCGCTCCATTGTGGGCCCAAACACCAAAATACTCTGAAGAGCTCTTTTCGCCCTCCGTCAGCCAGACTTTCTATGAAATCGCCTATGAACTGGCCGCTGAAGACACAAACACCAAAAACACTCAACAGGCCATCATATACCTTACTTCAGCCCTAAATCTCGACTCCAGGGCCGCATACATAATGCCCCAACTCATAAAGCTCACAAGCCAACAAACAAACCAGGATTATTCTCAGCTTATATACAACCTACTGGTTAAATACACTGATGAATCCGCAGACCTCGATGTTATAACACAGGCAACCCGATACCTGCTTGAAAGACTCGACTCCAGAGAGCAAAGGGAACAGATGCTCCTCGAACTCTTGCGCAGCCTCGGCGGCAAAAACCCCCATCTCGATTCCGAGCTCTCTACTCTACTCGGACTCCTAATGGCTGAAAAAACCGATTATGATACCGCCACCTATTACTTCGTCCAGGCATACAACAAAAATAACTACAACAGACTCGCCTTCGCAAAACTCGCCGAACTCATACCAGAACAACTCACTCCAGCAGCATATCTTGAGCAGACCAGGTTGGCTTTAACTGAAAATCCTCTGGATATCGATGCCGCAATGACCTTTGCTCAATATGCAGAGCAGCTCCAGCTTTACGAAATTGCCGCCGATGCATACAAATACGCCGCAGACCTCTTTGAATATCTTTACCCCTCTCAACCGATGCCGGATACAATCTACCTCTCCTGGATGCTCAACAGTTACAACACACAAAGACGTCAAAACCAGTGCCTGAGCATCGTCGAACAGCTCCGCCAAAAAGGTGTTTTCAACTTGTTTGCGGAGGTCATCGCTGCAAAAGCTACCGAAAAAATCGCCGGAAAACAAAAGGCTCTCCAGGCACTAAAAAACGCCGAAGATAAAGCAAAACAACTCTTCTCTCCAGGCCTCGCTCAACAAAGGACCGTAACTGCTCAGCAACTCGCATGGTTTTATTGCTTCGCTATGCCGGACCCCGAAAACGCGCTCGACTGGGCCAACAAAGCCTATTCCACTGACCCAAATTCCGCCTCTGCTGCCGCCGTACTTGCATACTCCCTGATGATGAACGGCCAAACAGAATGGGCGCAAAATATCATACAAAACTACGACCTGAATCAAATCGCACTCTTGACCCTTGCCAAAATTCAAATTCAAAACGAACAAAACGATTTAGCAATTCAAACCTTAAACGAAGCTATCAACAGAGACCCGGGTGCACTTGAAACGCAATTCGCAAAAGAGCTTCTCCGACAAATCGGTGGTGAATACCTGCCACCCGTCGATACCGACCTCATACTCGCCACCCTCGCAAATACTTTCCAGAGAAACCTCGTACCTGAATTTGTGACCCCCGAACAAATAATCTCTGTTCAGCTAAACACACGTGGAACAAAATTTACCTATGGCACCGAATTCGGCGGCACTCTCGCAATAACTAATCTCTCCTCAGAACCCCTCGTAATTTCGGACGCCTCCTTCTTTACAGGACGAATCAGAATCGACGCTCTTGTCACCGGCGACCTGAGCACAAAAATAGACAACCTCGTATCACTGAGAATAAGGCCCGCTTCACCAATCGCACCGGCAAGCAGCTTCTTTATTCCACTAAGGCTAACCACAGGACAGCTTCGAAAAATACTGCTCACTCACCCACAGGCATCATTCGACATAGAATTCAAGGTCTTCCTCGACCCTGTAATAGACCAGTACGGCCAGATAACAAACAACCTGACCGGCTTTGAACCCGCCACTCTCGTCATAACAAGACAGAAGCTCGAGCTCACCGGAAAATACCTCAAAAATCGTTTCTCCTCGCTTAAACAGGGGAAACAGGGCCAAAAAACCAATGCCGCTCAGCTCTTTACAGGCCTGCTCGCAGAGCAAAACGTCATGGCTGGCCGCGAACCTCTCTACAAATTCATGTACGCTGATTGGATGCCCGAACTGTTAAAATCCGCTATAATACACAACCTGACTGATGACGACTGGGTCGTAAAAGTACACACAATGGCCGCCATCTTCCCTCTACCCATGGACTACGACCTGATAAACGCCGTCGCCGAAAACCTCAACGACTCAAACTGGCCTGTCAGAATGATGGCTCTGTCTCTGCTGGCAAAAAATCAGCACCGGAACTTCAAAAAGGTCCTCGACTGGGCCGCAAAATACGACAACAATATGCTCGTAAGGGCTATGGCCATCGCCTCAGGGGCCGAAAAACCTCAAATACCGCAGCAACAAAACCAGGAACAAAACCAACAAGACTCGGATAATCAAGAACAACCGGAAAATTAAATATAAAACAAAAAATTAACCGGATTCACTATCACTCCTCGCACGCACAATTTCAAAAAAATTATGTTGTAATATCACCACAATTGTGTAGCATATCTGCTTTCCGATAGTGAATTTTCTGAATTTTTGGTTCTTTGAAAAGGGGTGTGTAAATGGCAACAAATGTAGATAAGGAAAAATGCACGGGTTGTGAGTCTTGTGTACCTGAGTGCCCGAGTGAGTCTATTAAAATGGTCGACGGAAAAGCTGAGGTGGACCTCGATACCTGCGTTGATTGCGGGGTTTGCGTCGATGCTTGTTCTGAAGAAGCTATCTCCATGGAATAAGTTATTTTAATTAAGCTTAGGCCCCATCGTCTAGGTAGGTCTAGGACACCGGGTTTTCAACCCGGCAACAGGGGTTCGAATCCCCTTGGGGCTATTTTGTTTTCGGCCAAGAATGTGTTTTTTGACGTGTCTTGGCCGTTCTTCTTATTATTTTCAGGGGATGAGGACCCCGTATTGCGAAGCAATACCACAGGGGGTCGACACGACGAAGTCAGGCCGCGAAGCGAATCCCCTTGGGGCTATTATATCTGAACGTGTTACCCATGTTCTTAGCATAATCTGTAACCCATGTTACCGGTTTGTACCTCCCTAAACCCCGAACACTGACCCCTCCTAATGGAGTCCCTATGGACTGTCCCTATTTTTTCCCCTTGATTTTGGCTCCAACTTATGGTAAAATATTTACATGTTTGCCGGATGGTAAACGATAACTCGCCCGGGGGCGACAGATAACTAAACATTTCGCCTGCCCCCAAAAAGGCGAGGGTGATGTATTTATTCCATTTGATGTTTTGGTCGGCAAAATGCTGAACAAAAGTAATATCGTATCAGTAGAGTTTGCAACACCTTTGGTGAATGATTACGACCTGTATGATTGAAGGACAAAAAAATGAAAAAGACAAACTTACTAATCTTGCTGGCTGTCGGAGCTATGATATTCCAATTCGGCTGCGACTCAAATCTCACCACTACCGGCTTCCTCTCCGACTATTCTCAACTGAAATCCCAATTAAATCCCGCACTGTGGTACGTTAAAGAAGATGCTCTGACCGGCTATTCCGGTTTTATAGTCGACCCCGTAAAAGTGCGCTTGCACAAAGGCGCAAAAGCAATCAAGGAACAAACAAAGGGCAACCTCACTCAGCTGGAAATCAAACTCTTGACTAATTATATGCACGCCAAAATTGTCGATGCAATTCAAAATTCCGGAAAAAGCGTTGTTGAGCAGCCCGCAGCAGGAGTCGCAAGAATTCGAGTCGCAATTACCGATATCGAAAAATCAACCATCGCAAGCCTCTTCCCGCAGGCCAGACTCGCCGGATTCGGACTCGGGGGAGTTTCTATGGAAGCTGAAATTATTGATTCAATAACAGACCAGCAGATTGCTGTCGTCATAAAGGCACAGAAAGGGTCAAGGATTCCTTTCGTAAACTTGGGGCCATGGGATGCGGCAAAACAGGTCATTGACGATTGGGCAAAAAGATTCCAAAAAAACCTGGATGGATAACTTTCTTCGCCTATCAATTTACAACCGAAATACACATCCTGCTTGCCCCTGCATGCTTTAGGCAGGGGTCCCCAAAATTCTCAGTCGGTGGCTCCGGATCCAGCCTTTTGTCTTTAGTCTCCTGTCTTCTGTCTCCTGTCTTCTGTCTCCTGTCTTCTGTCTCCTGTGGCCCTTTTTCCCTTGATTGTCCACAAACGCCCCCGTACAATACAAGCACGCAGAAAAGCACCTTTGGGAAGAGTTAGGACCGGGAGAAAAAAATTAGCGAGTCGATTATTCGTATTTTTGCTGTATTTGCAGTTGTGTATTGCGAATAAACATCGTTGGTTACTTCTACGACGTTCAGTAATACAATTGAACTTCACCCTCGCCACAATGATGTTGAGAAAAAAACATTAATAATTTTTTATAAGGAGAAAAAGATGAAGAAGAAAAGTGGAAGACAGGTCCGAAATTAACAATTTAATATGGAGGTACACAAAATGTTGGCTGTAATAGAATGGGAAAATCTTATTGTTGAGCCTGTTCGTGAGATGCTCACCAGAATAATGGCCTATCTGCCTGTCCTTCTGGGCGCACTATTAATTCTGATTGTTGGCTGGATTGTGGCCAAAATAATTAGATCGATAGTGAACGGGGTACTTAAAGTGGTACGCTTCGATGTACTGGCGGATAAGGCTGGTATATCAGAGGTTCTGCGAAAAGGGGATTTGAAGATTAGTGCCAGACAGGTAGTAAGCGGCCTCGTTTATTGGCTTATTATTATTATGGTGCTTGTGATGGTTGCAAACGCATTGGGGCTGCCAAAGGCTTCGGATATTCTTTCAAACTTGTTTGCTTATGTCCCGAAGGTCATAGCAGCGCTGCTTGTACTTGTGGTAGCAATGTTTCTGGCAAGTTTTGTGTCAGGAATAGTGCGGATAGCTGCGGGTAACGCACACTTACCCAAACCTGATCTTCTGGCAGGTATAAGCCGATGGGCGATTATAATCTTTGCAGTGACGATTTCACTGGCACAGCTTGGTATTGCCCCTCTTTTGGTAACGGCTACTTTCAATATTATTCTCGGCGGCGCTTGTCTTGCATTGGCTCTTGCGTTTGGATTAGGCGGGAAAGATGCAGCGGCAAGGTATCTCGATGAGTTAAAACAAAAACGCTCTGAGAAAAAGAGTGAATGAAAATTCGAATTGCCCCAGTAACGATAAACGGTTTCAAGTCGGAATATAAAACAAAATCATGGGTACTGTGCCGGCAACTGGGCGGAAAAAAGTCCAAATATTGGGACTTTGCAGGGAAAGAATATTTCGGCAGGTAGGCTTTGGGTTAGTCGAAAAGCAGATATAGCACATCTTGCGCCGGTGGCTGATAATCCGGAGTAGTATATGTAAACCAAAGGGCTGTGAGCTAATTAAAACTCCCTCCACTCATCCCGCTCACAGCCCTTTTTACTTGATTTTTCGCCTCCCCGCCCCCTGCGGGTCTATTTCCCCCAATAATCAATCATCAGTAATCCTTAATCATTTAAACATTTCCCTTGATTGTCCCCAATCGCCCCTGTATAATAGCCCCTAAAGGAGTTTAAATGCTGACCGACAGGTCAGCGGATGGGTCGTATTTCCATTCTTGAACAGGTTAGCTGGTGTTTTTCCGGAAGGGAGAAAACCATGTTGTTTAAGAGTTTATCTGGGAAATCTCAATTTAAATAACACTTTTTTGAAAGGGAAGGAAAATGAAAAAACAAATGATTTTTGTGCTGGCGGCCATTTTTGCAGTCTCATCGCTTTGCGGTGCAGAAAACTTGGTCGTCAACCCCGGTTTCGAAACACCCGAGACAACCGGCGGTGGCTGGCCATCAAGTTATGGCGACTGGAACGGTGACTACTCTTCTATTGTAGGAACCTCTGCTGGAATAGTACCGCTCGAGGGTTCAAAGATGCTCAAGCTTTCGGGGTCGTCTCACGGTGGCTCCGGCGGCTCAGCGAGCGCTTGCCAGGTGTTCCAGATAATTGATGTAAGCGATTATGCCGAACTTATCTCAGCAGCAGAGGTGTCAGTCTCTGCGTCTGCCCATTTCAATCGTATCGCTGGAGACGCCCAGACCGATACCCGCTTTTACATCTGCATTTACGCTTATGCAAGCGAACCAAGCACGTTTCCTACACAGTGGGAACCGGCCAACAGCGATCACGGCATCCTCGCTCGCACAAATGGATTTGTCTATAGCGACGGCGATCCAGCCACATGGGAACGAGGTGAAGCCGAGTTGGCCCTGCCGACTAATACGGATTTTGTCGTAATTGGCGTCAACGCTAATGAAGATATTTACAACGACTATTCTCTGCCCGAATTTGACGGCCATTTTGCCGATGATGTATCGGCAGAAGTAATCATTCCGGTTTTGGTCGGTCTTGAGATAACCGGCCCTAATGATGTGGCCGAAGATTTCCAGGCCCAATATAAGGCAACTGCTTACTATGATGATGGCAGCTTCGAGGATGTTACGGATTTGGCTATTTGGGAGGTAGAGCCAAACAGTATTGCAAATATATACGATGGCTTGTTGCAAACAAAAGAACTTGACGAATCTGAAGAAATTACCATTTATGCTCAATATAGTGAAGGTGATATTACCGTCGATGCAAATAAACCGGTTTCCGTCTTTGAAATTTGCCGACGAGGCAACATGTTGGAGTTTGACGGGGTGGATGATTATGTTGAGATTCCCGACAGTCCGGATTTCACTACAAATACAATTTCTGTTGCCGCCTGGGTAAAAGCACTTGCTCAATATGATGGCAGAATCGCGTCACATTATGATCACGGGCCATATCAAAGATCATGGACTATGTATGTTGGCCGTGAGGGTTCACTTGATAAGTTCTGTGTCTCTTTAACAGATACCGGCGAATACTATTATGGACACAGAAAGAGTTATGAAACCTCTGAGCCGGTCTTCGATAATACCTGGCATTATGTGGGGTTCACTTTTGACGCTCCCAGTTCGAGCCTGAAACTCTATGTGGATGGAATAGAAGATACGAATCCTACAAAAATTTGTGACGACCCTATTACATCCCTATTTGATTCTTCTGCTAATGTTACAATTGGTTGTGACTTATACTATGGTTCAACCTGTCACTATTTCGAGGGCGCAATCGATGATGTCCGCATTTACGACAGAGTCTTGTCTGCCGAAGAGATTCAGGCGGGTATGCATGCTCCATTGTCAGGCGATGAGCCGAATCTTGTCGGCTACTGGGACTTTGATGAGGGTCAGGGCCAGATTGCATACGATATGTCGGGCAATGGTAATGACGGTCAGTTAGGCTCAGGGCCTGATGTTGACAACAGCGATCCGAACTGGGTCGATTCAAATGCTCCATTGGGAATTTGCAGTCCGCCTTTTGCAAACGCCGGCCCGGACCAGACTGTCTATGTTGATTCCAACTGCATGACACTTGTTACTCTCGATGGCTCAGATTCAAATGACCCTGACGGTGACGAATTGACCTACTCCTGGTTTATGGACGGTGTGGAAATAGCGGCCGGTGTAAGTCCCACTATTGAACTGTCATTAGGCGAATACATCATCGAGCTGATTGTAAACGACGGCTTTGATGATTCCCTGCCCGATGAACTTGTTATTACCGTGCTGGATGCCACCCCGCCGGACTTTAATCTATCTGTTACGCCCGATGTGCTCAGGCCGCATAATCACGAAATGGTACTGATTACGCCGGTGTGGGATGTCAACGATAACTGCGATGACGAGCCGCAGGTTTCGCTTTTGAGTATAACGAGCAGCCAGGAAGATGACGGCATCGGCGACGGCCATATGACGGAGGATATTCTGGTAACAGAGGAGGGGCTTATTTACCTGCGTGCGGAAATCGGGGACAGTTCGGAGGACAGGATTTATACCATCACCTTCGAAGCGGCCGACGACTCCGGCAACACCACCATCCAGTCCGCAATCGTAACCGTACCTCAGCAGCAGCTCTGGCACCATCGCGAGGCTTACTCCGGTGATAAATAAATAACCGCCGGCTTCAAAAAAAACAAAAGGGCCGGCCTTCATAAACCGGCCCTTTGAATTTACACGGCAAAAGCCCCATTAAGAAAAAAACGTTAAACCAAAAGGCTGTGAACTACTCCCTCAAACTCCTCTTTACCAGCTCACAGCCATTTTTCCTTGATTTTTGCCCTCCCCGCCCTAAATCCCCCTTCGATCAATCAAATGCGCAGGTAGCTAAAAGCAAAAATCTCACTTTTAATAATTTTTTTATCCCTTGTAGCTAAACAACTTAACCACTTCCGACTCCGACAAGCGACCCGCTTTTTTCGACAAAATCGCGCAACCCCGCCCTATTTAGGGGAACGTCTTTCGCCGTAAGGCGTCCCCAAGCGGATTACGAAACAAAAACCCCTTAGGAGGTCCAAATGACTCAATACTTTTTTAGCGCGGAGCTTTTCTCGGATACAAGGCTTGGCCAAGTTAACCAAGCTGCCCAATTTACCAAATCAATCAAAATGAAGTGTTTTATGCAAAACAAACCCAATTTAAGAATTGCCCAAATGAACACAACCTCTTTCCTGACAAACAGTTATGAAAATATACCGCTCCGCAGCCACCCCCAAAACAAACCCAATCAAACCCAATTCAAACCCAAAACAAAGCCAATTTGCCGAAATGCCCAAACGAACGCAAACCTTGTTTTAACAAAGGATTATGGAAATGTACCACTTCGGACAATGCAAAAACAAAGCCAAAACAAACCCAATCCAAACCCATTTTTCATACTTTGCAGTGAGTTTACCCTGAGCTTGCCGAAGGGCTCTTCGTACTTCAAGTCCCCCCGCCGGTTCCGGCCAAACACCACGGGACTCACAAATATTTATGGCGGTCAGCCCAAAACAAATCATTTTTGTGCGGAAAATAACACAATCCGCTCAAAAAAAACAAAAAAAGAAAAAAGAACGAAAGTATATACTTCCGAAAAAGAAAACCAACATCCCCAAAAAGCACACGGCCAGTATAAACAAAAGCGCGAGACAATACCCCAAAACCAAAAAAATGCCTGTTTACAAAACACCAAACTCACTCGCTAAACTTTCATCCCCGATACGACTGTCTCAAACACCATTTCCCCATTAACAACCCCCTGTACTTTAGCCGTATATTTCCTGCCCTTATATTTCGTAAGATGGCCCAGAATATATAACCGCTGACCAGGCTTAACCGTTAAGCGAAACTTAGTAGACTCTATCCCCACAAAACCTATAAAAGCGTCAACTTCTAATACCCCACAAACAAAAAAAGTCAAAAGCTGTGCCGCCGCCTCTATCATTATCACACCAGGCATAAGAGGCCGACCAGGAATATGACCCCGTACCCAGAACTCCTCCGCTGTTACATCCTTGTAGCCTAAAATCAGATATTTCTCTTTATCATACCAAAGAACACCATCGAGCTGTTGCATCTCATAACGCTGAAAATTTACCTGCTCAATCGCTTCTTTGTCGAATACAGGGGCTGATTCCAGGTCTATCTGAGATAAATCAAACAATAACAACGGTGGCATCGGTTACCCCTACATACAAACGCACCATGCCTTCAAAAACCTACCACCAGATACGCTACCCTAAACCAACTACGCCCTAATCGCCGACTAAAAGGCGATTAGGTTCGCGGATTCTAAAAACTCCAACTTGGTTACTGGGTTGATCTAATCTCTAAAACACGGCTGCGAACTACCTGGGCCGCTTGTTTCACGCGCTGCATCTGTTTGCGCACTCGCGTACCTGCAGCCTTGTTGCCGCCCTCTGCTTTGCTTACATCGGCTTCAATTTCTGCCACCAACACTTTCAAATCTTCATATTCCTGCATTGTTTTCCTCCATATTACAGGTTAGAATTCGATAGAAACTTAACCACTTACAAACTTTTTGTCAAAGAAAAATGCCCTTTTCTGGCAAAAAAACGATATTTATTTTTCGGCTCTTTTGAGGTCAAATCGCCACTTTTTTCGTCAATTCCGCGATTCTTTTGCCCCTGCGGGTACATTGACGCTCCACTCGCTCGTCCGGCTTGCCTATCGATACAGGCCCGTAATGGTCCCCCTTAGGGTCTCCCCACACCACCATCCCGCTTATCAACATCGCCTCTATTATGCCCATAATCGTCGTTTCATTGCCCCCGCCGATGTTCGCTGAACTGCTGAAAGCCCCCCCAATCTTGCCATCCAGCTGACCGTGCCTGCTCACCAAATCATCAAACATCTGCTTAATCGGCCCTGCCATATGACCGTAATAAGTAGGCGAACCCACAACTATTGCGTCATAACCAAAAAGATTCTCTATTTTAACATCCTCCACTTTTTTGCACTCCGTCGGCAATCCCTCGTCGTTCATCGCCTTCGATATAATCTCTGCCATAAGCTTCGTATTACCGCTGCGTGAGTAATAAATTACTATCCCCTTTGCCATTTCTTGCCCTTTCTCTTTTTATGTCTTTCCAGCTGAAAAATTAAAGATTTCAAAAATTAGAACCCATTTAATCTTTGGATTTCTCTGCAGTAGTCGTTTTCTCCACATGACTTAAATATTTCTTCGAATAGGCAATCTTCTTTGCGAACTTCTCAGGTTCCCAGCAATTATCTAAAAATTCCCGGTGGAGTTCCTCTGTCTTTTCACGCTCATTCAAATAATAATAACAATTCGCCATGTGATAATAAAGTTCATACTTGTGCTGACCATATTCAGAATACTCTAACGACTTTTCGTAATATTTCAACGCCTCCGGATAATCCTTTTCAACATAATAACAGTGCCCAAGTTGCTTCGCCGCAACAGGATACTCAATGCTCTCCGGCCTCATAAGAATCTGCTTCAAATATTTCTTGCTCTGGTTGTAGTCTTCCTCGCGATAATAGCAAAGGGCCAGCTCCAACTTGGCAGTTCCGTAATGAGCTCTTAAACTAAGAGCCTTCTCAAACAGCTCCTTCTTCCGCGCAGAATCTCTTATACGCACACCCTCGTAAACATATGCACCCGCATAACAATACTGCTTAATAAACTCGAGAAGCTCCCTGTTTATCTCGTTCACACTCTTGGCCACCGTCTTCTCAAGAACCCAAATCTCAAAACCCTCCTTTCTCGCGTTTTCAAGATAATCCTCTAACTCATCTGTCTCATAAAGCCAGTAAAAAAGTGCACGCGAAAAGTTATAGCCTATAGGCCAGTTATAAAGCTGCTTCTGTGTCATCGGAAAAAGACGCTTCAGATTAGGCTTTACTCCCTCTTCAATCCTTTCTTTCAGTTCCTTCGCACGCCGAATATCAGGATTGCCGAGCATTACCTTACCATTCAAAATCCGGTTCTCATCCCCCAGAAATGTAGCCAACCCCTCGTTAAACCATATAGGTGGATGCTTATAACTCGAATGAACAAGATGATGAACTATCTCGTGAAACAGCGTTCCTACTTCATCAATCCTGCCTCCCGACCGTGATAAGCGGTGGGTATATATCGTGTTGGTCTCTATTACATAATAGCTGCGGTTCGTCTTGCTCTTATGGCCATGCTTGCGAAGAAGCTTAAACGTCTCCGACTGGCTCTCAGAAAGATAAATCGTCACATGTTTGCCGGTAACGCCCCTGAAATACCTCCGGGAAATATCCGTCAAAAACGCCTCCACATTCACCTGCACCAACTGCACATAACGCGCGTCTAAATCGCTGTGAATCGTAAAGTGCCTGCTCTTATATGTTTCTCCCGAAACGTCCCCCAAACAAAAAAGGCCAAAAACAGAAAACAGAAAAATCAATCTTCTCATTTACTTTCTGCCTTTTTCTCCAGCGGGATTATCTCCGGCTCACCGAAACCGTCCGGAACTTCAAAATCAAACACCTTCTCATCTACCCCCTCGTTGACCTTTGCCTCCAACAGCTCTATCTCATATATGTCCTCCTCCGTCGAGACTGCAACTATCTTCGAAGGTAAATCAAGTCCTTTATTAATCCAGAAATCCACCGAAATATAATCGTCCTTATAAACCGAATCGGCCTTGACCTTCAAATGCAACTGCACCAAATCGCCCCCCTCATCCCCTTTCTGCTCAACCAGCTCTATCTCAAACTCCTTCTTCAAATCCTCCGACTTGCTAAAACCTATTACTGGAAAATTCCGCCGCGCAAGCTCAAAACCATCCACAGGCTTATCTGCCTCCGCCTGCTGATAACGCTTGACCTCCTTTATCTGCCAGTCAACATAAGTCAGCCACACCCCGTCGAAAATATAGTGCTCGATATATCTTTCCTCTTCGTCCTCATCCTGCTTTAGAGTACCGAAATTTATCCTTAACTTCGACCTCTCTCCGCAACGCTGATAATACAAAACCCCCTTCCGAATAGTCTCCGACTCGAACAATGGCTGCCTGAACTTGTACACAATCTTCCCTTCGTAGGACTCAAGCCCCGCCGCACTCGCCTTCAACCGCTCCAAAACTCGCTCAACACAAAAACCCTTCTCGTTCTCGGCGCCGACCGCAGTACCGACACCACACGCCCCTGCCAGACAACTGTTAACCGTATACAAAAAAATCAAACACGCTTGTGCAAAAAACTTCTTTACCATATCACGCTTCCGCTTCTAAAAACCTTGTCCGCCGTTTTCTTTTTCGATTATTTCAAGCACTTGCTCTATCCTGTCAATAGTAAAATCC
>Ga0307379_10006837_pt1 | contig 15594 bp, 12 predicted proteins | sample UN2MG_FD_202237 | JGI IMG/M metagenome (GOLD analysis project Ga0307379, IMG submission 202237) | Soil microbial communities from Risofladan, Vaasa, Finland - UN-2 | ecosystem: Environmental > Terrestrial > Soil > Coastal area > Acid sulfate soil | place: Finland: Risofladan, Vaasa | collected... | reverse complement strand
AGAACGTGATTGTTACTTTCTTTGGAAGATTTATTTGGGTTGTAGACTCTATTTTCCTTAGACTTGATAGCCCTTTTTATGCCCTTTGCGGCCTGGCCATTGGGCCTTCTCTTATTCTTTTTCTTCCAACATGAACTTCGTTTGGTATATTTGCGTTTGACTCTTATTTTTGCCATATAATCCATCACCTTCATTTTTGAGTTATATGTCTTTGCAATATCTGAAACAAAGAAACAAACAGTGTATTAGCCATATACTGAGGTTGCATGTTGAATACGGTAAGATTGTAAGCCTGCTGAACCTCAAAAATCATTTCCTTGAAACATCTCGTTGGCTTCGGAACTCTCTCTTTGAATTTTTCGCAAGCTTGTTTTACCTCCTCTGATTCTACAATGGAAATATCTTCCATTTTTACGTTTGCAGCATGCATCATCATGAAATAGATGAAATTAGCAACCTCGCAAAGAAAATCCTGAGAAGTTACGCCCTTGCCAAGTACTTCTGAACTGCTTTTTATGGCAACATCAATCTGTTTGTCCGCGATAGCCTTGACGAATGTTCCAACAGATCTACTACTTGCCAATCCAATCGCTTCTGTCACAAGCGCCAAGTCGATCTTCTGTCCATAAGCCATCAGGGTCTCAAGCATAGACAGCGAAAGGCGAATGCTTCCGCGAGAGGCCGAAGACAAGGCCCAAAGCGCATCTTCCTCTATCTCTGTCTTCTCTAGCTGCGCAACTTTCTTGAGATGTTCAAAAATGTCTTTTGAACCATGTCTTCTAAAATCAAGACACATACATCTTGTCTTGATGGTTTCTGGGATCTTTTCGTCTTCTGTCGAACAGAAAATGAAGATCAAATGAGACGGTGGCTCTTCGATGATCTTGAGCAACGCTTCCCACGAGTCCCTGGTCAAACGATGGCATTCGTCAACGATCCAAATGCGTTTCCGCATCATGGTTGGCGAAAGAACAATCTTCTCCTTCATTTGTCGAATGTTATCAATGCCGTTGTTTGTTGCTGCGTCTGTTTCGACAACATCCGAAACGTTTTTGGCGGAAAAGATATCCTGGACATAGGGATCAGTAAGCGGCGGGTTTGGATTCATTCCCGTAGAACAATTGATCATTGCCGCTAAAATTCGAGCAAGCGTTGTCTTGCCGGTTCCAGCAGGGCCGACAAACAAGTAACTATTGGACAAAGTATTGTTCTTTACCTGGTTTTCCAATAGCCGCTTGACATGGTTTTGCCCACAGACATTCGAAAGCCGTAACGGTCTGTACTTGTTGTAAAGCGCCATTTTAAAGGACCCTCCCTAACTGGTGCTCCAAATGCCCAAGCATCGTACCCCACTCGTTAGAGATAGTATAATCCACTCCATTAAAAGAGTCCAGTGAAGTTTCTGTACTATGAGAGTCCCTGTCTTTTGCGCTACATCTATGAGGACCAACTACACGAATTACTATTCCATTTCTTTCTTTTACAGCCGTAACCTCATTTATAAACCTGACATCTGGAATAATGAAAACATCAGCCTTACTATTTTCTATCTTTCGTACAACGCATTTAATCCATAGTTGGTTATCAAACATTTTTCTCATTATCTCAGTTCCGAAGAACTGCATAATGTCTCTTATCTTCATTTTTCCAGTGCGATTCAAGAAAACATCCCCTCGAATTGAAATAGGAATATTTTCCCAATCGTATTCTGTTTGCTTGTTCTTGTCGTCATCGTTTCCAAACAAAGATTCTCGATCCAATCCGAGAACATCAGCTAAAACTTCTTTTAAGGAATCCGCGTAAGCTACTATCTCTACGTGCTTCCCTTTTGATTCAGCCATGCATCTCAGAACGTTGGCAACATAATTCTTGCCAACGCCCTTTTTTCCCATAATGCCTATTATTTTCACTGGATCAACCTCTTAGTTCTTAAGCCATTCCTCTGGATGATCAATGGCGTAATCTACCATTTCTTCAATCAGTTCTTTGAATTTGATCTTTGGCTTCCAGCCCAAAACCTTTTGCGCCTTCGAACTGTCGCCTTGCAACCAATCAACTTCGGTAGGTCTAAAATTGTTCTGATCAACTTCAACATGCTTTTCCCAGTCCAAACCAGCTCTCCCGAACGCAAACTCTACAAGATCACGAACAGAATGAGATTCTCCAGTAGCAATTACATAGTCATCTGGAGTATCGTGCTGAAGCATCAGCCACATTGCTTCTACGAAATCCTTGGCATGACCCCAGTCCCGCTTTGCTTCCAAATTACCAAGCTTCAGACTATTAACCTTGCCATGCTTAATAGCAGCAACTCCTTGGGCAACCCTTTGAGTAACAAACTCTTGACCACGCCTGACCGATTCATGATTAAACAGAATGCCCGTACAGATAAACATATTGTATGCTTCGCGGTAGTTTCGAGACATCCAATGCGCATAGAGCTTGGCTGCGGCATATGGACTCATAGGATGGAATATCGTTTCTTCGTTGTGAGGAGGAGGTATCTTTCCGAACATTTCTGAAGTAGATGCTTGATAGAATTTAGACGAAGGACAAAATGCTCGAACTGCTTCTAGTAGCCTGGTTGTACCAATTCCAGTTATTTCTCCGGTCAGTTCTGGCTGAACAAAGCTACTAGCTACAAAAGATTGAGCAGCCAAGTTATATACTTCGTCCGGCTTGGCCTGCTTGATGGCTTTGAATAAAGATGGGGTATCCAACATATCCCCATCAATTATCTCAATCTGTCCATTCAAGTGGTCTATTCTTTCGGTAGTATGAGTTGATGTCCGTCGTTTCAGCCCAAATACCTTATAGCCTTTAGACAGAAGCAGTTCAGCAAGATATGACCCATCCTGACCGCTAATTCCGGTAATGAATGCCTTCTTTTCCATAATTTCCCCTAAGTTATAAACGACTGAACTTTTACTGAAGAATTTGCTTTTCGCTCAACAAATCAGGAATATTCGGGTTTTCCATATAATCTACTCCGAACTTCTTAACCAGCATTCTGTCGTCTTTGAGAGATTCAGGAAGAACGGCTCCGTCAAAATCATCCCCTATTCTTCCGAGTTGACGAAGAAGCATGTACTCTCTCTGAATCTTAGTGTACTTTTCCCATTGATCTTTATAGAAATAAATTACATAAAGCTTACTGGTGAAAAGCGACTCAGGTTCCCTAATCCCTTTGATTTTTGAGTCCCATTTCTGACTCTTAGGGCTCGGATTGTTGATGATCATGGCACAACCGACCATTGATGCATCTACATGACCCAGAACTTCAGGATACATCTCCCTTAGTCCCTTGACGATTTCCTCTGCCTCATGGCAGATTTCCCATTCAGGTGCTTCCTTTGGCATGTTCTTCTCCTTTTCACTGTTACGCTTCAGGCCATTCTCTATTTTGATTATACTACAACGAACCAAACCTCTCTTCAGCATCGCTATCGGCTTCTGCCATCAAATTGTCAACGCTTTCAAACCTACTCCCATTCGGCATCTTAAGGCCAGTTTCCCATAGAAAAGGGCTTGGCTTCATTTGAGTAACATTTCCCCTAAACTCCCTGATCTTTGAAAAACACAAGAACAGCTTCTTTCTTGCTCGACTCATGGCAACGTACATCAATCTGCGTTCTTCTTCGACTTTGGATTCTGTATCTTCTTCTTGAAAAACCCTATAGTGTGGAATGTAGTATGAATTGCAATGAGAAACAAAAACAACATCAAACTCCAAACCCTTTGACCCATGCATGGTCATTATCTTTACCTTGTTTTCCTCGTCCGTATCATCGTCCGTCTGAAGCGTTATGTTTTGAAGGTAGGTAGACAAGTTGGCCTTTGACCCAGCCATGTATGTGTCAACATCATGGGCTAGTTCTTCTATGTTCTGAACGCGATCATTCTGAAGCGATGAATCGGCATCCATTCGAGCCATAAATCCGGTTCTTTTAAAAACCTCAATCATCTTCTCGCCAGGCATTGGCTGGGCAGCGCCGAACGCATCCAATAAAGTCTTTAGCGACCCACCCTTCTTCGGATTGGAAACAACGAAATCAGAAGCCGCTTTAAGAACAGAGATGCCCTGTTTTTCAGAGTTGTTCTCGATCAATGCCATGGTCTTTGGGCCAATTCCGCGACAACATTCTTCGCAAACTCGATCAAAGGTTATGCGGTCTTGGTCATTTACCATGAGCCGCAAAACGTCAAGACCAACTTTAACCTCTTTGCGGTCAAAGAAGGTATGACCCCCAATCAGCCGGAACGGAATTTTTCTTCGTACAAACTCCTGTTCAATTACTCTAGAACACGAATTTGTCCTGAACAAAACAACAATTTCAGACGGAGGAACATTCCTACCTAAACATTCATTGACCTTGGTAGCAATGCTTGACGCCATTTCAAGGTCGTCTTCATACGAACAAATGACCGGAAGATCTCCATCTGGGTTATCGGTCTTTAGCTCAGTTTTGATACCCGATTTGTTTTTTTCGATCAGCTTCTGACAACAACCAAGAATTTGAGGACTAGAACGGTAGTTTTTCTCAAGTTTTACGATCTTTGCTCCAAAATCCTGCCTGAACTTCTCGATATTCTGAGGAGTTGCGTTGCGCCAGCCGTAAATGCTTTGATGAAAATCCCCTACACATAAGATGTTTTTATGCCCAAGGGCCAACAGCTTGAGAAATTCGTACTGAGCTACATTGGTATCCTGAACTTCGTCAACACTAATATATTTCCATCTGTTTCGATACCGTTCCCGTATGTCATCATTTTCTTTCAAAAGCCTAATACCGTAGGTAATCATCCCTGTAAAATCAACAGCGTTGTTGGCCTTCATTTCGTCAAAATAAAGCTTAACGGCCCTCAACTCGTTCTTGTCTAAATCGATATACTCAAGCGTTTCAGCTTCAGTCATGCATTTGTTGCGCATGGTTTCAATAAATGACAAAACCATATTAGAGGACTTTGTTACGCTAAACCGCTCGTTGTCTTCTTCAAAATCTTCAAACAGAGACTTCTTAATGCATTTTCTGATCAGCTTTTGTTGTGCATCAGTGTCATAAATGGTAAAGCCTTTACCAAGACCGATCAAGTGTCCGCAATGACGCAACATTCTTACGCAAAGCGAATGAAACGTACTGACAATGACTTTTGAAGCATTCTCCGGCCCAATGACCTTTGTAATGCGTTCCCGCATTTCGTTTGCAGCCTTGTTGGTAAAGGTTATTGCTAGAATATGGATTGGATCAACACCAAAATCTACGAGCCGCTTGACTCGCTCAGTAATGCAAGCTGTTTTTCCAGAGCCAGGTACAGCAGTAACCAAAGCTGGACCAGTTCCATGTTCAATGACAATCTTCTGCTGCTCATTAGGGACCATGTATTTCCTCCACTGACAATCATATCTTGCCAGCGACATTAAATCAAGAACTAAATTTTAGAACTTCACTTTATTGGACATGACCCAGAATCGCACTCCAATGCAGAGGCGAACCCGGTTACTTCCTTGTCTTCTAAATGAGTTATCTGTTTGCAGGAAGCTGAAACCTTATCGTAGGTTTCCTTGGAAATAGCTTCCAATGGAGCCTGATTAAATCCATGGTCTGAATGGAGGAGGAACGAAACGCTCTTTATCGATTCGTCGTAGTTTTCTTTAAGCCACGTCTTGATCTCTGGCAACTCTTCTTTCTTGTAGTAAACGGTTACACTAACAGAATTATCTGCCCAATACGTCTGAAGCCATTTAACCCATTCGAGTTGCTGAATTGCGTTCAAAGACTGAGCGCAAATAGCATTTTCAGAAGACTTTACTGGGAACGAAACGACCATTGTATCACGGTCCGGAGACCCGTCGTAGTTTCTCTGAGGCTCTACATGGTATCCATTCTTCACGCAAAGAGAAACCAAAGAATCATCACTGGCCATTCTGATTCGGCGAATATAATAAGGGCTGTAAGCCGGATGTACGCCTGGCGTTACTCCTGCCAAAAGACTGAGCGTTCCGCTTGGCTTACAAGTCGTTAGCTTGACCGATTCTTTTACACCAATAATCTTAGAATACGTCTTGTCTACTGATTCGATATGCTTGTATACTTTTGTAAAAATCTCAGGCTTTCGAAGATGCTCCGCCTGAAGAAATCCGGTTACTCCAATACCAAGACGATGATTTCTCTTGGCAACCTCGTTCGTGTGGTCATTGATGAACCGTAAAGTAGATATCGTTTTGACGACCTTGTACATCAGTTCTGCGACCTTTACGAATTCGTTTTCGTCCTTGATATTCGGCAAGAAGATCTCTGCAAGATTACAGGACTCGTAGGGCTCTAGGGGAATCTCTCCGCATTGCAAGTTGTTTACATACAATGACTTATGCTTTCCGTTGGCTGTTTTCCCATCAAAAGCACCAATGAAAAAGTTGTGATATTCATCAACGGTACCATTGTAAACGTCTTCTTCTCCGTCTGTCTCGATACTGATTACTTTGTGGTTGAAATTAGCTGCTGCTTCTTTAAGGTCGTCCCAGAAACGGAACGGACTGCTCTCCCTTAACATTTCAGGAGAAATACTATGACTCTTGCATTCACTTGCCCATTCTTTCTTCATGGGCTCTCTCTTAAACAAGAATTTCAAATCGAGGAAAACCTTGATTTGTTTTTCCTTAAGAATATCTCTTTTCGCAAGAATTGTCTTCCGCATTCCTTCTTTTCGGTTCTTTCTCTTTTCCTCGTCTTTCCATGTTACTTTGTTTGAACAAGACTTAGAACAGTAAGCAACTTCTCTATGGCCATGGTGAACAACAAAGTCTTTTCTACAGTTTTCACATTTTTTATTAATATATACTTCTTTTCCATCTATATAACAATCGTATCCCTGAGAACAAAGTTCCTGATAAAACTTGACTGTTCGAGGGTCAAGATTTACTACCAACGAATCGAACCCGCATTCTAATGCAGCCCATTTTGCCAGTCCTACAATTCCTCTAAGATGATATTTTCTCCATTTAGAGAAACTCAAAGGCAGTCCGTTCTCCTTAGCGTATTGATCCCATTCTTCTTTTGAAAACCTTCTACTCAGCTTCTTAGTCAAGGCAAGTGCATGTCTTTTTAAATCATCATTTGTTTGACCGCAATACTTTCCGTTGAGTTCTTCTTTAACAGAGACAGACATATTTTCTTTGTACTGGGACCATTTTTCTTCAGACCATTCAGTACGGGCTCTCCTCATTGGATTATTGTCGCCGGTCATAAGGCTTCCATGTAATAAATCGTGAGACTTACGACTCATAAGTTCTAAATTTAAAGGACTATTGTTCTTTCCGTTCCTGTCTTTGTGATGAACAACCTCTCCTGTCTTTATCTTTCGTCCAATCTTAAACTCAGAAATTATTCTGTGTTCTGATTTTGTAGATTTAAATCCCATGGATACCCACCAATAATCTTGGCTTCTGGAATTAGCTTTTGGAAAAATATCCTTAATTGATGCTTCGTATCTCGTTAAAGTTCGCAGACCGTTTCCGATAACCAGATCTTTAGCCTGTTTATAGTCACCGTCTGTCGTAAGGAACTTGTGATTAGGAGTAACCCTCAAAACAAGACCGTCTTCTAGAGTAACTTTTACGACAGGACTACTGTATCCAGTAATTCTCGGATGCCTCATCGTCCTAGCGACAACATTCTTATTTTCATCCAAACAAAAAACAGGAACATCTTTACCTTCTTCAGCCAACTGCTTGATCGGAACATTTCCTCTTCCGTCTGCAACATAGACCAACGTACTTCCAGTCAAACACGGGTTTGTTCCCATGATTTTGGGATCAGGTCTGTAGTTTTGACCGTCAGCCAACCTTCCAAACTTCCTGCAATTCTTCAGATTAACAAGCCCATAAGCCTCGCCTTCTCCGTTGTATCCGCTCCAGAATCTCTCATGCAGATATTCAAACTTGTTACAGATGACCGAATTGTTTGACATTGATCTCCAATTCGGAACACTTCCTTTGGCAAAGTTCTTTGCATCGAAATACTGATAGTCACTGACATCGCCCAAAGCAATCTGAGCTGATCTTCTGACGTTTCCGGCTACAACAACCTTTCCAATGATATTCAGAACATCCAAACAGTCGATGGGACGCATTTTCTTTCCGACTCTTTCCTTGAGAACAGAGCAGATATTATCAATGCCCCAGCAAAGGTCTTCCGGGCCTGAAGCCGTTCCGCCAAAGCTCTTGATGGCCGCGCCTTTTCCTCGAATGCAGATGGTAGAATAGCTGAATGACTTTCCCGTAAAGAAAAACGAGTTGAGAACTTTACGAAGCAGTTCAACCCATCCCTCACGATTGTCTGGAACTACGAAATCAACGTCTTTTTCATCTAGGCGAACAATATTTACGTCGTGTTTTACCTTTGGAATTTCAAAAACATTTTCTGCTTGGATATTGTATCCAACCCCGCCCCCCAGCATCAACTCATTAAATACGAAACAGAACGGATCGATAGGATGATTCACGTTACAACACCAACAATTCATCATGCTATCTCCGCCGATTTTGTCTACCGTCTTTGTTCCAAGCTGCCATAAGGCACGTCCGCTGAAGCTGCCTTTAAGATTGAAAACATAATCATATAAAGACTTTGTTTCTTCTTCTGTAAACTTTCCGCCGATCTTCAAAATACCATTAACGGCCCGTCCTACGGTTTCAAACCATTCTTCGGTTCTCTTTTCTGCTTCAACTTTTCTAGCGTAGGTTCTTTTGTAGACAACGTATCCAACCGGACCCCAAGGAGGCGTTTTGCTCTTGTAGGAATTGATGAATTTCGACGACAGTTCTGTAACAAACATGACAATGTCTCTCCTCTTCTCTTCAGTTTCTAAAACTATGGGCCGGTCTACGCAGACCTTGCTTTGTGAAGGTTAAATGCTTCTGCCTTTCCGCCGAATCTCTCTATGCGTCGAAGAGAAGTCCCGTCAAGGACCCCTGCCTCTGCATAGCAAAGATTAGTTCTATCAAAGACTGCTACAAAGGGAACCCCTGTAACTTTCTCTTTGAAGGACAAAGAATCAAAATCATCTGATGCGTACTTAACAACTCTATACTCGTCTTCGAAGAACGATTTTCTCATATGTTCAAGTTGTTTTTCGCAATGTGGACAATCGTCCGATATCACTACATAAATCACGGTTTTTCTCCTATACTTTCCTCTTTATTTTGTTTTAACCTGTCCCTCAAACATCTCTGTCTTTATTTTCCTTCCGGCAGCCCTTCTGAACATATTTGCCGTTTTTTCCATCTGTCGGTCTGCTTCTTCTATGTCCATTTTTTTCCCGTTGTAAACGCATGAATCCCTAAAAATAACACCGCTCCTAATGCTTCCGTCTTCCATTTTTACAAGAAGAGCAAGCTTTCCCAAATCAGGATGGTACTTGGCCGTTATTATCGTTCCATGGAGGATTACCTTCTTCTCCGGCTTGTTCAGGTCGTCTGTCAACAGGATTTGATTTGGCATTCGATCTTTCCTTTCCAACAAGAGCTTGCTTCAAAGCATCTAAGAATTGCTCCTTCTTTTCAATACTAAGTTTTAATCGTATCTCTGTCATTGACTCCATCCAACTCTCGCCCATTTCTTGAATTAGGTGCCAATCATGATAGGTCAAAAATCCGTAACCTTGTTTCTGAATGTCCTTCGGCATGCCAAGTCTAAGGTCAATACTTCTGAATCGTGATTCCAAATCTATCATCATGTCTTCCGGAATAAAACCGTCCGGAAAACGGTCTTTGTATTCGTCCTTAATCTTTACTTTGTCGCATTGAACACAAAGAGGAACGTCGTCGGCAGGCTTATTCAGCTCAAAAGCAACTCTGGCAACTGTCTTTCTGTATACAGACGGAGAAATGAGTCCGTACATTCTGCATTTCAAATGTCTGTATTTGTATATCGAACACTTATCTCCCTTGAGGAAAACACAAGGACGACTGGCTTGATTTCCTATAATGTAGTTTCGAACGCAAGCCATCGTTATTTCCAGCCGTCTCGGCCTAATCATTCGATCTACTACGCCTTCTCGAATGCTCAAATATTCAGCGTAATACATATTTGGACATCCAGCTTTGCAACAAATACACCTATGATCGCAAGTTGTCTCAGGAAGTTCTGTATAGGCCGCCCTGACTTCTCTGATTGAATCAGCAATCGTAGAAGTATTTGGATTCATTCCGTAAGGATGCTTCATGTTCTACCTCCACGCTTCGATCACTACTCTAATGGCCCCAACCATATTTATCAAGAACAAAATTAAATTTAACATGAATAAGTATTTAAATCCGTGAATTGCACTAAAACCAATCCAGCATATATTGGAAAGCATATATGTAACAAACATTATACCCATTCCCATAGATGCAAAAATCGTAGCAGCGATAATCAGAAGTGATCCTAAAACCTCAAGGTACTTCGAAATTCTTTTTCTTTCCAAAAAACTCGATATTGATGAGACTAACCTTTTTATTCTCTCCGATTGTCCTCCAGTTGGGGATGAATACAGATTCAAATCCGTTGGCATAAATATAACCCTTTGCAACAATGCTCGCCATGACTGCCTTGTAAACAGAATCAGGTCCTATACAACTCAATCGGATACCCTTGTTTTCATTGCAAGGCAAAGCTATCGCTGTAGCTAGTCGCGAGATAGCTTTTTCATCTTCACTATCCTTTGAACTTACCTTGTATTCCTTAAATTCAGAAGGTCTTTCTGTCGGAGCCTCAGAAGCAACAAACTCAACTGCCATAATCCCATCGTCGGTTCTCTTGAATGATAAATCCAAGGAAAGAACAATATTCGCCTTAGCAACCTGCTGATTCAATGCGGCTACCGACTTAATCGCCTGGTTAATGGCTTTCTGCTTTACTGCCCTGCCAACAAAATACCCATTTTCTCTAAGAAGCCACGCCATCGCGGAAGAAACCTTCCTCGTATGACCGGGCTCGTCAGATCCTTTTATCCTAAGTACCACATCTTTGCTCATGCGACTGCTTCCTTGATGAGTCCAGATTCCTTTCCCATCTCCTCAAGACGATTCTTGATCGTTGCCCGGCTTGGAATAATTATAGTTGCAACGCCTGACTCAGACTTCTCCATGTCAACATCAAAGTCCTCATAGCCCAAACTCTTTACCTTTTTCTTGATTTCTGCCTTGGAACAGCTTGGACTTGCCGTAATAGAAACTTTCTTCGTTTCACAAATCAAATAGAACAGATCGTCCAAAGTATGGCAATCTGCTATTTTAGTAGCGATACCCAAATCCAACGAATCTTTGGCAACGCTTCTCAACGAATCTTCAATTTCTAGCCTGTCAAAAACCTCTGTTTCCGCAGGGAACAAATCAGCTATGAAAACGGTATCTCCGCTTTCGCTGGTTACATAAGCATTATTAGTAACACAGATCTTTGTTGGGTTGTTGTTTAGTATTTTCTGGAATTCCTCTGGAGTCATTGGAGTAGAATAAAAATGCGTCTTATCTTCCAAATGAGTCCAGATGTTCTCTACCCAATGTCCGTCAATAGAGCATTTTACCTTATACTTTTGGAGAGGATATTTGCAGGTTGCCATATAGAACTGCATCGGAGTAACGCCAATTTTAGCAAGATCTGATTTTTTGAACAAGTGAGTCTTGCGACCTGTAAACGGACAAACCCGCAGAATAGGATAGTACTTGTCAATCCACAAAGTTGCATAGTTCTGCAAATGCTCCTGCAAGGTTACGCCAGCCTTTTTAAGCATCAAAGGGGTAATTTCTTTGACCATCTTTTGGGTATATGGGTTGAAAACTCTAACCTTCTTCGCCTTAAGAGTAAAGTTTGAGTAAACCCTATTTAACTTATTCAACGAGCCTACAGTAGTCCTCTTCCTCCGCCTCGTCTTTTTAGGAAAACCTCCATTCCTAAGAAGAATATTGAAATTGTAAACAGAAAGATAATTAGCCTGTTTTCTAAAGTCTAGATTCTTCTCATACTCTAACCATAAAGGATAATCGACAAGAAACTGAGACCTCGTATATCCCTTGTAAACAGACGACAGATATTCGTCATCCATCTTTTCTATCTGATTTCCTGTTATGGGACACTTCAAATAACTCTCTTCTTTGCCAGAAAAATAAGCCTGATTGATAACCCTGAGATAACGCCCCGCTGTTGGTTCGATCACATATCCGTAAGAACAAAGAGGAAAATCCTTGTAAAGCTTGCGGTACTTCTTTAAATCTGTTTTATGACGCAAATGCTGACGATCTATATTCGGAACCATTTCTCCGCAAATTGGACACTTTATCATCGGATTGTTCTTATATGACCTGGATATGTTTCTGAAGTTCTTTAACTGATTCAACATACAAGAAATCATGTACGCATTGAAAGCGTAACCGTTCGCCTTTGCACATTTCTTCAGATCAAAATTTCCAGCCGCGAGCCAAATGATTTCATCATGAAGATGACATCCGGCCTCCAAGTCTTTGTGCATATAAGGACCGAAATACCTGGACCAAGTATGTTTAAAAATACTGTAGTTATTTACAATCTTGGCCAGTATCTCCTCGCTCTTTTCTTTAGCCTCCTGATGCTTCTGTTGGTTTTTCTCCGACTTGGAATCCTTAAATTGCATCGCAATAGCAGCAGCCGCCTGATATTCGGCTATAACATCCTCTATAAACTTACCATCTATCTTTTTAATATCGTGCTTCCATTTTTTCTTTACTTCACGAAGAATCTGCTTTTCTAACTTATTCATATATTCTCCTAGCTGCCATAACAAATCTTGCAAAACTCACAAAACCTACAAGGAGGTTTTGATCTAGTATAATTCGAATCGCGTTTCGGAAGCTTATTACATGATAGAATTTCAACCAGCTCCAACGCCTCTTGTTTGATTCGCTCAATCATCTTGTCGTCTCTCGGAACAAACATCTCCTTTATCTCTTGAGTATCCTTTGACTCATACAAAACAACTGCGCCTTTAAGGTCGAGTATCCACATGTAAATGTTAACTTGGACAACGTGCTTTGGATCAGCCTCGGTAAGATCAAAGAAATCCTTGCTCTTGATTGTCTTAAAATCGACAACAAAAATGTCCAGATTAGTCCCTTTCTTAAATCTGGAATTACTCAGGTCAACAACAGCATCGCAATGACCATCAAAATTATACTTGTCCTCCGACTTTACTCTTAGCTCCTCGTACTCTGCCTTGTTACACCCACAACAACAAGACCACCCAGTTTCTTTGCTCGGATCAAAAATCCCAAGCTTCTCTTTGTCTCCGTATTTCTTGTGACACTTAGGATTAATGCATTTCCATACACCTCTAAGAACCCCTGCCTCGTTTAGGTATTTTTCCCATCGAGAATGGGCATAATGGCCATTATCGAATATCCTTTCGATACGAGGATCAACGTCTTCATATCCTTTTGTCAAAAACTTTGATTTATGATTGTAATATTGATATGCTATCTTTCTGTGACAATACCCCCAAGCACTAGGGTGAAAAATATCATATGCACGAGTATTGTCTACGGCCTTCTTGACCATGTAATCTCGAACAATTTGTTCTACCCTTGCTGGCATGTCTCCGTAAACGTTCATCAATTTCTCTCCCAAAGACCAGACTTGCTCATGGTTTCGTCAATAAGCTTCTTCATGCCTTGCGCTCCATTGTCTTTCAAAAAAGAGTCAGGATCGCTGTCTGTAGGCAACGTAGTAAAACAATGAGACAAAGACTTGTGACCAAAATAAGATCCAGTATTGAAAGCCAACATAAGCTCATTGGCTCTTTCGTTATGCTTCAATCCAGCCTCATCTCCATCAAACATAAAAACGATCTGATGAGTATATCGCTTCAGAAGATAGGCATGCATTGGCGTAAATGCGCCCCCAAGAATGCCAACCGTATTTGAAAACCCAAAGGCATGCATGGCAATTACATCAAACTGTCCTTCTACAATGATGGCATAACCCTTTTCCCAAATAGATTTCATGGCATTATGCATGCCAAAAAGAGTTTCCCCTTTAGGATAGCTTTCATTCCAATATTTAGGCTCACAGTCGTCTGTAACGCCCCTTACAGATAGGGCTATCAAATTAGAATAAGGATCGAAAATTGGAATGACTATTCTACCTGAAAAACAATGATCGACAGCAAAAGGGACAAATCCAAGTCTGAAATCAGAGATTGTTTCTACGTCCAATCCTCTTTTTTCTGTAAGATACTCACGTCCAAGCTCTCCTGGTTTTTGAAACAAGGAGAGCCTGGACGCTCCGTATAAATACTCTCTGTCTTTTTGGGACAGTTCTCGTATTCTGATCGATCTGTACTGCAACATTTTTACTCAGTCTTTGTCTGTTCCGTTGTATCGTCATCGGAACCTGTTTCCATCTTCTCTTCGCTTTCCTTCACTGACTTGATATGATCCACTATATCTACCGGAATGTCAATGTTTTTCTCCTTAATTGCTTCAACAATTTTGTCAACAATCTCGGTATCGTCAATCAAGGCGGCTTTCAGAGAATCGAAATCCTCATAATGCTCGCCAAACAGAGAAAATGTCTGTTCGTCCTCTTCTCCCTCGTTTTCGCTCTTATTTCTCTTGGTTTTGATGACCTTGGTTGACATGGCCAAGTCAATCAGTTGCTCCAGAGCATCCGGTTTCTTGCCAATGTAGTAGATCGGAACAACGCATTCCTTGTACGGAGGACCAAAACGGTTTTTAACAATCTGAACATTCGATCTGAGACCAATTCCTTCTCCGTTGGACATGATCTCCCGCTTGCCCTTCTTGGCATAAACAGAAGAAACACGAAGACGAAGTGAAGAATAGAACCTCAATGCTTCGCCATGCGGAGTCGTTTCGCCAGAATAGAACATTCCAATCTTCTGACGAATCTGGTTAACAAAGACTACCGTACAATTACCAAGCCTGGAAGCCCTTACAACATCAGGAAGACCGCGACTCATAAGCATTGCAGAAGCTCCGACTCTGGCTTCTTTATCAAGCTCTTGGTTCATGATCTTAGCTGGACGCAGACCGGTTACTGAATCAACTACAATCAGTGCAAACTTTCCACTTTGAGATGCGTCTATGATCATTTTGAAGTACGCTTCGCCGGTAAGCCAGCTATCGACTCTCAAAACATTCTTTGTAACAACTCCGAAGTTTTGCGCCCACTCAGAATGGTAACTGCTCTCGATGTCAATCCAAAGAACCCTCTCACCATTGGATGTTACATCGGCAGCAAGTCGATGGCCGAGACTTGATTTTCCGCCGCCATGAGGCCCAAAAAACTCACAAACATAGCCCCTAGGAACTCCTCCTTTGCCATGCTTTTCCATAAATTGAGGGGTAATCAAAGTATCCAACTCTTTGCAGCCAGTACTGATTACACTATCAATCGAGATGTATTCATCAGCTTGCATAATCAAGTCTTCGCTCTTGCAGCCTACAACCGTATTTAGCTGATCGATCAAAACCTGATTCTCGTTTTTTTCTTGTTTTTTCTTAGCCATTATAAATTCCTTTCGAATTCCTTGGGGGATTATGAATCCCCCAAGGACATACGC
>Ga0307379_10006836_pt1 | contig 15595 bp, 21 predicted proteins | sample UN2MG_FD_202237 | JGI IMG/M metagenome (GOLD analysis project Ga0307379, IMG submission 202237) | Soil microbial communities from Risofladan, Vaasa, Finland - UN-2 | ecosystem: Environmental > Terrestrial > Soil > Coastal area > Acid sulfate soil | place: Finland: Risofladan, Vaasa | collected... | reverse complement strand
CTGATAGATCTGCAGATATTTGCGAAAAAGACGAACATGCGTCCTCCGCAATTGCCAGATTCATGAGATAGTCGTCCACCGATGCGATGACTGACCGGAGTTGTGTTCCCTCAATCATCGTAATCACATGATCACCCTCGGCGGTTGTGGTCATGCTCTTGAGGTTGTCCGGTGCTAATGCCGAGGCAACACACCCTGCATTCCCATGCACCGTAGTGATCCTGCCCTTGATCTGCATCATGAGGCAAGTGCCTCCTGCCAGCCTTTGGTAAACATCCCCACCTTATCGCAGGGAATGGTTGCCCCGGCCCTGCGGATGTGTCCGCCGCCGTTGCCACCGCACACAGCTGCAAGCTTGTTGACCAGCGGTCCGAGCTCGTTATTGACTCCTGCAGGACAGCGTGCCGAGATTTTGCAGGAGTCCCCCGCGTTTGCATACACGAGCACCGGGTGGATGTGTTCCCGGTCCCGTGCAAGGATGTCTGCGACATCGCTTGTCAGGGTGACGTCACGCACTTCGTAGACACTGACCTGACCTTCTGGGGCAGGTAATCCCTTGATCGAATCGATCACGTTCATGCGGTGCTGCCGGGCAATCTCCCATGCCTGATCGAGATAATGGGAGGATCGCATGCAGAGTGTTGCCCCGAGATCGCCATGACCGGTTTTTCCGCAGGCATCAATTACCGCAGCGAGTGCATGGGCGTCTTCAATCACCTCGCGCTGGAGATGGTAGGTATCACCGTAGATCGCCTCAAGGCTTGCACGTGTCGTGTTCGGGGCTGCTTCCAGTATTACCCGCGAGAGCAGGGTGTCGAGCCGGCTCACGTTTTCACCTTTTGCCGTGTCATATGCCTGGTCGATGAGATCTGCGATGAGCTGTTCTGTGCCGCTGATCCCATCAAGGTACGGGCTTGTTGCCATGTACCACCGTTCGGTCATATCCCTGCCGGGAAGCGTGATCCCGCGGTCCGGAACAATGATGCCGTCAGTAATGCCATCATTGAAGATCTCGAGGTTTTTGCCCGTTATCTCCTGGCCGTCACCGATGATGCCCGCTATCACGAGTCCGGCAAGATCGCGGTTGTCTCCCATCTTCTTAGCGACAATATACGCCATCCCCGCTGCTGACAGTTCACGATCGCCGTCAATTGCTGCCAGCCTCGGGTTTGCGTGGAACTCTCCTTCAAACTTCGGGAGGTGGTGATCGACAACGATGGTGTCTGCGGGGAGGTCTGTCATTCCCGCCCCGAGATCGCAGAGCAGGTGAGCAACGTCGCCGGTCAGGTTTGCAGCAGTGACTTCCTGCCGGATCCTCAGGCGGAACCGGATGCCCGACCGCACCATCGCGTGGCAGAGGATCGAGGCGGCGGCTATGCCGTCTGCATCATGGTGTGCGTAGACCTCGAGATACTCCTGGCGCCGGATCTGTTCTGCAACCGTTTCTGCGATGGTTTCAAGTGGCATGGGTATGGGGACGACGAATTGCTCTTACCGGGACAGCAGGATCTCTGCGGTCTCGGGTTTGTAGACGAAATCGCTCTGCAGCTTCTTACTTCCCCTGTAGTACCTTACGAGCCTGCGGACCTTTGACTCGGTCAGGTTGAGCTGCCGCTTGTTGTGCAGATCTTTTTTGTTCTCGCTCAGGTGCTTGCGCAACCCGAGTGCTTTTATCATGAGATCGCGGAGATCTTCAGGGATCTCGGATGCAACCTTGTTTTCTTTTAATATATCACCGATACGCTTACCTGTTGCAAGTTTCACGTCCGGGACGCCATGGCGATCCCGCAGGATCAGACCAATCTTGCTGCTCGATGCGCCTTCCTTGCGGAGATCCAGGATAACTTTTGTGATTGCCTTTGTGTCCGTGTTGAACCACGCGGGTGCCTGTTTCCGGTAGGGGCGGACTGAGCATGACTTGCCTCTTCTTCGAGCATGCATTCGTGCCATTATGTAGCCTCCTAATGAACTCTATGATGAACTTTTATGTAAGTCCAGAAAAGTCGAGTATTTTTACTGACTCCCTGTAATCCCAAAGCCTTGGTTGAGGCCGTGCGGTGAAGCACGTCGGACTTACATCTGTCAGCACAATTTGTAAAAGTGCTTGACTGTATTTGGGTGGTGGAATTATAAGGGTTGTGATGGGGTGGGGGGATTAAAATATCCGGTTTTTCCCGAATTAGTGTCAAAAAGCCTTCCGGAATGGGAAAATGGAGGTCAAACCTTGGAGATCAGGAGGTATGTTTTTTGAGTGCGTCTGGATTCGGGGGACGATCCCGGGACGGGATATAACTATACGATTCCGGAGTTCATAACCCTCCAAATCCGGGCATTTAATGAGCAGATCCAGATTCCCGGGACATGATCTATTTTGGGCCCGATACAGCCCCCGTTTGCCAATCGGACGATCCGGTTTTTGGGTTCCAGTGGAAGTGTGTCAACACCGATGAAAATTATCGCTATAATTGAGTTATTTGAAGAAATACGCGTTTTAATCAGAAAAAAACATGTCAATTTAGCGGGCTTACAATGCCCACCTGTTTTCAGATGGGGTGTAGCAGGGTCAAAATGACTACAGGGCCGCTGGTGCCGAAGTCCGGATGCAAGTCCATTCAATGGCCTTGACAAAAAACCAGGTGTTGAACTTTCGGCACGAGGCTGGTTTTTTTTCCTGCCGGTGCAATGTCCGAGGGGTTACATGAACACTCCATCCTTGTCTTTTTTACCCATGAAAAGAAAAGGAGTGTAAGAATGAATAAAATACCTCTGGAAACGATTGACGATGAATCAGCCATCAGGTTCCGGGACTGCTTCTCTGTACGATATATCCAGTCTGCTGCAGTATTGTGCAGGCTGGGGTACCGGATCGAGAAGGATTTTTTAGAATCCGGAGAAATTTCCGAAGAAGCACGCCTCAGGCACGAGGCATTCATTCTCAACTCGATCCTCTCATCCGTTGCTTTCCTGGAATCGACCATCAATGAGCTCTACTCTGATGCTGCGGATAATGCATACTTTTTTTATGATGAAAAGAATGAGACGCTCTTAAAAACCATCGGCGAGAAATGGAAAAATAAAAAGAACTTTGATCGTGCCCCCATGGTAAACAAGTACCAGAAAATTCTCATGATCGCAGAAAAACCCCAGTTTAATGAAGATAATCCTGTTTTTTCAAATATCCGCATCTTAATTGAAATCCGAAATTACCTGATGCATTACAGACGCGAATGGATTGTTGTGCAACAAGGTGAAATGCCGGGTGATAACGAAGAAACACTGGGAGAAAAACTGGAGACGGTGCTCAGGCACAAATTTGTGGAAAATCCGCTGGCTTATAAAAACCGCCCGTTTTTTCCGGATAGATGCCTTGGTCATGGATGTGCAGAATGGGCGGTTGTAAACAGCCTCTCATACACGGATGAATTTTTTGAAAAACTTGAACTGCCCGCACCCTATGACTGGATAAAAAAAGAATTAGAGACCAAATAGCCGGACTTATTTCTTCTTCAATTTCTTCTTCTTTGGCTCGTCTTTTGCCATGGACATGAGGTCAATAATATAATTTCCCTCTTTTCCCACGCTCACGATCCGCTCATCACCCTGCGCCATCTTTTCGAGATTGAGCTCGTAGGTACCAGGAGCGACGATCCGGATTGTCTCCACCCGGTTATACATCTCCACTTCTCTTTTGGTCCCGGGTTCTACGATATGGAGGACTTCCTCATGAGACTCCTCAGCAATTTCCTCTATGGACTTCTCTTCCAAAACATCCTTATTGATCTCGGTATCTTTGACGTAGAGAAACTTTTTGCCACCGCAACTCGCGCAACCTTTAAGAATCTCCGTTGAACCGTCCTTGTATTCCCTCCCGCATTTCGTACATTTGTGAGGCATACAATTCACCCGAAGTATTCAAGCATGGTCTCGTACAGGCTCTCAACATTCCGTCCTTCAAGACCGGAGATGGCAACAACCGGGTGCTGGGGGAACGCACTCCGTATCCGCGCAGGGGTTGCATCAGGAAGATCGATCTTGTTTGCGACAATAATCACCGGGAGTTTGCGGCTCTCGATAATACCGATCATCATGATGTTGACCTGCATGAAAGGATCCAGGGATGAATCCAGCATGTAGATGACCCCGTCAATATCCTCGCGCAGCCAGTGCATGGCCTCGGCGACTCCCTCTGTTGCTTCCCGGGCGCGGATGATTGCTTCATCCTTATCCATGCCGAATTCTAAAAATTCATGGTAGTCAACCTTGGTGGTAACACCCGGGGTATCGACAATATCCATCCTTATTGTGCTGCCATTTGCACCATAGATGAGGATATCTTCTTTTTTCCGTGCCCTTCGGGTTTCATGGGGGATCTCGCTCACCGGGCCGACTGCATCCCCGGTCCAGTCCCGGGCAATGCGGTTTGCAAGCGTTGTCTTGCCAGCATTGGGTGGTCCGTAGATACCAATACGGGTCCGCTTCTTCTTAAAAAACCTGTTGAGGAAATTGGAAAATTTCTTCTTTACCTTACCATAAGTTTGATAAAATATCCTCATGGGAATCCTCCATGGCAACGCATTGTACAATGGTACAAAATATTCACCATAATTCGATAGTAGTGTATAGAAATCGCTCTTTATTATGTTTCTTATAATCTACCGTTCCTGATTCGCCGGTGTCGGCAGGAAATCCTCTCGCATTATTACTGCCCCGCATTATTGGTTGCCACCGCCAAATTGTATTTATACAAAAGGGAGGAAGTATGCTAATTGTAATCATCAGGAAAAGCACTTCAAGGAGGTGACTCATGAAAAAGACATCCAATGGAATACGGTTTGAGACCCAGGTTCCGTTACGTGAAGTAATGAAAAACAATCCTACCCTGATTGGCATCGACGCGACGGTCGCAAAGGCGGCAAAAGCCATGTGCCACGACGAGGTTGGCAGTGTCATCATCATCGAACAGAACATACCTATCGGTATCGTGACTGAGGAAGACATTACTTGCAAGGTGGTGGCAAAAGATCTCAAGCCAAGCACTGTACATGTGAACAAAATCATGAGTACGCCACTCATTACGGTGAGTGCGGACAAAACTGTTGGCGATGCCGCCCGTATGATGGTGAAGCACAAGGTAAGGAGACTGCCGGTTATCGATGCAAAAAACAAAGTCATCGGGATAGTGACCGTGCGTGATCTCCTTACCGTATCCAATGAACTCAATGAGCTCCTAGCGGATCTCATCGAGATCAACCGCGAGGATATTGTCGAGCAGGGAATGTGCAATCGCTGCAGCCAGATGTCTGATGATCTCAAGCGGGTTGACAATATGATGCTCTGTTCCCGCTGCCGTGAGGAGGACAATATTACATGAAAACAGCACAGGATTTCATGCTTGAGATCCCTGTGCTGAAATATAATGACCAGATAACAAAGGCACGGCAAATCTTAAGAGACGACCGGTTCCGGGAAGTCTATGTCGTGGACGCAAAGAAAAACCTCCTCGGCTATATTGACCTCACGGACGGGCTGCGGGTTACTGCGACAAAATCGAATGTAACCGTTGAAGGTTTTGTCAAGGAAGCGCCCATAGTTGGTCCGGAAGATCCCATTGAGCTGGTGGCGGGAAAGATGCGGGAATACAAGACGGACAGTGTTGCGGTTGTTGATCCCAGCTCCCGGATTATCGGGTGTGTGGTTCTTTCAGATGTATTCCCCGTTCTCATCTCCCGCAATGAACTTCACGGGACGGTTGCCGGCTATATGTCCCGGGATGTGACCAGTGCAAGCCAGACAGACACGATCCAGAAGGTTTACACCATGATTATAGAGAGCGGTTTTTCCGCGTTCCCGGTAGTTAAAAAGAAGCGGGTAGTGGGATTAATCTCCCGGCGCGATCTGATTCGCACACGGAGGGTTCAGTCGGTGATTGCCCACCACGCCCACACCACCATTGAGGCAATAATGTCTAAGGATGTTATCACTATTGGCCCGGATGAACCTATCAGCTCTGCTGCGGAACTGCTGGTAAAGCATGACGTGAGCCGGCTCCCCGTTATTCAAAGGGACTGCATTGTCGGAATTGTTGACCGGCACGACGTACTTTCTGGCCTTTTTAGTGAACGGCCACAAAAATAGTGATTGAAGTGAGAAAAATTCTGATAATCTGTGAACGGTCTCGTTCCGGAAGTATCATAAAACCATGGTCATTGAACCATTCGGAGTGTGATTATGCACCAGAATGACCGGGGCGTCAAACAGGGTGACAGGCTCTTGAAGATGCAGGGAAAACTCGACCGGGGCCCGGTCGAGTTCAAATCCCATATTGTCCAGCAGGAAGGTGAAATCATGGGGATCGCAACCCACGATGTTATATCGATACCTCCTACGCAGAGTATTATCGGGGCGGTGGAGATCATGACGAAGTGCGGGTTCCGCCGTTTACCGGTTACCGATGCAGGTACAAAGAAACTGCGCGGGATCATCACCTCCGGTGATGTGATCAATTTCATGGGTGGCGGAGACAAGTACAAACTCGTACAGGTCAGGCATGGCGGTAACCTGCTGGCTGCGGTCAACGAGAGCGTTCGTACTATCATGACCCAGCAGATTACCACGCTTCCACACGATTCACGGATCAGGGATGCAGTGGATATTATTGTAGAAAAAAAGATCGGCGGGCTCCCCATAGTTGACACAGATGGTGTGCTGAATGGGATTGTCACCGAACGGGACGTGCTGCGGGTGCTTGGTGCGGAGCGAAGTACGCTCAATGTTGAGGATGTTATGAGTAGATCACTCCGTGTGACCGCGCCGGACTGCCCGATTGCGACGGTTTCTCATGATATGACAAAGTACAGGTTCCGGCGTTTGCCCGTGGTAAGCGACGATGTGCTCTACGGTATCGTAACTGCCACGGATATTATGCAGTATCTTGGGAGCCGGGAGGTCTTCTCCCGTCTCACGACCGGCGATGCTGCAGACGTCATGGGACTGCCTGTCCGAACGCTGGTTACCGGGAAGCTTTTCACGACCACGCCGATGCAGAGCATCAACCAGGCTGCCCGTGACATGCTGAACAGGAACATAGGTGCATTGCCCGTGATCGAGGGCTCCCGCCTGATTGGACTGGTTACCGAGTTCGATCTTGTGCGGGCATTTGCAAAAGGGTGATCTGAATGTTAGCACGTGATGTGATGACAGCACCGGTCTATTTTGTATCCCCCCATGATATGATCGCCTACGCAAGGAACCTGATGGTGAAGCACAAAATCTCGCGTCTCCTTGTGATGGAGGAGGGCAGGCTCACAGGAATACTCACCAAAAAAGACATTGCATACCGTCTCCGACAGGGAGAACCCGAATGGCGCAGGCGACCCATCGACCAGATTCCTGTGGGTGCATTTGCATCGGGTAATCTTACCGTTGTGTCTCCTGATACAGGCATTAAGAAGATCGCGGGTATTTTTGCATCAAAAAATATCAGTTGTGTTCCGGTTATTGAAAACCGGAAGGTTGTGGGAATAGTTACAAAGACAGATTTGATGAAATCCGGCCTTGTCCGCGCTCTTTCCTGCACGGTCGGGGACGTGATGGAGGATGTTGCGACTGTCAGTCGCTATCACTCGCTCGACCATGTGATCGCGGTGATGAGTGAACGCAACGACAAAATTGTTGTCATGAACAATGATGGTACGATCGCGGGAATAATCACCGAAACAAACCTTGCATTCTTTGAAAATGAGCAAAAGATTGCCGGGGTGGTTGGAAAAGATGTAACGATAAAGAGACGCGAATGGGCGGACGGGACGAGCAGTCACAGCTTACGTACTGTCGCATCAGTGATTGCCGAGGATGTAATGACCAGTCCGGTTATTACGGTGCCCCCGGAAACACTGCTCCCCGATGCCATTGAACTGATGAGAAAAAACCATGTCAACAGTCTTGTTGTCATGGAGAACGGTGCGATATCCGGAATTATAAAACGGGATGATATCATAAAGGAAGTGGCGAAATGACAAAAGAAGTTTTTATCAAAGATGTGATGGTAAAACCAACAACCATCTCAAAATCGGCAAAGATCACCGAAGCACTTGATAAAATGCTTGCGGAAGGCATTGATCCCCTTATTGCAGTCAATAATAACTCCGTAGTCGGTACTGTTTCCCGGCAGGCAATTGCAGAAAAGCTGGGCAGCAAACAGAACTCCGATATTGCACCCACTGCTATCCATGTGGCAAGTGTGGTTGAGGAAGATTTCACGAGTGTCTATCCTGACGAAAGTATCAACGTCCTGATCCCGCTGCTCCAGCACCACAAACTGGTCGTTGTGTATGACGGGGATCACAATCTGATCGGGCAGGTAAGTGACGGCGACCTGTTAAAAAAGTGCCAGCCGGATAACGGGATTGAAAGCGCAATCGAGAAGGTTATCACCATTGAGGCCGATGAGCGTGTTGTTCACCTGCGCCGCCGTATGCTCGATGACAACATAACACGTTTTGTCGTGACGGATCATGAAAAATACCTGGGAATTGTGACAGAGACCGATGTTGCTATTGCGATGCGGAAATTCCGGCAGGGGGTCAGGGACAAGTACCAGGACCACAGGATACGGAATATGCTTGTCCGGGACATCATGACTTCGCCGCTTATAACAGTCGATCTGACAGCACAAGCTTCGGAAGTGATAGATCTGATGCTGAAAAAGAACTTCAGTTCGGTTCCTGTTATGGATAACGGCAAACTATTCGGTATCATAACAAGACGGTCTCTGGTTAATGCGCTGTAGACCGTGTGAGGGTGATACACAATCTGAGACATATCAGATGACAGGTGAAGGGTAAATACGGAAACGGGAAAAAATTGAGGGCGGGGGATGGAAATGAGGAGGTACCATGACAGTTCAATTGCTTGTTAAAGACGTGATGGCAAAGCCGGTGACCATTTCGAAATCCCAGTCAGTTAACGAGGCGCTGGATAAGATGCTCAATGAAAATATTGACCCGCTTATCGTGCTTGCCAGTCACCAGGTTGTGGGAACGGTATCGCGTAAATCGATTGCGGATAAGCTCGGGAGTAAAAACAAAGCACCGATCTCCACGGCAAAGATTCATGTTGCCAGTTCGCTTGAGGAGAATATCCCCTCGGTATTCCCTAACCAGGAAATCGGGGTCGTCATACCGCTCTTAAAACAGCATAAACTGGTGGCTGTCCATGATAACGATCAGCGCCTTATCGGGCAGGTCGGGTATGGGGAAGTGCTCAGGGTGCTCCAGCCAACAGGAAGTGTAGAGGGAGCGATGGAACCTGCCCACACCATTGATGCCAATGAACGGCTCTCGCACCTCCAGGCAAGGATGGCAGAACACAATATCTCCCGTTTTGTGGTGACCGAAGCAGAAAAAATCAGCGGGATCGTCACGGAAACCGATCTAGCCATCTCACTCCGGAAATTCCGGGAGAAAATTGAAGACCGGCACCAGGATTTCCGGTTCCATAACATACTTATCCGGACAATCATGACAACCCCGATTCTCACCATCGACCGGAGTGCAAAGATTCCGGATGTTGTCGGTATGATGTTAAAAAAGAATATCAGTTCTGTCCCGGTAGTGGACAAGGGTAACCTGGTGGGCATTATCACCCGCCGTTCGCTTGTGAACGCATTGTAAGCAACGGCAGATCCCCTCACTTTTTCAATCGTGAATTTTGCCAAAAAATTACACCGGTATCGCTGGTATAACAACCCCGATTATCAATCAACCGGAAATTTTGACCTTATTGGGTACAATCATCGCCCCCTTGTTATTTCTGTACGTGTCGGTTCTGGTGTTAAGCGTGTCAGGAGGAAAAAGGTAAAAAAAGTACGCTATCCTCTTTTTTGGACACAGAAGATTATCCATGTCTTTTTAAAGAATGAAAAAAATATCAGCCTTCTCCTTTCTGGCTGTTTACTTCCTTTTGGAATTCAAGGTAAGAATATACTACTGTGCATACCGTAACCGCAAGCACCGGTACAAGGATGAACCAGAGTGCGTACGCCCCGGCCACTATGCCGGCACAGGAAATAACGCCAGCGATTTTGAATAATTTCCCGCCGAGCTCGTGGGTCTTCTTCCAGACTGTTTTACTGCTTAATGTCCAGGGTGTGCGGATACCTACAAACCAGTTCTGCTCCGCATGCCCGAGAAGAAATCCGATGTAGATGAAGAGCATCCCCATGAGGAGGGGAAACGTGAGGTTCGGGCTGATCTGGTACCCGGTGCTCCAGAGTATGATCTGGACCTGGATGGCCAGCAGGAAGAGGACAAACAGGAGAATGAACCCCTCGTAATAGTTCCTGAATTTCTCATAATTCATTTTGTACGGATCGATGCGGGGAAAAACGGCCATCAGGGCGGCGAGACCCGTCATAATAAGGGGGATGAGAAAGAGTCCCCAGAATTTCGACATGTATCCGTCAGCCTGCCCGGCAGCGTTCCAGTGCGAAACGACCCGATCCGGAACTGCCGGATAGATGGCGATAGTAAGTATGAAGGTAATAATGAGGCCGATAATAATTGCATACCTTATGAGTTTCACACATCACTATGGGGATTGATCCACTAATAATGTTAAGAATAGCGCACCGTTTTTAAAAGTGGATTTCCGAATGTAAATATTCGCGATGGAAAGATGAGCATTAAGCTATCCAGAAAAAGAGTGATATCCAATCGCACAGTATTATCTTAGGTAATTACAGGGTCTTTCCTGTAAAAAATAGTTCCTGCTTAAAACCCGGGAAAGAAAAACCTTCACTATGCGTGCAAAGCATGTATTGCCCGATTGGGGATCCTTGGTAGAACACGAATACATGTCCCGATGAATATGTTCGCAGGTTCGCTCCCACGTTCAGTCACGTGAAACTCCCCCAAACACTTATTACCAGACCCTGCCCATATTATAAAGCACCATTCATGGAGCAGTGACTATCCACTGCGAGTGTCTGTACAAGATGCGAGATTCCTCTGTTGAGGTAGCCAAGCCTGGTATGGCGCAGGTTTGCTAAACCTGTGTCCCCCTGGGACTCGAGGGTTCAAATCCCTCCCTCAGCGCTAAAAGAGAAAATCTCACACTACGAGGGGATTGGATGGCTCAGGAAGAAGACATAAAATACTTTGTAAGGGTAGGCACAACCGATTTGGATGGAACCAAGTCGGTGAGGGTTGCCCTGACCGGAATCATTGGCGTAGGCAGGCATACCTCTACGGTGATCTCCCGTATGGCGAAAGTCGACGAATACGCGTTACTCGGTCGCATTGACGAGGAGTCGGTCAACCGGCTCCGCACTGCTGTTGAACAATACTCATCGAAGATCCCATCATGGATGGCGAACCGGCCAAAAGATATCTACACCGGCGAGGCAAAGCACCTCTTAGGTCCCGATGTAGCGCTCTCAAAGGACGAAGACGTCAACCTCATGAGAAAGATCCGTTGCTACCGTGGTATCCGGCACGAGACCGGGCAGAAAGTCCGCGGGCAGCGCACCAAGTCTACCGGAAGAACCGGGACGACCGTGGGTGTCAAGAGGAAGAAAGAGGGAGGTAGCTAACCATGGGATACCCGGGAAAGAATCATAAATCCTACCAGACCCCCAAGCGCCCTTTCGAAAAGACGCGGATCGAATCTGAGACCCGACTTGTAATCGAATACGGGCTGCGCAACAAGCGGGAAGTCTGGAAGGCACAGAGCTACTTACGTAAATACCGGAAAGCGGCACGTGGGCTCCTTGCCATTATGTCAAGTAATATTGACAGGACCCTTTTTGAGGTAAAGAAGAATGAGCTGATCTCCCATATGCAGCGATCAGGACTGCTTGGTCCAAATGCAGACATCGAAGATGTCCTGGCACTGAAGGTCCAGGCACAGCTCGAACGCCGGCTCCAGAGCATGGTATACCGGAAAGGGCTTGCCCGTTCACCAAAACAGGCACGGCAGCTCATCACTCACGGGCACATCGCAATTGGTGACAGGCGCGTCAGTATTCCGGGTTACCGGGTAAACCGGAACGAAGAGATACAGATCACCTATTACGGCAAGTCACCGTTTTTAAGCGATTCGCACCCGGAAAAGTCACGGATCACCAAACCCGCAGGGGTGAGATAAGATGGCGGCAAACGATAAGGAAAAGTGGGGCGTTGCACATATCTTTGCATCGTTCAACAATACCATCATCACCATCACTGACCTCTCTGGCGCAGAGACCGTTACCAAAAGCAGCGGTGGCATGGTGGTCAAGCAGGACCGGAACGAGGGCTCACCTTATGCAGCAATGCAGATGGCAGGTAACGTTGCCCAGAATGCCCGGGAGAAGGGAATTGTGGGTGTCCACGTCAAGGTGCGTGCACCCGGAAAAGGAAAACAGCGCAGTCCCGGGCCCGGTGCCCAGGCAGCAATCCGTGCACTCGCCCGAGCCGGAATGCGCATCGGGCGTATTGAAGATGTCACACCTGTCCCCCACGATTCCTGTCGCGCAAAAGGCGGCAGGCGAGGAAGGAGAGTGTGATGGAGATCGAATTCAGCAGTCTTGACGATTCCCTGGCACGATTCACTCTTGCGGGAGCTAGCCCGGCATTTGCCAACGCGTTCCGGCGGGCAATGATTGGTGAAGTACCGACACTGGCAATCGAAGACGTGCGTATCTATGACAATACGAGTGCGTTCTTCGATGAAATGCTGGCACACCGGCTCGGGCTTATCCCTATAAAAACCGACCTTTCAACATATTCGACTCAGGAAAACTGCACGTGCGGTGGCGCGGGATGTCCGGGCTGCAAGGTAATCTTCACGTTAAGTGTCGAAGGTCCTAAGACGGTCCTGTCCAGTGACCTCATTCCTCAGGACCCCAAAGCGACACCGGTATATGATAACATTCCCATCGTGAAGCTCACCAAAGGGCAGAAACTTGTCGTTGAAGCAAGTGCCATCCTTAATACCGGCAGAATGCACGCAAAATGGCAGCCGACCCTCATATGCGGATTCAAGAATTATCCTGAAGTATCCATCAGTGAAGCCTGCGATGCATGTGGCATGTGCGTGGAAGAATGTCCCCGTGATGTCCTTGCAATAGTAGGCAAGAAAGTCGAAATTGTAAAAGGAAAACTTCCTGACTGCTCCATGTGCAAGCTCTGCGAGCGTGCTTGCATGGCAAGCGGAATCGGGGACGAACCGGCAATTACCATATCCGCCGAAGCAGACCGGTATATTTTCGTGGTCGAGAGCGATGGTTCATTGCCGGTAAAAGAGATCATGGACCGTGCACTGCAATATATCAGGGATCACTCAAACGAGCTGGAGAGACAGTTAGGCGAGATATCAGGGGATGAAAAGAAATGACAAGAATTGTGGAAAAGACGAACCCCCGTCTTACCAACCTCATATTACTCCTGAAGAACAAATCACGGGAGAATGAGGCTAAGATCTGGCGCGAGATCGCAAGCAGGTTAGAGACCCCGAACAGGAATTACGCCGAGGTCAATCTGTCCAAGATCAACCGCTATGCCCAGAATGGTGAGACAATCATCGTTCCCGGAAAAGTACTGGGCAGCGGTGTGCTGGAGCAGTCTGTGAAGGTTGCAGCGCTGAATTTCTCGGCATCAGCAACGAGCAAGATCAGGGACGCGAAAGGGCAGTGCATGTCGATCGAACAACTCCTTTTGGACAATCCGAAGGGTAGCGGTGTCCGGATCCTGAGGTGAACAAGACATGGTTACAGTAATCAATGGTGACGGGCTGCTTCTCGGACGACTTGCAAGCATCATTGCTCAGCGAGCGCTTTCCGGCGAGGAGATTGCCATCGTCAATGCAGAGAAGGCAATCATCTCCGGCAGCCGCGCCCGGGTGCTCGGGAACTACGAGCACAAGCGGAGCCGTGGTTCGACCGGCTGGGGACCATTTTTCCCAAGGCGACCCGACCATATTATGAAACGCACTATCCGCGGCATGCTGCCCTATAAGCGTCCACGTGGAGCCGACGCGATGAAGCGTATAAAGTGCTATGTCGGTGTTCCGGTCGGGTTTGCAGGAAATGAGATGGAAGTGATCGATGATGCACACATGAACCGGCTGAACAACCCGGCATATGTAACGCTTGGTGCAGTGTGCACGTTCCTCGGAGCGAAGTTCTAGAGGCGAGTCCCTATGGCAAAGATCATTAATACAAGCGGAAAACGCAAGACGGCAATCGCACGAGCGACCCTGAAGGCAGGGAAAGGCATTATCCGTGTCAACTCTGTGCCGCTCGAGGCATACGGCAGTGATGTCACCCGGATGAAGATCTCAGAACCCCTCCTTCTTGTACCCAAAGGGATACACGGTGTCGATGTAATCATCAATGTTGCCGGTGGCGGTGTGATGGGTCAGGCAGAAGCGGTCCGTACCGCCCTTGCCCGTGGTATCCTCCAGTGGCACAACGATCCCCAGATTAAGGATATTTACCTAACCTATGACAGGACGCTCCTCGTCAACGACTCGCGGCAGAAAGAAGCAAAGAAGCCGCACGGCCGTGGAGCACGCAAGAAATTCCAAAAGTCTTATCGTTAAGATAAAAGATATGATGAGAGGTCAAAAATCGTGATACCCGTTCGATGTTTCACCTGTGGAAAACCAATCTCAACAGCTTGGGAAGAGTTCAAGCTGAGACGGGAGAATGGCGAGGATCCCAAAAAGATCCTCGACGATCTTAATATTTCCCGGTACTGCTGCAGGCGAATGCTCCTGACTCATAAAGAGATCATTGATGAGCTCAACCCGTACCAGTAAATTGACATAAGAGCAAGGGGTCGTAGGGTAGCCTGGACCATCCTATTGCGTTCGGGACGCAGTGACCTGAGTTCGAATCTCAGCGACCCCATATTAACATTATCAGATCATCAATTTGAGGACGAAGAATGCAGGCGCAGACGTATACCCGGTATGAACGGGCGAGAATTATTGGAGCAAGGGCTCTGCAGATATCAATGGGTGCTCCCTTACTTATCACCACAACACGGATTGATCCTTTGGAGATCGCCATTGAGGAATACAACAACAACACTATCCCCATTACCGTGAAAAGGAAGTAGAAGACGTATGACAACTATTGAGATAATTGAGCTACGGACAATTCTCGACAGCCGGGGTAACCTGACCGTCGAGGCTGACATTCATACTCCCAGTGGTTTTGGCAGGTCTGCAGCCCCCAGCGGTGCCAGTACCGGCTCTCTTGAAGCAAAGGTCAAACCGCCCAGGGAGGCTGTTGAGTATGCTGTCCAGAATGTCATCCCTGCACTGATCGGGATGGATGCATGTGACCAGCAGGGGTTTGATGAGCAGCTCCGCGATATTGACGGAACGGCAAATTTTGCTGAAATCGGTGCCAATATCGCTGTAGCGCTCTCGCTTGCAAATGCAAAGGCTGCCGCATCATCGATGGGATTTTCGCTTTTCCGTTATCTTGGCGGGGTGTTTGTGAATGAGATGCCACTGCCGCTGGGGAATGTTATTGGGGGTGGTGCTCATGCCGCAAACTCGACCGAGATCCAGGAATTCCTTGTCGTGCCCGGAGATGCTACTGATG
>Ga0307379_10006835_pt1 | contig 15596 bp, 12 predicted proteins | sample UN2MG_FD_202237 | JGI IMG/M metagenome (GOLD analysis project Ga0307379, IMG submission 202237) | Soil microbial communities from Risofladan, Vaasa, Finland - UN-2 | ecosystem: Environmental > Terrestrial > Soil > Coastal area > Acid sulfate soil | place: Finland: Risofladan, Vaasa | collected... | reverse complement strand
GATTGTTTGCAATATGTCTTCGTTCATTTCTGTTTTGCCCCGTAAGTCAATTCTCTATGAATACTAGAAAGAATATCGATCTACCCCATAATAATAGCAATCTTCATGCTAGTTTTACCAGTACAATAACCTCCAGAGCAGGTTAGCAAACATATGGAACTAGTAATGCCTAATACTATTACACGAACCGTGGGCTACCATACAAAACGTCAAGTTGTGTAATAGGTAACAAAACAAGCAATTGTTGGATAGAAGTAAATGACAATACTAACCAAAGTCCTTCACGATACTTTATAAATGCACACACTTGCAGTACTCACCCTCCCTATTTACCTGGGAGATGATTGCCAAAAGAATCCAGGAAACAGTTAAGTAATTTGAAGAGTTTGACAAAAAGCCTAAAAAGGTATATTACTAAGATAGATATTTAGTTATATATTAGGTGATTTAATTCGATTGGTTTACAACTAATTACTTCAGCACTATAATAATATTAGAGTTAAGTGGGAAAGTTAGCAGGAGGTCCTTATGTGCTCTGAAGATTACTATAAAGCGGGTGGGGTGCTCGGGAAATCATGGCCGGCTTTTTAAAATTCTCCCCGTTCATTTCCCGTCCAGTGTGTTGCCATGACTGTAATCGGGGTCAGCACCCCAGCCCAATAAAGGAGATTGATGCCTATGGAAAAAACTTTATAGGTTAGGTGGAGTCATAAAATTCTTAATCTGAGGAGAGGAAATTAAATGAAACGGAAGATTTTATGGTTGGGGCTGAGTTTCCTGCTGGTGGCAGCTTTAGTGCTGTCCTCTTGTGGTGAGGCAGCACCAGGGGAGCAAGAAGAGGAAGAGGAGGAAGAGGAAGAGGAGGAGGAAGAGGAAGAAGAGGAAGAAGAGGAAGAGGAGGAGGAAGAGGAAGAAGAGGAGGAAGTAGGCGCGCCGCAATATGGTGGGACGCTCACCGTGCTTAACATCTTTAACGTCTGGGGCGCCGGGGAACCAGACAGTTGGGACCCATGGGATGCCGCAGGCCCGCAAGTAATAGTTTGGTGCCAGCCCGTTATGGAGCAAGCGTATGAAGGAGACATAGATAAGTATGGGCCGAGAGGCACCGGTGAATATGGATTTCTCGACGCGGGTTGGGTGGACGAGCCGTATTATAGAGGTAATACGTGTGAAAGCTGGGAGTGGCGTGACGACCTTACTCTCGTCTTCCACGTACGCCCCGGTGTGTACTTCTCGGGCGAAAGCGTAAATCCAGGCGTGATGGAACGCAGGGAACAAACTGCTGATGATTTTGCATATCACCTGAACCGGATGAGGACCAGTCCCGGAAAGGGGGCGCTCTATTTCTTTGTAAAGTCTACATACGCCGAGGACAAATACACATGGGTTGTTGAATTCAATGAATACTATTCTGATTGGTCGTGGTGGTTAGCCTCCGCTTTTTCTCAAACCTATCCCGAGGAAGTGGTAGAAGCTGGTGCCACTGATTGGAAGAACCTTGTTGGCACCGGACCATTTTTGATGGAGGATTATGTCAGGGGTTCTCAGGCAACCTACACAAGAAACCCTGATTACTGGGGTACGGTAACCATCAACGGCAAGAAATATGAAACACCGTTTATAGACGAGCTGGTATTTCCCGTTATCCCAGATGAATCTACCCAAATAGCCGCCCTGCGGACGGGAAAGCTTGACTGGTGCCAACAGGTTAGGTCGATGTACAAGGACACCTTAAGGGAAACGTGCCCTGACTTGCTGGTATGGACGTTTCCAGGTGGTGGGGTTACCGGCGTAGATCTTCAATGCGACACATCCGAGTATTTTGACGACGAAAACGTGCGGCGAGCTATGCTGATTGGCACCGACCGGGAAGCCCTCGCTTTAGACATCTCTGGGGCGGGCAACTACAGCCTAGAACCACTAATGGAAGGGTACCCCGTGTACATCCCACTGGAAGAAATGCCTGAGTCAACCCAAGAGCTGTTTACCTATGACCCGGCGAAGGCAAAGCAGATGCTGGCTGATGCCGGTTTCCCCAATGGCTTTACTATAGAAATGACTTACCTGGCGGGGGCCACCAACGAAGATTTGGCATCTGCGTATGCAGCCCACTGGGATAAGATTGGCGTTACCGTCAACCTGAATGCATTAGAGTCGGCTGTCTACCTGCGTAAACAGTATGATCATGACTATACAGACTCCTTCCTGGGTGGTTGTACGGGATACCCGTCGACGACTCCTGCTTTAGGTTGGGCGGGGGGAGTATATGGCCACGAGCACGATACGTCTGGTTGGAATAACGAGTGGTATACAGATAAGTATGATCAGATGATTGCAGAGCGGGATGTCTCTAAGAGGATCGAAATGTGTAAGGAAATGGTCCTGGTTCTTTTGGATTCGGTCCCCGCGATACCCGGCTCGTCGGGGTATACTTACCAATATGCTTGGCCGTGGGTAAAGAATTACTATGGTGAAATTACTGGTGGATACTGTCATGTTATGCCTATGGTAAAGGAACTATGGCTGGACCAGGACCTGAAGGCCGAGATGGGATTTGATTAGTAGTAGCAGTCACTGTAGAGAGAGTTTCAGCAATTCCTGATACGGCTGAGGGGATAAGAAGCAGGCAGGGGGTGGGAGTGGATTTCCCACCCCCTGGTGTTAGTAGGTATAGCTCTTATAGTGGCCGCTGGGAAGTTTATTGCGTAATTATATAATCAAAAGGTTATTGCTAGTAATACCCACCCTGTTCGTGTTTACTCTCATGGTCTTCATTGTCATACGCTTCATTCCGGGCAGTGTAGTAGACCTAATAGCAGCACAGCTGGCTCGGGTTGGGGTGCCTCCTGACAGAGCTGCAGTTGCGCACAACCTGGGGCTGGATGTACCAATCTATGTCCAGTATGGGCGCTGGCTTGGGAACCTTATTATGCACGGCGACCTCGGGAATTCCTTGTGGAGAAATACCCCTGTGCTTGAGGAGATACTCAATAGGTGGCCAGTAACCCTTGAGCTTGGTCTCCTGGGTTTAATAATAAGCCAAATAATAGCTCTGCCCATAGGTATATTTTCAGCATTACGGCAGGATACCTGGGGTGACTATATAGGCCGTAGCTTTGCAATAATGTGTATCGCTGTCCCCGGCTTCTGGCTGGCGACGCTGGTAATAGTCTTCCCCTCAATATGGTGGGGCTACATGGCACCTATAATATACACCCCGTTTACCGAGGACCCAATAGCTAATCTGCAAATGTTCATAATCCCAGCGGTGGTTCTAGGCATGGCTATGGCGGGGGGAACCATGAGGATGACCCGGACCATGATGCTGGAGGTGCTGAGGCAGGATTATATCAGGACGGCCTGGGCCAAGGGGCTCAGGGAGAGGGCGGTCATCATAAGGCATGCCCTGAAGAATGCGCTAATCCCGGTAGTCACCATAATAGGAGGGCAGGTGCCCATTATGATTGGGGGCGCGGTTATTATAGAGCAGATATTTTGCCTGCCCGGGCTAGGTCGCCTAACAATTGATGCTGTCATGTTTAGAGACTACCCGCTAATTATCGGAATAATGCTCTTTTTTGGAGTTGGCCTGTTGTTTATCAACCTGGTGGTTGACCTGACCTATAGTTTTTTGGACCCCAGGGTTCATTATAAATAAGGGAGAAATAAAAAGGGGGTAATGGTGTGCCTGATAGCTCATCAGGGGAAGTAGCCGAGAGGAAGAGACACTCCTTCCTGGTTGATGCCGTGATAAGGCTGTTGAAGGAGAAGCCACTGGGTACTATCGGTCTAGTCATAACCCTGCTCCTGCTTTTCACCGGCATTTTTGCTGACTTCCTGGCCCCTTATGGAATGAATGAAGTTGATGCGGGGCCTTCTCTGCTTGGACCATCACCCGGGTTCTGGCTGGGCACAGATAACATGGGGCGAGACTTGCTCTCTCGTATCATCTTCGGGGCTCGTATCTCGGTGATTGTAGGGTTGAGTGCCTCTGCTGCGGCTACGTTTCTCTCAGTAGTTATAGGTATTCTGTCCGGGTACATCAGCGGTAAATTTGACCTCTTGGTGCAGAGGTTTATTGATGGCTGGATGTGCTTACCTCCTCTAATTATTCTTATTCTCATAATATCCGTCACTGGGGCGGGTATGTGGCCGATAATCATTATTATGGGGATAGGCGGTGGTATCGGCTCTACCAGGCTAATAAGAAGCGCTGTTATCGCCGTTAGAGAGAATGTGTATGTACAGGCGGCGGTGGCTATTGGCTGTCCCACCACCAGAATACTTACCCGGCATATCCTGCCCAATATTATGGCTCCCATAATTATCCTATTTAGTATACAGGTGCCGAGTATGATTATGGGTGAGGCTAGCCTGAGCTTCCTTGGCTTTGGCATCCCTGCCCCGGCTCCTAGCTGGGGAGGTATGCTCAGTGGCAGTGCGCGCTCTTACATGTTCCTTGCCCCATGGATGGCTATATGGCCTGGCCTTGCCTTGAGCACCGTGGTCTATGGTGTAAATATGTTTGGCGATGCGGTGAGAGATATACTGGACCCGAGGTTGAGGGGCGGCATCGGGCGCTATGGAATAAGGGCGAAAAAAGAAGTTCCGAGAAAAAAGTGAGCCCAGCCCTGAAATAGGGAGGAGAAGTCCCAGCTAATAATTGTAGAGAAGGGAGATAATATGGAAAAGAAACAGAACATTTGGCAGACCCAAAGGAGCAAGGGATAAGAAGAAGCGCAAAAAAAGGATCGCCAAATTTTGTGCGTGAGGCACAAGCGTGAGACTAGTAATGCGAAAAACGAACCTTTTTAACTCAAGTCACAATCCGCTAAATCGTGTAGTCATGTGACATTATGCAATTTTGTTACATATCCATGACATGTAAGGGGACAGAGTTACATGAAGCGTCATATTGTTCAGCCGCATCCTTTGAAGGTGTTCTCAAGGCAACCTGTCGGATTCTGCTATTTTTTGTTATAATAGAAATCAATTCTCCCCGCGATTCCATAGCCACCTCGGAGGACGCTTTCTGTGAAACTAGAACTAATTGTCCCTGCTACGCAAGAGAATCTCCGAAAGCGAAGGAAGGCCATATGCCCGCCCCTGGGTCTGGCGATGGTTGCCGCGCTAACTCCGCCAGAGGTCGAAGTCTGCTTAACTGATGAGAATGTCACAGCTATTGATTTCCGGAAGGAAACTGACTTAGTGGGAATCACGGCACTAACTATCACGGCGCAACGTGCCTACGAAATCGCCGATAGCTTCAGAGCGAGAGGAGTGAAGGTTATCTTGGGGGGTAGCCATCCTAGTGCGCTGCCCGAAGAGGCAAGTCAGCACGCCGACGCCGTGGTAATCGGGGAAGCCGAAGAAATCTGGCCAAATGTGATCGAGGATTTCAAGGCAAACAAACTACAAAGGATATACAGCCAGCGCGACCGGCCCAGCTTGCTCAACTTGCCTATCCCCAGGCGAGACTTATTCACCAAGGGAGCTTACTATGTCCCGAACACGATCTCAACCACTAGAGGCTGCCCCTATGCTTGCTCCTTCTGTTCAGTTACTTCATTCTTCGGCCATACTTACCGTTGCCGCCCGGTAGACGAAATCCTCAAGGAGATCGAAACATTGAACCGTAAGAAGCCCATCGGCTTCGTTGATGATAATATCTTCGGCAACCCTAAGTTCGCTAAAAAGCTCCTTCGTGCCCTTATTTCCTATAGAATCAGGTGGGCTACCCAAGCCTCAGTCACGGTGGCGAGAGATGACGAATTACTCGGAGTTGCAGCTGCGAGCGGTTGCATAGCCCTACTAATCGGGTTTGAGACACTGTCCCCAGCCAATCTCGCAGCGGTGGGCAAAAGAGTCAATGTGGTAGACGAATACGAAATGGTGATCAGAAAGATCCACTCCCACAGCATCGCTATCCACGGCTTCTTTATCCTTGGCTTAGACGAAGACGATGAAGATGTTTTTGAACGCACCGTCCGCTTTGCCCAGAAAATGCGGCTAGAGAGCGCTCAGTTTGCTTGGCCTGTACCGTATCCGGGCACCGCTCTCTGCGAATCCTTAGATAAGGCTGGTCGAATAGTCACCAAAGACTGGTCACAGTATGAGTCTAACCCCGTGTTTGAGCCAAAGCTAATGTCACGAGAGACGCTGCAGAAGGGGTGTGACTGGGTTTGGCGCGAGTTCTATAGCCTACCCTCGATTTGGAGGAGAATCGGAGTGTCACGCCGTAATCTGGTAGCACTTTGGGCGACGAATCTCTCTTTTCGAGCTTTCTCGCGGAGAAAATTCCGATCTGGCTTATTTGGGGCACCGCGGCTTTCGGGCTATTAATCTGCTCCCCTTTGTTACCTTTCATCAGGGATTCCCTCAAGGCTCTGAGTAAGATTAGAACTCGGTCCCGATTGAACGAAAAGCCATTTCGCTGCTTATTACACATTCCGGGCTTTCCCTTCAAAGGGTGACAAAACGAGCTTCTGTCACCTGAGTAGGCTATTGACATTGCCGCCATAAATAGCTTATCGTTCATAGTAAATCTGCAAAAGGAGGCCAATAGATGCAAGCATATTGTATGAAATGTAAGGCCAAAAGGGAAATGAAGTATGCTAGAAGCATAACTATGAAGAATGGTAGACCCGCAACTCAGGGTGTGTGCCCCGCATGTGGAACTAAGATGTTCAGGATAGGTAAGAGTTAGGGTGGATTTTTAGAAAATTCACACTATTGATGGGCCGGATACCTACTAGCAGATATCCAGTCCTCTTGTTTCAGTATGACTCAATCATCTCCCAGGTATCGCCTCGAGAGTTCTTCATTATTGCAGTATGGCATAGCCTACCTGAACAGTAAGGCTAATCTCCGTCTCTCCAGGGCTGATTGGTGTTATAGGTACTGGTACTTCCTCCACTACCTCCATCGTCACCCGTGGGTAGATGGGTGAAACCTGGATACCCTCAGAGATATAGGTTGGCTTCCCCAACTTGACACCAACCAGTTCAGCCAGTTGCTCCGCCTTATCTTTAGCCTCAGCGATAGCCTCTTCTCTAGCTTCTTGATAGTAGGCCGATGGGTCATCTATGGAAAAGTCTATGCTATCTATCCGGGTGAGGTCTCCACCAGCCTCAGCGACAGCGTCAATGATAGAGCCAACCTTATCTACATCCCTTATCTTAGCGGTTACCATATTAGTCACTCTGTAGCCAACCACAACCTCTTGCTCCTTTTCTCCGTCCCATCTTGTTACCTGGCGAATGCTAAAATACTGGGTTTGAATATCCTTTTCCACCACCCCACTGTCGGTCAGGGAAGCCATTACTTCATTCATGGCTTCCGCTGCTTGGGTCTGAGCCTCGGCTACACTTATCTCCGTAGCTTCAATGCCCAACCTCAAGTTAACAATATCTGGAACAACAGATACCTCTCCTGTACCGGCGACCCAAATACCTTCTTGCTGACTGCTTATATTTAACGCTTCTATCTCTGCGGGGGCACCGCTACTGCCAGGGCTGCAGCCAGCCAAGGCCACTATAACTACGACTAATGTCAATCCTACAAATAGTATGAGGTTATTTTCATCTTTATCTCCTCAGTTGTATTTTGTAACTTAAATAGTAATTGTACCGTAGGAGTCGGAGGTAAGGCAATTTGACCAACCTAAACGGTCCAGGCTAGTTGTAAAAAGGAAGTCTTATTGACTAATTGGGGCTCCTAGACCAGCTCACCTGAAAGCTATGACCAAGGCACCTGGGCCAATATGTACTCCGAGCCCTGCTCCTATTTGTGCTAAAAGTATTTTCTCTTCAGGAAAGACTGAACCTAGCCGTTTTCTTAATTCTTCAGCCTGAGTGCGTACATTGCTGTAGGCAATAGCTAAATCTTGAACATTAGGGATGGTTTCTACAAACTCACATAGGTCGTCCATCCCTCTTAAATATGTGCGTGCCAAGCTTCTCCGAACAACCTCGCCATCTTTAAAGGTAAGCAAAGGCTTTATACGAAATATGTCAGCTACCACAGCTATCGCTCTATTTACCCGTCCACCTGCAACTAGGTATTTCGTCGTGTCGACAAGTCCGAGCAGGCGCATTTGGTTAATACTTCTCTGTGTCTCCTCAACAATGTTTGATATACTCTCTCCTGCATTGGCTAGCCTAGCCGCAGCCATAACTATCAACGCTAAACCAACACTAGTAAAACGGGAATCAATTACTTCAACTTGGCCTTTTCCTTTCATTAGTTTCTTAGCCTTAATGGCAGAGTCATAGGTATCACTGATTTTAACTGAGATATGAATAGATATGATACTCTCAGCATCTTTTAAACAATCCGAGTACACCTTGAAGAAATCCGCGGGCGTTGGCGGTGAAGTGACCGGATACACAAATGCGGTAGCCAGCTTTCGATAGAACCCATCTCCACTGATGTCCACTCCATCTCGGTAAACTTCATCCCCAAACTTAACATAGACTGGTACAATTTCAATGCTCAAAGTGCGAGCCAATTCGCGGGAAATATCAGAGGTGCTATCGGTTACAATCTTAACTGTCATTTGAAAATGTGCCTTGTCTCTATACCCGATTCTTAGCATCACCTCGTGAGTTCAGCCAAGATCTCCTTTGCCAAATCTGCCATGTCGCTGCCGGGTTCTAATTCCACCACCCTTTGCAGGTCCTCAATTGCTTTTGCTTCCTTTCCTTGTTCAGCATACATGACTCCGCGCATTAAGTACGCTTCCACGAAACTCGGGTTCAGCGCGATGGCGCGCGTAAAGTCAAGAGAGGCTTCGCTCAGGTTTCCCATTCGGCCATAGACACCGCCTCTTTGGAAATAGGCAGTAGCATAAGAAGGATTCAATTCGATGGCTCGCCCATAATCCGCTAGTGCCTCGTCAAAGTCATCTCTCTCACCATAAATCATACCTCGAGTCACATAAGCCTCTGCAAAAGAAGGGTCTAATTCAACAGCTCGACCCAAATCGGCCAGCGCTTTGTCAAACTCGCCTACTCCTGCGTATAGGGCACCTCGGATTGTATATACCTTTGCATCTTCGGAATCGAGGTCAATGGCCTGGTTCAGGTCGTCGAGCGCATTCTGCAGTTCCCCTTTCTGCAAGTAGAGATTTCCCCTATTCGTGTATGTGGACGCAAGTTTGGGGCTTAACTCTATCGCTCGGTTGAAGTCAGCCAGTGCCTTATCTTGATCCCCCTGACGGGCGAATATTACTCCACGGTTTCCATATGCCTTGGCGTGAGTAGGGTCCAACTCAATTGCCTGGGTGTACTCCGCCAGCGCTTCTTGAAACTTGCCCCGTTCATGGAGTTCCACACCGGCATTGTAATGTTTCTGAGCCTCACTCAGACCACACCCTGCGGTCACCAAAGCTGGCACAAGACAAATCACCACAAGCAGAATGAGCGCGAGCCGCGCCCAAGTGACACCCTTCAATCCTTTCATGTTACACCTCTTGGTTCTCGTTCGCAAGCCCAAAGGGTCACCATCCACCGCTTTAGTATCTAGCGGTTCCAGTACCCTTTTTGGTCACCTTTGCTCCATATTAAGCATTTCAGACAGTTCCCGAGCTTCTTGCAAGGTTAATCCTATAATCTGCCCCCTTGTTATAATTGGTGATCTAATTATAGGAGCAATGGGTTTCCCATCAAATCCCCGCAGAGCTTCCTCACCCAGGAAAATACCCATAGGCTCTCCAATTAGGCGTCCAGTGATTTCCTCAGATAACTTACTTCCTGTTTCATTCCACTCAAAAATCAGTAGTATCCCACCCCCTTCATCCACCGTTACATATGTATCTTCTTTGAAGTAAGCACTAGTCAATACCATTTCTTGACCATTGACTATTGATTTAGCTGGCTTCCATCTGCCTAGCTCATTCTCCCACTTCGCCGCTTCATCATCAGAAGCAAGTTCAGCAAATTCAAGTATTGGCCCCGCTGAAGTTTGGGTCACTGTTCCACTTGAATCAACAATGTACGTACCCATAGTGTAACGTTCAACTACATAATCAACTAATCCCAAACGGGTACCGTCACCAGTAATATCGTGCTGGTAGAGGACATATCCATCCTTATCTTTACCAGAAACATATACATTTCCATTTTTATCTCGTACTTTGTCAATTCCACAAAGAGAAGTATCTGGGAAGGCCCCCATATCGTTGGTAGCCGTAGTTACTGGATTCGGTAATTCCCATAAACCGTTATCAACCATCATAGCAATCACTGCAATCTGTACATTTGCTAGCTCGGTATCCGTTGCTTCTAATTCGTCCTCTGTAGACCTCTCAAATGTAGGAACCTCTACTGCCTCTTCAGCTTCTGGGGGCAATGCGATGGAAACCGGTTTGTTATAGTCATAAGCGAATATAGTCATGGTTATATCCATAGTCGTTTCGCCTTCTTCCTCCGGATATCCCAGGGCTTCAGGGCTCAATTCCATAGTCATAGCTATTTCTGCCTTGGTTAAGAAATATGTATCCTTTGCAAACCACTGCTTAACGGAGAAGTTACGAAACACTTCCTCAAGAAATGTTTCTTCAACCTCAGGCAGTATCTCCTCCCCGGTTACCTGTGCTTGCTGCATAACTGTTCGCCATAGCTGCTCCATGTCCGGCGTGAGCTGAAGTACATAGCAGTCTATACCTTTTATCTTCTCACTAGCTAAGACCTTAACCTCCGCTGACTTAAGGAGTTCTAGTTGAGACTCAGTAAGCTTCACTCCTTCACTCATTTCTTCCCAGTCTCCCTCTGATATCTCTTGCTTCATCCACATGGGGCCCATTTCCGGGACTTCCGTCATCATGTATAACATATCATCAATAAGATACAACTCCATTTCTATCCCCATTTCGTCTTCCCCAGTCACTGCCATATTCATGGTTATATCCGCTCTCATCTGCCTGTTCTCAAGGTCCAGCGCACCGCTAAAGTCCATCATCATATTCATTTCAAATGCTTCATCCTCTGCCTCACCAGCGGCTTCCATTGTCATATCCATATCAAATTGGTAGGATGTAATGTCATCCAATGATTCAAATGTGCCGTTGACAATCTCTAAGGCTGAGGGTTCCCCTACACATGCTGCAAAGGAAAGAACCATAACCAGTACCAGACCCACGGGCAATATTTTATTCCACATTTATACCCCATTTCCTGTGGTGGCTTAAACCAAAAAGGGCACCAACCACCGCTTTGCTATCTAGCGACTTTAGTGCCCTTTACTTCATCCACTCACCTCCTCGACCGCTGCATAATTATTCAGTTTTATAGTGTTTTACATGTTGGGACTTAAGTCTAGCCCCCCTTTAAGACTATGTCAATTCTCCATAAGGACGAAAAAAGGATAAAAAGGAACAATTATTGGGGACAGGTCACAGGGGCTGCGGTGCACGGCTCGCATGTCGAGGATTATTAGAGGGTTCCGAGATGGAGATTGACAACCAGATGCCATAAATATATTATTGGTGATAAGAGCAATGAGGGTCAGGATGCCTCATTGCGAATTGAAATGGGAAATCCCAAATGAGTTATAGATTTGTCACAAGGACGGAATTAACAAAGTAATCCCCCCTAAGGTATACTCCACACAAATAAAACAAGGAGGTTTAACATGGCAGGAGGTTATATGGGGAAGGTTCTATTTGTGGATCTTTCCAAAGGTGAGCTAAAGGACGAGGCACTTGATGAAAAGCTTTGCCGCGACTTCATCGGAGGCTATGGCATAGGAGCCAGAATTATCTATAGTCGGCAAGAGGCTGGGGTTGACCCTTTGGGTCCGGAAAATATTCTTGGTTTTATGACTGGTCCTCTTACCGGAACCCCCGCCACCGTGGGCGTACGGTATACCGCAGTAGGAAAATCACCTCTCACCAACGGATGGGGAGATGCTAGTTCGGGAGGAGACTTTGCCCCTCACCTGAAATTCGCTGGCTACGATGGGGTATTCTTCACCGGACTATCAGAAAAACCAGTTTACCTCTTCATCGACAATGGAAAAGCTGAACTAAGAGACGCCAGTCACCTATGGGGAAAGGATACCTATGAAACCGAAGATATGCTGCAAGCTGAACATGGCAGGCAAACCTACATCTCCTGTATTGGCCAGTCTGCAGAGAAGCTTTCGCTCATCTCATGCATTATCACCAAGAGAGGAGCTGCCGCCGGGCGCTCCGGTTTAGGAGCAGTAATGGGCTCCAAAAAGCTCAAGGCGGTAGCAGTAAGAGGTAACCAGAAGGTCCCCATTGCCGATAGCGAGACCGCCAATAGGTTAAGGAGAGAGCATATTGCTGAATTGAGGGCAGCAGAGTGGCCAATGCGTAAGTATGGCACCACCGGAGGAACTCACCTGTCAGCCCATAGCGGTGATACCCCAGTCAAAAACTGGGGCGGCGTTGGCGTTGTCGATTTCCCCGACCCCTCCGGGCTTAGCGGTGATGCGACAATAGCCAACCAGGAAAGAGATGAAACCTGCTGGCGCTGTCCCATAGCCTGTGAAGGGATCCTAAAAGAGGGGACAGGAGAGTACAAGTATGCGGCAGGCTCACGCAGACCCGAGTATGAAACCCAGGGTGCCTTCGCAACAATGTGCCTTAACAATAATACAGAGTCCATAGCCATGGTAAATGACATCTGCAACCGCTATAGCCTGGATACTATCTCCGCAGGTTGCACCATCGCTTTTGCCATTGAATGCTACGAGAGCGGTCTCATTACCCAAAAGGACACCGATGGGATTGAGCTTACCTGGGGCAATCATCGCTCTATAGTGGCTATGACCGAGAAGATGGCCAAGAGGGAAGGCTTTGGTGACATTCTCGCCGATGGGGTCAAGGTGGCAGCGGAGAAAATCGGTAAAGGGTCAGAAAAATACGCCGTACATATTGGAGGTCAAGAGCTAGGAATGCACGACCCAAAGCTTTCGCCCATGTCCCCAGCTGCTGCCCGCTACCAGATGGATGCCACCCCTGGCCGTCATACCCAGGGCTTTGGGCCCAGCGGCTTCCGAGGGCACGTCATTAATGCGACTGGACTTTGCTTCTTTGGCGGCGCCAAATACATAGCGGGATTCATGAGCGCAGTAACTGGCTGGGACCGTTCTATGGATGAGCTGCTCAAGGCAGGCGAGAGAATTGCCACTATGAGACACGTCTTTAACCTCCGCGAAGGTATAAACCCTCTAGAGTTGAAGGTACACCCCAGGATAATTGGTAAGCCTCCCTATGAAACAGGCCCGCTCGCTGGTGTAACGGCTGACATTGAGGCTCAAAACTACTGGAACCTTGGAGCCCTGGACTGGGATAGGGTAACAACCAAGCCAAGTAAGAAAAAATTGCTGGAACTGGGGCTAGAGGATGTAGCTAAAGACCTGTGGCCCGAGACAAATCCCTAATTGGTTGGGGTTGATTGGCCTATTTCCAGCTCCTCTCAATGGAGATGGTCAATTTAATACCAGCTCTCGAGAAGATAGTAAGGTAGAGCAGAAGTGGAGGTCATCAAGCTATGAACAGGTGTATTGTGCAGTTGTTCGGGCTGCCCCGTGAGATAACTGAGTTACGGGAGGTGGAAGTTGAGCTAAAGGATGGGGCAAACCTGGGAGACGTTATTGCCGCACTCAGACGTGAAATCCCGGCACTGGAGGGGAATGTTATCCGTGCCAGAGAAGACCGGCTGATAGAAAATTACGGATTCAATATCAACGGGCGCTTTTACCTGAATAACGAGGAAGTTCAGCTTAAAGACGGCGACCATATCGCACTCCTTACTCTGGCTACCGGGGGATGATATTTTATCTGGGAGCACAAGTAGCGTCTTATCAAGTTGAGTATATTATTCTAGCTATCCCGTTTGCAGTTCTAATGGGATTTGCATTCGCAAGGCTGTATTCTAACCGCATTGTGAAAGCTGTGGTATTCCTCTTTTTCACAATTACTTCACCGCTTACGTATCCATTACTAATAATAAGCACGTTATTACATATCACACTATTGACGGGGATTGTTTGCATAACCGCACTGCATACATTCCTGGTCCGCTTGTCCGTTCAACAAGCGATGATTATTGTAGGAGTGATTCTCATTGTTGTCGGAGCGGGACTTCAATTCGCAAGTACTTTCTAGTATCTTGATTATTCTTAACAATTTGACGGAATGTTACTTTAGCATTTCGCCGCTTAACAAAAGGTTCCTTTTTATCCCATATGTAACAAAAGTCCGTTCTGTTGCATCTGTAATTCAAAGGTTCCTTTATTGCATATCAAGACCATTTTCAAAAATGTTATACTATGCCATAGATTATCTCTCACTAAGGTGATTTAATTGAATTGGGCAGGGAGTTCAATACGGGGAATTCCGACTAGGGGAGGTTATGATGGAGTCGCAGAAGATAAGGATACGTGTCAATGCCTTTTTTGGTGACGAGGAAATCGAGCTGTCCTTCCCTGAGAATTGGGCGATCCAGGAATGTCGCATGGCCGGCCATGATAAATCGCCCTTGTCTGATGAGGAGATGCGGCACGCCTTACAGAAACCCCTTGGCACCCCACGACTCAAGGAGATGGTCAAAGAGGGCAACCAAGTGTGTATTCTCTTCGATGATCTTCCTAAACCTACCCCGGCCAGTCGTATCGTACCATTCGTCCTAGAAGAACTACACGGAGGGGGTGTGACTGATGAGCAAATCCGCTTCGTGTGCGCACCAGGGACTCACCGACCGCTGATCTACCCCGAGTTCGCGGCAAAGCTCGGCAAGGAGATCGTGGAGAAGTACCCGGTCTACAATCACAGCATCTGGGAGAACGTGGTTTATATGGGACAGACCAGTCGTGGTACCCCTGTGTACGTTAACCGCGAATTTGCCTCCTGCGACCTTCGGGTCGCAATAGGCAGCGTATTCCCCCATGGTGGGGCGGGTTTTGGTGGTGGTGGGAAGATCGTCCTGCCGGGGATATGTGGTATCGAGACGATTGAATATCATCACAAGAATATGCACCAAAACTCTGCGCTGGGCCGAGTGGATGACAACGTCTTCCGTTTGGACCTAGAAGAGGCCGCTCGCTTGGCCGGCCTGCACTTTAAGGTGGACGCTGTGTTGAACAACCGCCGTGAGGTTGTGGGTCTCTTCGCCGGAGACCTGGTGGAGGAACACCGTGCTGGAGTAAGACTCGCTCGCCAGCTTTACAGAACCGAAACGGTTGTGGGCGCCGATGTGCTTGTTCTCAACAGTTATCCAGATGAGTCTCAGCTGGTACGTTCTATGGGATGGGTACCTGCCTCTCTTCATGAAGGTGGGGATGTGGTGCTACTAACCCATTCCCACGAGGGCCAGAACCTTCATCAGTTGAGTGGTCGCTTCGGGACAGACTACGGTGGACGGTTCTACACAACGGCACATGTTTACCGTTATATAGAGAAGGCAGCGAAGATAATAGTAGTGGCGCCGCATCTATCCAGATACGATAGGGACATAATCGGCCCTCAGGCAAAGCTGATATGGTGTAAGACGTGGGTGGAGGCCCTGGCTGAACTTACGGGCAGGCACGGCTCGGGCACCAAGGTTGGCGTGTATCCGTACGCTCCT
>Ga0307379_10006834_pt1 | contig 15597 bp, 8 predicted proteins | sample UN2MG_FD_202237 | JGI IMG/M metagenome (GOLD analysis project Ga0307379, IMG submission 202237) | Soil microbial communities from Risofladan, Vaasa, Finland - UN-2 | ecosystem: Environmental > Terrestrial > Soil > Coastal area > Acid sulfate soil | place: Finland: Risofladan, Vaasa | collected... | reverse complement strand
CGTGCAATGAGCGCGGCTGGAAGTACGTCTTCACATTCAAACGCGGCCGCACCCCCGCCCTCTGGGACGAGTTCACGTCACTGCAAGACCTGTGCCCGGAAAACAGCCGCCACCGCGAATCCGGCGGCACCACATTCCACTACCAGTGGGTCAATGCCCTGCACCACGACGACAGCGAGGGCCGCCATCACGAACCCAACGCGCTCCAAGTCCACGAACGAACAGAAAACAAGCAAACCACCTTCGCCTGGATCACCAACCTTTCCCTCGACACCGACACCGTCATCCCAATCGCAGAACAAGGAGGACACGGCCGATGGATCATTGAAAACCAGGGCTTCAACTATCAGAAGAACAGCGGCTTGAACATGGAACACGCCTACAGCCACCACCCCGACGGCCTGAAAATCTTCTACACGCTGCTCCAGATCGCCCACATGATCATGCAGTTCACCATCAAGAGCAGCCCCCTGAAAAAACTTGCCCAGCGCTACGGCAAGCAAACCGCCGTACACCTCTTCGGCAGCCTCAGGAACATCCCCAAGTTCCTGCTGCAATGCTTCCGCTACTTCCGCATCCCCGATACCGCCTTCGACCCCGGCGCCGCACGCCGCTTCCAACTCCGCCTCGACACCTCCTGACCCGCCGGCTGCAGGCACCCGTGTTCGCCCCTCGACGCTTTCGACCGCCGCTGACCGCTTCACCCGACTTCCTTGCCTTCCTCGACGCTGCACGCCGCCGAGCCCGCTCGCCCATCCCCTGCCGTTGACCCTCAGCACCGCCAGATCCTCGGCCCCCCGCACCGACTGGCCCTGTTCCTCATGGCTGCCTCCTGTGCGTACGCATTGATTTTCCGCCGAGAATCTGGTAAGATGAATGGTGTGATGAAAGCGGAGGGAAAGATAGCATTGTATCACATGCCTGATCTGCTGGCGGCAATAAAAACTGCTGAGTCTTTCAGCGAGATCGAGAAGCACGTCGCCGGCGGCCGCTCCTGTGCCGTTGGCGGGCTCTGGGGGTCATCGTGCGCCCTGTTCCTGGCCGCCATGCTCCCGAAATGCCCGTCCGTCATGCTTGCCGTTACCGCCGGCCCCGAAGACGCCGACGACCTCTGCAACGATCTCAATCTTTTCGCACCAGACACCGCCATGCTGCTGCCTGCACGCGAGGCGCTCACCTCCGGCGAGGCCGCAATCAACCACAACATCGCCGGGCAGCGCGTCGAAATCCTCCGCAAGCTCCTCTTTTTCGGTGCGTCGGGCGGTTCGCGCCTCAAAGTGGTGGTGGCGCCGATCCAGAGCCTGCTGCAGCCCGTGGTGCCGCCAAAGAGCCTGCAAGCCGACATCCTCACCGTGCGCGCAGGCGATACGCGCCGCCTCGAAGACATGGCCGAATGGCTGGTAGAGCGCGGCTTCGAGCGCGAGCCGATGGTTGAAATGCACGGCGAGTTCGCCGTTCGCGGCGGCATCCTCGACGTCTTTGCGTCCGCCGCCGAGAATCCCATCCGCATCGAGTTCTTCGGCGACCAGATCGAGTCGATCCGCGAGTTTGAAATTTCCACGCAGCGCTCGATCAAGCCGCTGCCTTCATACCAGCTTGTGGGCATTTCGCAAACGGAGGCCGCGGGGCTGCAGGCCGCCGACCTCAGCACCAGCGTGTTTGCATATCTTCCAAAGAATAGCTGGGTGATGCTGCACGAGCCGGTGGAAATCCAGGATCGCGCCGACAAGATCGTGAGCTCGATGGCCCAGGCCGAGGCGATCTTCAGCTTCCGCGACGTATACCAAGCCTCGCGAAACTACATATCGCTGCACGTTACCAGCCTGCCGGCGGCCTCGGACCTGCCGCCGTTCGATTTCCAAACCGCAACCACCGAGCGCTTCGGCGGCGAGCTGCAGGCCATCGTCGACGAACTGTCCAGAATGGTGCAGCAGAATTCCGCGATCCACATTTTCTGCGAAAACGACGCCCAGGAAGACCGGCTGCGCGAAGTGCTGAAGGAAACGGCACTCGCGGCGGAGCCGAAGATCGTTTACGAGCGCGGCTTCCTCGCGGCCGGTTTTCAGCTACTGCGGCCGCCGCGCGCGTTCCTTGGCCATCACGAAATCTTCAGCCGATACCAGCGCCTGCGAACCGTCCGCCCCAAGCGTCGCGGCGCGCCGATCGACAGCTTCCTGGAGCTTCGCAAGGGCGACTACGTGGTGCACGTGGCCTACGGCATCGCGCGATTCCGCGGCATGGAAACCGTGCAGAAGGAAGGCGAGCTGCAGGAGTTCCTCGTGCTTGAATTTGCCGGCAGCACAAAGCTATACGTGCCCGCCAGCAAGATCGACCTCGTGCAGCGCTACGTTGGCTCCACAAAGCTGCGGCCAAAGGTCAGCCTGCTGGGCGGCAAGCAATGGGGCGAAAAAAAGGCCGAGGTGAAACGAGCCATACAGGACATGGCAGTAGACATGCTGCACCTGCAGGCCGTCCGCGGCAAATCGCCCGGCATCGCTTTCCCCGCCGACAGCCTCTGGCAGCACCAGTTCGAGGATTCCTTCCTCTACCAGGAAACCGACGACCAGCTCACGGCGCTGGAAGAAATCAAGAGCGACATGGAAGCGCCCAAGCCGATGGACAGGTTGCTGTGCGGCGACGTGGGCTACGGCAAAACCGAGCTGGCCATGCGGGCCGCTTTCAAGGCGGCAATCTTCGGAAAGCAGGCGGCCGTGCTCGTGCCCACCACTGTGCTGGCCGCGCAGCACCTGCACACTTTCACCGAACGCATGGCCGATTTCCCCGTTGTAATCGAAATGCTCAGCCGCTTCAAAACGCGCAAAGAGCAAAAAGAAATCATCGACCGGCTCAAACGCGGCAAGGTCGATATCGTGATCGGCACACACCGGCTGCTGTCCAAGGACATCGAATTCCGCGACCTCGGCCTGCTGATCGTTGACGAGGAGCAGCGCTTCGGCGTCGAGCACAAGGAACGCCTGAAGCAATTCCGAAAAACGGTAGACGTGCTGACAATGACCGCCACGCCCATCCCGCGCACGCTGCACATGTCGATGCTGGGCATCCGCGACATCTCGTCGCTCAACACCCCCCCGCAAGACCGCCAATCGATCCGCAGCGAGGTTTGCAGGTTCGACCGCAACCGCATCCGCGAAGCGATCCTGCGCGAAATCCACCGCGACGGCCAGGTGTTCTTCGTGCACAACCGCGTATACAACATCGAGCAGCTCAAGGACGAGCTGGCCGAGATCGCGCCCGAGGCGTCTTACGTGATCGCGCACGGCCAGATGAACGAGCACGAGCTCGAATGGCGGATGGCGGCGTTTGTGGCCGGCACATACGACGTGCTCGTCTGCACCACCATCATCGAGTCGGGGCTCGACATCCCCAACGCAAACACGATTGTAATCAACCGCGCCGACAACTTCGGCCTCGCCGACCTTCACCAGCTTCGCGGACGCGTCGGCCGCTACAAGAACCGCGCCTACGCCTATTTCGTGATACCCAAAGACAAGCCGATCACGCAGAAATCAATCCGCCGCCTCAAGGCCATCGAAGAATACTCCGAACTCGGCGCCGGCTTCAAGATCGCAATGCGCGACCTCGAAATCCGAGGCGCCGGCAACATCCTCGGCGTCGAACAAAGCGGCCACATCGCCGCCATCGGCTACGATCTATACTGCAAGCTCCTCGACCAAACCGTCCGCGAGCTCAAAAACGAACCCGTAGCCCAGCCCATCGAGGCAGACATCGAAATCAACCTCGACGCATACGTGCCCGACGCATACGCACCCGATCCTTCGCTTAAAATGGGCGTATACCGCCGCCTAGCTTCGGCCACGGCACTCGAGGAAATCGACGAGCTGGCCGACGAGCTGGCCGACCGTTTCGGCGCGATGCCCGGCCCCGTTGAAAACCTGCTCGAGCGGCACCGGCTGCGCGTGCTCGCATCGCGCCACGGCATCAGATACATCGCCCGGCGCAAGGATTTCCTGCTCGTCAAGTTTGCCGATCCGAGCCTCATCCACAAACTCTTCGCCGGCACATCATACACCGCGCGCATCATCGACGCCGAAACGATGCACCTGCACTTGCCGCCCCGCACCACCGCCACACAGCAGATCGTGCTCTTCCTGCGAACCGTTCTCTCCAAGTAACGCCTACGCCGCGCGGCCGTTTCTATCGCGCGCAGGGGCAAGCCCCCCTGCACCACTTGCCTATAGCAGGCGGGAAGAGCCCCGTAACGGCCTGCCCCCTCATCTCCACATCGCGCGGTCGAGGTTGCGGTAATTGATCGCTTCGCTGATATGATGGACGGCGATGTTTTCGGAAGAGTCGAGGTCGGCGATGGTTCGTGCAACTTTCAGAATCCGCGTATACGCGCGGGCAGACAGCCCCAGCATTGCCATCGCCTGCTCCATGAGCGTTTCGCAGGAGGCTTCGAGCGCGCAGTGCTGCTTGATCATCTTGGGATTCATCGTGGCGTTTGCCGTGGTGCGGCTGCCGGCAAACCGCGCCGCCTGCCGGCTGCGTGCCGTAGTGATCATGCGCCGCACGTCGTCCGAGCTCAGCCCGCCGTCGCCGCTGCGAAGGTCGCGGTAGTTCACCGCCGGCACCTCGATGTGTATGTCTATGCGGTCCAGCAGCGGCCCGCTTATCCTGTCCATATAGCGCTGCACCTGGAACGGCGAGCAGTGGCACTGCCGCTTTGGATCGCCATAGTAGCCGCACGGGCATGGGTTCATCGCGGCGATCAGCATGATTTCGGCGGGGAAGGTGAGCCGCATGGCCGCGCGCGACACGGTTACGGTGCCTTCCTCGAGCGGCTGGCGCAGCGCCTCCAATGAGGCGCGGGAGAATTCGGGAAGCTCGTCCAGGAACAGCACGCCCTTGTGCGCGAGCGACACCTCGCCGGGCTTTGGCACGGTGCCGCCGCCAACGAGCGCCGCGCTGCTGCACGTGTGGTGCGGAGCACGGAACGGCCGCGTGACCACCAGAGATCGCCCCGCCGGCAGCAGGCCGGATACGCTGTGAATGCGCGTGGTTTCCACCGCCTCCTGCGCCTGCATCGTGGGCAGGATCGAAGGTATCCGGCGGGCAAGCATCGTCTTGCCGGAGCCGGGCGGGCCGATCAGCAGAATGTTGTGGTGGCCGGCCGCGGCCACGATGAGCGCGCGTTTCACGTGCTCCTGGCCTTTCACATCGCTGAAGTCGATATCGGCCTGGATGCCTTCCTCGAAGATCGAGTGGATGTCTACCTCTTGCGGCGCGATATCGAGTTTTGCGCACATGAAACCGGCGGCCTCGGCAAGCGTGCGTGCGGGAATTATTTGCAGATCTTTGACCACGGCGGCCTCGCGTGCGTTCTGCTCGGGCACGATGAGGCCGCGCAAGCCTGCGCGCTTGCATTCGAGGGCCATCGACAGGCAGCCCTTCACCGGCCGCACGGTGCCGTCGAGCGCAAGCTCGCCGGTGAGCGCATACTCGGCCGTTCGGACAGGTTCGAGCTGGTTGTCGGAAACGAGCATGCCTATTGCGATGGGCAGGTCGAACGCCGGGCCTTCCTTGCGGGTGTCGGCGGGTGCGAGATTTACTACCACGCTGCTCTGCGGCTGAAAATAGCCGCTGTTTGAAATGGCGGACCGCACGCGGTCGAGGCTTTCCTTTACGGCGGCGTCGGGCAAGCCCACCACCACCGTGCGGTCGGCGCCGCGTGCCGCGTCCACTTCCACCTCTACGAGATACGCATCGATGCCGAGCAATGCCGTGCTAAGTGTTTTCGACAGCATAGGCGCCCTTCCATGGAAAGTCCCGTGATTCATCGCGATATTGCTACATTGTATACGCTCGCGGCGGGCTGTCAAATGGAAAATCGTTCCGGGCGCGGGTCGGCGGCTCTTGCGCAAGTATGGAGCCCCACCCCGTGCGCCCTCTGGTTTGCATTCCGACCGGCGAGCGAGAGGCCCCTTATCTGCTGGAAATGGTGCCTGATTTTTTCGCCAATGCGTGGCCCGGGAAAATGCGCGCGGTGAATGGCTTTTTACGACATGCTGCGCCCACGCCATTTGCGATGGCACAAGTTTAACTGCGCCCTGTAATGCCGAAAATGCAGGAGTGGAGGTTTAACGGACTGTTTCACGTCTTGAATCCGATGCGGTTAGATGGGGAAGGAGGGAACCACGATGAACCGTGCAGGTTTGTGTGCAGGTCTGGCATTCACAGTTCTCATTCTGGTTTGCAGCGGATGCGGCGGGCGGGTGTCGTCGCCTGCGGAGCTGCTGGCGTTTTCGCAGGAGCCGTCGATGGCGCGCGTGGATTTGGCCCGCCTGAGCGACGCGAAGGGGTCGCCGGGGCCATATCGCATAGGCGTTGGCGACCTGCTGGCCGTGTCGCTGGATGATGCCATTCAGCCGCGGCTGGCAAACGAGGCGGGCGCCGAGGCGCCGCCGAAGGTGTATATGTGCCGCGTAGACAGCTATGGCAACGTGGTGCTGCCGATCCTCGGCGAGATCCTGGTGGAAGGAAAGACCGTGAGCGAGGTGGAGGGAATGCTGGCGGGCGAGTATCACCCGCGTTTTGTGAACCACACGCCGAATGTGGTGGTGAAGGTGGAGGAGTTTGACCTTTCGACGGTGACGGTGCTGGGCTCGGTGGAGCGGCCGGGCACGCAGGAGCTTCGACGCGACGAGATGACGCTGGTGGGCGCGCTGATGAAGGCGGGCGGGGTGAGGTCGGGCGCGGTGGGCGCGATACGCATCCGCCGTGCCGAGAGCCCGGAGAGCAGCGAGAAGGTGAACCTGCCGGTGAAGGGGATGGCCACGCCGTTCAAGGATATCCCGCTGAAGGCGAGCGACATAGTGGAGGTGGACGGTCAGGAGGCGCAGGTGTTTACGGTGGTGGGGCTGGTGGGCAGGCCGGGTGCGTTCCCGTATCCGCCGAACGAGACGTATACGATAGCGCAGGCGCTGGCGTTTGCCGGCGGCGCCAGCGAGATCGCGCCGGATTACGTGTGGGTGTATCGCAGAACGCCCGAGGGCAAGGTTGCGCAGGCCAGGGTAAACATCAGCGGCACCAGCCCGTCGAGTGCGATCAATGTGCCGGTACGCCCTGGCGACATCGTGGCCGTGGAGCATACAACGGGTTCACGCACTTCGAGCTTCCTTTCCCGAATCACGCGCGCCGGTGTGAATTTCGGCGCGGATTACAATATGGCGCAATAGCCGGATGACATTTGAAGCAGAACGAAAGGTCTCCGAATATGAATGATGCAAAAAGATGGGAACGAGTGGAAGGATTCCAGGATGCCGCCCAGGCCGTTGGCAGCATGGTGCGGCAGGGGGCAGCCCAGAACGAGCTGCTTCAGATCGCGTGGCGCCACCGGACGATGGTGGGCGTTGTGCTGGTGGTGTCATTGGCGGCGGCTTTCGTTTACATCCGCAACACCGGCCTCACGTATACCAGCACGGCGCGGCTATACGTGCAGCCGGAAGGCCCGAGGATCGTTACGCAGTTCCAAGGCGTGCTCGCCGATCAATCTACCAACTACCTTTACACGCAGTGCGAGGTGCTGAAATCGACGCCGATCATAAGCGGCGCGCTGGACAAGCCGGGCATCCGCAAGCTGCGCTCGCTGGAAGGCGCGGCCAGCCCTATTACGTATCTGAAGAACTCGGTGGAGGCCACCGTGGGCGCGAAGGACGACATCATCGCGGTGTCGGCCAGCTTGCCGTACTCGGAAGACGCGCTGAAGGTGGTGACGGCCGTGGTGGACTCGTACCTGGACTACAACACTGGCCTGCGGCAGTCGACGGCGAAGGAGGTGCTGAGGATTCTTCAGACGGAGAAGGATAAACGCGACAAGGAGCTGGCCGAGAAGCACGCGGCGATGCTGGAGTTCAAAAAGCAAAACGGGGTGATCTCGTTTGCGAACGACGGCAACAACATCGTGGCGCAGCGGCTGGTAGGCCTTAGCGGCGCCCTGACGGCGGCGCAGCTCGAGACGGTGGAAGCAACGGCCGCGTTTGCCACGGCCGAGGCGATGATCCAGAACCAGCAGATGGTGGCGCAGGAGGTGCCGGCGTCGCCGATCTTCGGCGGCATCGAAAACGAGCAGCTTCGCGCCGAGCTGCAGCGCTCGCAAACAAGGCTGGCCGATCTGAAGCTGAATTATTCGGACGAGCACCCGCTGGTGATCCAGACGCGCAAAGAAATAGACACCCTGAAAAAGGAGTACATGGCGCTGGTGAATCAGCGGCTGGCCAAGGCCCGCAAGAAATCGGCCGACATACAGGCGCTGCTCCATGAGCAGCAGGAGCAGGCGAAACATTTCAACGCCCTCTCCGCCACCTATGCGTCGCTCGAATCGGACGTGGGCCGCACCGAACGGCTGTGCGAGATACTCGACAGCCGCATCAAGGAGATCAACATCACGGAAGACGCCGGCGCGCTGAACGTTACGGTGCTCGAGCCTGCACGGCCGGAGAATACGCTTCCCAACAGCGTTAAGGGCGCGCAGGTGCTTGGCGTGGCGCTGGTGCTGGGAGCGGTGCTGAGCGTGGGCATGGCATGGGCGTACGAAAAGCTCGACCAGCGCCTCAAGACGGCTGAGGAGGTGTCGGAGGTTACGGGCTCGCCCGTGCTGGGCGTGGTGCCTGCGATGGCGGGCCGGCAAACGCCGGCGGTGCGCGGGCAGGTGATACACCTCGAGCCCAGCTCGAACGTGGCCGAAGCATACAGGACCATCCGCACGGCTGTTTATTTCGGCACGCCGAAAGGGCAAGACAAGCGGCTGCTCATCACGTCGTCGATCTACGGCGAAGGCAAGACGACGCTTGCCAGCAACCTGGCCATAGCGATGGCGCAATCGGGCCAGCGCACGCTGCTGATCGACGCCGATTTCCGGAAGCCCTCGCAGCACCTGATCTTCCAGATCGAGGGGCAGGAAGGGCTTTCTACGGTGCTTTCGGGCACGGCGCCGCTTTACGACGCGGTGTATAGAACGACCAACGAGAACCTCGACGTGCTGCCGTGCGGGCCGATTCCGCCGAATCCGTCGGAGATGCTGAACAGCAAGGCGTTCAGCGAGGTGCTCGATGAGCTCTCTCGGTCGTACGATCGCATACTTGTAGACTCGCCCCCGATCATCCCGGTGGCCGACGCTCGCATACTGGGCGCAATGTGCGACATGGCCCTGCTGGTAGTGCGGGCGGAGGTGTCGGCACGGAAGGTAACCGCGCAGGCGTGCAACGGCTTGCGGGCGGTGGGCACGCGCATCCTGGGCGTGGTGGTGAACGACGTGTCGAAGAACCAGGATTACGGCTACTACGGCTTCGAGTACGGTTACACGCCGAACAAGAAGAACAACGACAGTTTTCCGTCGGGGGTTTGACGGCCAAACGGGTGTGGAGGGCCGGCGGCCGCGGCCGCCGGCTCTCACGCCGCACGACTCAAGCAGCCATTCCATTCGTTGAACCGCCGCAAATGGCGTTCACCGGCTTTCTGATACGCACCGCGCGGGAATTCCCATTCCGGCGCAGCAAGGACCGTCTGTGTCGATTGGCCTCCGGCTTTTCCGGCAGGCAAAGCAAACAAGCCGCAACCAGATTTCGCGAGGGAGGCACTGGTGACGTATCGGGCGGGGGAGATTTCCACAAACACGGCAGCCGCCAGGTTAGACGCGATAGTGGAATGGCTGACCGTGAGCCTGCTCGCATTCATGCCGCTGGCGTTTGGCGCCGTGCAGGCGTGGAGCGAGCTGGTAGTGGTGTTTGCCGCTGGCGCGATGGCCGCGTGCCTGGTTGCAAAGCTGCTGCTGAACGGCACGCTGCTGCGCACGTGGGCGTACCTGCCGGCGGGGCTGTTCATCGCGCTGGCGGGCCTTCAGCTTGTGCGGCTGCCGCAGGGCGCGGTGGCCGCGATCTCGCCGAATACCTCAAGCCTGAAACAGATGCTGCTGCAAGACCTGCCGGCGGAGCAACTGCAAACCACTACGCTGAGTTTTTATACGCATGCAACCGCGCACGACCTGCGGCTGCTGTTGGCGGCGGCGATCATTTTCATCACGGTGGTAAACGTGTACCGGCGGCCCGAGCAGGTGAAGCGGCTGCTGATGGCCATAGCCTGCATAGGCGGCGTGGTGGGGCTGCTGGCGCTGGCACAGGATTTCTTCGGCAACGGGAATATTTACTGGCTCGTGCCGGTGCCGGGCGGGCAGGCGGCCGGGGGCACGTTTGTGAGCACCGGCCATTTCGCGCTGTTCATGAACCTGTCGATGGGCGCCGCTCTCGGGCTGGTGCTGATCCGGCTGCACGAGTGGTTCAGCGGACGCAAGCTCACGCTGGCCGAGGTGGCCGATGCTCTCACGCGCCCGCCGCTGCGTTCGGTGTGGTTCTTGTTTGGCGTGCTCTTGATGGGAGCTGCAACGATTTTCATGTCGCTGAGCCGCGCGGGCACTGTTTCGATGCTGGTGGCGGGCGGATTGACGGTGGCGGCGCTGGCGGCTCGGCGCGGGCTGAAAAGCCGCGGCTGGATGATTACCACGATGGCAATTGCGGCCTTCGGCGCCGTGCTCTATATCGGCTTTGATGCGGTGTCGGATCGATTGGCGGCGGCCGGCGATGCGCCCGTCGGCCGGAACCGGTGGGAGATGATCCGCAACATGAGCCGGCCGGTGGCGCAGTTTCCGCTGGTGGGCACGGGGCTGGGCACGCACGAGGTGGTGTATCCGATGTTTGACCATTCGGCCGAGCCGCGGCTTGCTCAGTATGCCGAGAACGAGTACGTGCAGGCGCTCGCGGAGACGGGGTTCATCGGGCTGGACCTGCTGCTGGTGTTTGCGTTTATCGTGTGGCACGGCTACGCGCGCGCCATAAGAAGGCCATCGGCGCCGGTGCAAACGGGTGCGTTTGGGCTGGGGTTTGGCTTTGCAGTGGTGATGATGCACAGTGCGAGCGATTTTGCGCTGCACGTGCCGGCAAACGCGGGGCTTGCGGCGGTAACGTGCGCGCTACTGGTGGGAATGGGCAGCATGTCGCGCCGAAAAAATACGGAAACGGCGGCGGCCGGGTCGAAATTGCTGGGGATCGCGGGGGTAGCTTGCGCGCTGCCGGTGTGGCTATGGAGCACAAGCTCGGCGTGGGATGCGGCGGCCGCCGAGGCAAAATGGAGCAAGGCGCGAGCGGCGGAGGCGCGGCTGGCGGCATCAAACTGGCAAGACGTGGGCGATGGCTACAAGACGCTGCTCGAGCACGCGTCGAATGCGTTTGCCATTCAGCCCGGCAACGCGGAATACGGCTACTGGCTGAACGCCTGGCGATGGCGGGCCGTGAGCGGAACGAGCTCGGGCGATGCGCCGCTCGACGCGACAACGGTTTCGCTGACGCGCGAGATCGTGGGCGGCCTTGAGCGCGTGCGGCTGCTGTGCCCCACGTTCGGGCCGGCCTACAGCCTGGCGGGCCAGCTCGAGCATTTCGTGCTGAAGGAACCGGCGGGCGCCGCGCACATCCGGGCCGGCTACCAGCTCGCGCCCGGCCACCCGGCGGCGTGCTTTGCGGCGGGCGTGCTGGACGTGGCGGAGAAGAAGCTCGACGATTCGCTGGTGAAGTTCACGAGGTGTTTGGAACTGGACAACCGAATGGCCGCAAGCGTTGTTGATATTTATGTAAGCCAGGCGCATCGACCTGATCTCGCCGTGCAAACAGCAAAGGACAACGCAGATGCTCTGATGATGGTGATTTCGGCTTTGGGGAAGCACGCACAGGGCAACAGTGCGGCGGCCCAGGCGCGGGCCGAGGCGGTGGCGCTGCTGAAGGCGAAAGCGGAAGCGCCCGATGCGCCGGCACAGGCTCTTGTTTCGGCGGCCAGGTTGAAACGTAGCGAGAAGGATTATGCAAACGCCGTGAGATACCTGCGGCGGGCGCTGGCAACCGAGCAGGCTCAGCCGGCGTGGCGGCTGGAGCTGGCCGACGTGCTGGCAGAGATGGGCCGCACGCAAGAGGCAATCCAGGAGGCGCAGCAGTGCCTTCGGATGCATCCCAGGATGGCCGAGGCAATGCGGCTGATCGCGCGGCTATCGGGCCGGCCGAAGAAGTAGCGGGCTTTTTCCGGCACGCGGGCGAAAGACGCCGACAGGGGCGGAGTGCGCCCGGCGCAGCAGGATCCGGAGGGATGACGTCTAGTGATCAAGCTTTCAGACAATCCGCCGATGCTCCCGCCCGGTGCGGCCAGCTTGGCCGATCTGCACGGGGAATGGTGGGTGGCGCATACGAAGGCACGCGTGGAAAAGGCGCTGGCGTGGAATTTGCTGGAGCGTCGCGTCGGCTATTTTCTGCCGCTGGTGGAGCGTGTGAGTTTCACGGGCGGCCGGAAGCGCCGCAGTATGCTGCCGCTGTTCAGCTCCTACTTGTTCTTCTGCGGCACCGAGGAGGACCGTTACACGACGATGACGACCGATCGAGTATGCACGGTGATCAAGGTGGCCGATCAGCCGAAGCTCGTAGACGAGCTAGGCGCCATCGAAAGCGCGCTGAAGAGCAATGCGCGGCTCGAACCATACCCATGCCCGGCGGTGGGGCGGCGGTGCAGGATCATTTCGGAGCCGTTCAAGGGATTGGAGGGTGTGGTGATCCGGCATTGCGGAAAAACGCGGCTCGTGCTGCAGGTGAGCTTCATTGCGCAGGGCGCGGCAATGGAAGTGGACGCTGAGCAGCTTGAGGTGATCGACTAAGCGTCCCTTTGTATGAAGGCTTGAAAGGCTGAAGCCCAAAAGGCCAAAGCCTTTTTCCGGCTATGCCGGCTCAGGAGATTATGCTTCTTTACCCATTGATATGGACTCTCTGCGTGGCGGGTGCGCTTGTTGCCACGCCGCTGGCCGTGCGGCTGGCGCGAGCGTTTAACATAATGGATAGCCCGGGCGCTCGAAAGGTGCACACGGCGCCGGTGCCTCGCACGGGGGGCCTGGCGATCATCGGGGTGGTGCTCTTGGGCGTGGCGTTGGCCATCGCAATGGATCGAAAGGCGTTTACGGCGTTTGCGGCGCGGTGGAAGCAGTTTTCGGGGCTGATCGCGGCGTCGCTTTTCGTGGGGGTTGTGGGGCTGATCGATGACGTTCGCACGCTGAAGGCCGGCGTGAAATTCGGCTGCCAGGCGCTGGCGGCACTGGCCCTTTGCCTGCTGGGTGTGCGCGTGGGGGTGATCGCGGTGGAGGGGCTGGGCAGTTGGCCGCTGGGCTGGCTGGCGTGGCCGCTCACTATGCTCTGGCTGGTGGGGCTGTGCAACGCGGTGAACCTGATCGATGGGCTGGACGGGCTGGCGGCGGGTATTTCGGCGGCGGGCGCGGGTGTGATGGCGATATTTGCCATACACAGCGGGCAGCCGGTGGTGGCGGTGCTGATGCTGGCGCTGATGGGCGGCCTGATGGGATTCCTGGTGTTCAACTTCAATCCGGCGAGGATTTTCATGGGGGACTGCGGCAGCACGTTTGTGGGCTTTTTGCTGGCGGGCGCCGGCGTGATGAGCGCTACGGCGGCGGGATCGTCGGAGGGGCTGGCGCTGCTGAGCCTGGCGCTGGGCGTGCCGATATTCGACACGCTTTTTTCGATGCTGCGGCGCTTCCTCGAACGCCGGTCGCCGTTTGCTCCAGACCGCGGGCACCTGCACCATCGGCTCATCAAGTATGGCCTGGTGCACCGCCACGCGGTGGTGCTGATCTATGCCGCCACGCTGGCGGCGTCGGGGATGGGGCTGTTTTTGCTGGTGACGCGCGGTGTGGCAACGGTGATAGTTTTCCTGTGCATCTGCCTGCTGCTGATGCTGCTGTTTCAGGTGGTGGGCGCGGTGCGGCTGAGGGAATGCCTGCAGAGCTTGCAGCATAACATGACGCTGGCTCGCGAGGCGAAGATGCAGCGCGAGGTTTTCGAGCACGCGCAGCTTCGCATACGCGAGGCAAGCGACTTCGACTCGTGGTGGAAGGCGGTGTGCGAGGCTGCGAAGGACATGGGCGTGTCGCGGCTGAGCCTGAAGCGCGTAAATGGCGACGGCAGCACGAGCGAGCGGCTGTGGTGCGACGGCGTGCACCTGAACCCGCACAAGATGATTACCACTACGGTGCCGATCCGGCGGCGCGGCGGCAGCGCCCCGCTGCAGGCGCAGGTGGATGTGCCGGTGAACGGTACGCTGGAGTCGGCCGGGCTGACCGTGAAATTCTTCAGCCGGCTGATCGACGAGAACAGCCTGGCCGACCTTTCGGCCGACGAGGACCTGAAGCTGGCATCTGTTGAGAAGGCGCCGACGGATACGCAAGAGGGCAATTGATCGCGCGATCGCGCGGGGGGATGAAGGCAGATGAAGATCGCATTCGTTCACCAGGACCACTGCCTTTATGGTGCGTCGCGCAGCCTGCTGGCGATGATAGAGTATCTGGTAGGGCGCGGGCACTCGTGTATGGTGCTGCTTCCCAGAACGGGCCCGCTGGTGGCTGAGCTGGAGGCGCACGGAATTCGCTACGCGATAACGCCGTGGCGGGGGTGGATGTCGCCGGAGGGTTTCTCGCGCCCGCGGCGGTTGGCATCGGCGGCCAAGGGGCTGCTGCTGAACCTGATCTACGTGCAGCGGGCGGCGAAGCTGTGCAGGAGTTTTGCACCGGACATCGTGCATACAAACAGCTCGCGAACGGCGTTCGGCTCGATGCTGGCCAGCAGGCTGGGGGCGCAGCACACGTGGCATTTCCGCGAGTTTCTCGGCGGCAAGTATACGGTGGGCGGCGAGTTCAGCCTGGGGCGAGCGATGAGCATGGCGTGGGTGCGGTCGTGCTCTTCGGCTGTGGTGCTGGTATCGGAGGCATTGAAGACCGAGCTTGCGAAGTCGCTTTCCGGCAAGCAGAGCTACGTGGTGCACAACGGCGTGATGCCGTTGCAGCGTATGCTGCAGGTGGCTAGCCCGGTGCCCGATTCGAAGCCGTTTACGCTGGCGCTGGTGGGCCGGTTTGATCGCTGGAAACAGCCGATGGTGGCGCTGGAGGCGGTGAAGCTGCTTCGCGACGAGGGCAAGAACGTGCGGCTGTTGATGGCGGGCACGGGCCTGAAAGAGGACACTCTGGAGGTGCGAAACTACATCGCCACGCACGGCCTCTCTGATCGCGTGGAGATGCTGGGTTTTGTGAAGGATATGGCCGCCCTGTATGGGCGGTCGCATGCGCTGCTGATGTGCTCGCGGGGCGATGCCTTTGGCCGGGTGATAGCGGAAGCGATGGCGCATGGGCGGCCGGTGATCGGCGCCGACGCCGGCGCTACGCCGGAACTCGTGCAGGACGGCGTGAACGGCGTGCTTTACCGCTCGGGGGATACCCGCGATCTCGCGGAAAAGATTTGCCGGCTGATGGCCCAGCCCAACCTGCTGCGGGAGATGGGGCAGAATGCGGCTCGCATTGCGCAGCAGCGGTTTTCGAATGAGAAATACGGCGAGGCGATGGAGCGAATTTTTCTTGACGTGCTCAATAACAGGAAATCAAGATGTCTGTTTCCGAATCGAAGAACGTAGCGCTCTGCACCACCACTATTTTTCCGCTGCAGGGATTCCTGGAAAACTACCGCCGGAATATCATGG
>Ga0307379_10006832_pt1 | contig 15598 bp, 12 predicted proteins | sample UN2MG_FD_202237 | JGI IMG/M metagenome (GOLD analysis project Ga0307379, IMG submission 202237) | Soil microbial communities from Risofladan, Vaasa, Finland - UN-2 | ecosystem: Environmental > Terrestrial > Soil > Coastal area > Acid sulfate soil | place: Finland: Risofladan, Vaasa | collected... | reverse complement strand
AATCGCATGAACTACGTGCAGTATCTGTTCCATGAAATGATCATCATGCGGGCGCGCACCACGCCCAAAGTGTTCATCGCCGCGATCAACGGCAATTGCCTGGGCGGCGGCATGGAGCTCGCGCTCGCCTGCGACATCCGCATTGCGGGCCAGGGCTCATGGGCGCTCGGCCTGCCGGAGGTCAATCTCGGCGGCTTCCCCGGCGGCGGCGGCCTACAGCTTCTGGGCCGGCTGGTGGGCTTCGCCAAAGCGCTCAGGCTGGGCATGAGTGGCGAGACCTGGACGGTCGATCAGGCGCACGAACTCGGCATCATCGACGAGGTCGTGGGCCAGGAGGAACTGCTCGCCCACGTCAGCGAACTTGCCCGGCGCATCGCCGAGGGGCCGGTCAAGTCGATCGCCGCGATGAAGATGGGCACCACGCTCGGCCGCGAGATGGGGCTGCCCGGGGCGCTTTCGCTCGACCGCGAGCTTTACAACCAAGTGTACGCCACCGAGGACATCAAGGAAGGTGGCAACGCGTTCAAGGAAAAACGTCCGCCCAAGTACAAGGGAAGATAACGGGCGGCGTGCATCTCCAACCGGGCCACTATCATCTATGAACGCCCGTGCAAGCGCTCCGAAGGGCGCTGACACGTTACCTGGATTGGGATGTCCCGGACTTCCCCTTTGCTGCGCACTGCGCGCCACAGACACATCCGCTTGCGGTGGATCGATACGAACATTTCACCCAGATGCCACCGGTCATCGGGTTTCGGTCTGACGCATCGAAGATAGCGAGCCTGTGGTTTCCGAACTTCAGCGCGCCCCGCCGGATCGTCTCATTGGAAACTTCGATCCCCCGCCCGGCCACCCCCAACGCTCAATCAAGGGCAGTATCCCTGGGGGTCGATCCCGCAACGCGGATCGACTGGCGCGGGCCTTTCGACAAGCTCATGAGGGCTGGAGCCGGTTCCATGCAAGTGGAAAATGCTCTGGCCAGCCGTTAACGTGTCAAAGCACAGCCGAATGTTCCGCGCATGCGATTGTAAGGAGATTGCCATGCTCAAGACGGCCATTTTGGCCATCCCCGCCAGCCTCTTCGCCTTCATCGGCGGCATCTCGCCAATATCAACTCACAACGGGACCACATTCGTGCCCGGCCCGCGCGCGGCCGTGGCCGCTGAAGCCGGCACCGTCGTCGCGTCGGGTGACATCTCCGGCGCAGGCGGCCGCTATCAGGGCAGCGGGCGGGCCGTCATTCGCCGCACCGTCGACGGCAAGCTGTTCCTCGATCTACGCGATTTCCGGGTGACGCGCGGGCCGGACCTCAAGGTCTGGCTGGTCGCCCATGCCGGCCCGCGGCGCGGCGCTGACGTCACCGGCTCACGCCACATCTCGCTCGGCGGGCTCAAGCGCTCCAGCGGTGGCCAGAGCTATTTGATCCCCAAGGGCACCGATCTCGCAAAATACACATCGGTGGTGATCTGGTGCGAAGCGTTCGGCGTTTTGTTCGCGGGCGCCCCGCTTGGCTCCGGATCGTAGGGTGCCTTAGTGAAAAAGTCGCCGCGTCGATGGGCTGGGATTGACGCACTCCAAATCCGTTTTGCGGCGACAACGCGGGCATTGCTGTGGCCCGCTACAGCATTAGCCCTTTGCCTCGGCCCCAACGGTGCGCAGGCTGGGCCGGCTGCTTTGGCGGGATCAGATGCCACGCCGAAGACCGCGCCGACGGTGCGGCTCGCCGCTGAAAAAAGGAAGGAAGTGCCGAAAGCAGGAGGGCGAACGAAGGATAGCTCGCCAAAGACCGACAAGAAGCCGCGCTGCATCGATGTTGGCGGTTACGAGGCCTATATGAGGCGGACGGGCAAGATATGCATAGTCGGCTTGGAAAGCTATCAAGGGCCAGAGTATCGCGGGGGACGCTGAACCGAAGACAAGGCCGAGACCCTGCGTGCCAGCCGATACCGTGACAGAGCTGGTCTCGTCTGACGATCCCTCACTGAAGGGACGCGCGAATGTCCGGCTTTTTACACAGCCTGAGTCCGAAGCTGACATCGCAGGCTGCGTCGGCGATGGTAGCGCCGATCACGTGATCTCGACGTCGTCCAACCTTATACAGTGATATTGAGCCATTTTGATGGCGGCGGATTGGCCCTCAGGTTAGGCACGCGGCGCGGCGCGATGCAGCGCACCGGGCAAGCCGCGTAACGCGGTCAAATGGCTCAATATCACTGAGATTTGGTATTAATCGGAGCGGTGGCGCGGCGATTTGGTGTCAAACTCATTGCCGGCATTGTCCAACATGCCGAAGCCGGCCGCACCGAGTAGTGCGCGCGCGGTGGTCTTGTAATCGCCGAGCCGGATCGGTTCGTCGGGTGAGATCCTGGCACGCTGGACAGGGGTCCAAGTTCCGTCTTGCACGACGTGCGTGCCACCAGTGCTACTGAGATCGCAGAGTGAGATATCCTCGCCGGCTTCTCGCAAGATGACGTGCTGACGCGACACCGTCGGGAAATTGACAATGACGTCGCAGCCTTCGCTACGTCCCACAATCCATTTGTCCATGATGACCTTCCCAGTGTTTTGGAGCTCCCAGCTCCTTCAACGATATTGGGTAGCACGCGCTGTTCGCGGTGGCAGTGATCACGATCACAACGGCGCGTGGGCGGATGCGAGCGAATTTTTGCCGTGTGCTGACTGGTTGACCGTGTTGATCAGGTTGCATCACAAGTGACGGCAAAAAGAAACGGCGGCCGATCATCCGATCGACCGCCGTCATGGAAGCTTCGGCATGTCGCGCTATTCTAGTAGCCGTAGCCGTAGTGCGGACGACGATGCCGGCACAGGCGGTAAAAGGCGCGGCGGGCGAACGGGTTGCCCAGAACGAAGCCCTTGTAGTAGAGGCGACGGCACATCCGGCGATGACGAAAGCGCCGGTGATGCCCGCCCCAGCCGCCGCGGTGGCGGATCTGCTGGGTCTGTGCCGTCTCGCCGCCCTCGAACAGCCCGGCGTTCGAGGCGGGGCTGGCCGCAACCGAGGCACCGGCGGAGCCCAGGGTGATGGCGGCTGCTGCCGCGATGCTGAGAATGGTGGCCTTCATCTGTCTTACTCCTGTTTCCAGTTTTGGTGGCCGGTGCGTCATTGCTCCGGCCGTCATGACGCGTGTTTTAGCGATCCGCGTTTGAACCGAACCTGAAGCCGCCGTTCATCCGGCGTTCACTTGCGCTGGACGGCTTTGCGGGCCTGGAACAGGAATTGGATCAGAGAACCGATTGGCCGGAGCATGCATGGAGTACGGGCAGCACATCGGGCTTGAGTTTGCCCAGTCAGCTGCGCCTCCGGCCGCTTCAATGGGGGATTATTGCGCCGCCGTTCTCAGCCCGCGTGCAGGCGGAGGACCATGGCGAAGTTGGTCCAGTCCTCATAGGCGATGGCGTTATCGCGGACCGCGCGGTTGAAGGCATGCGAGATCCCGATCCCCGGATTGCCGAGATATCCGAAGATGACCTTGCCGGCGCAACCGGCCGCGATCAGCTGGTCGAACAGAATGTCGGCGCCCGACCGGCAGAGCGTGAGGTTCTTGCGCCCCTGCCGGATCAGCTCGTGACCCGCCGCGAAGGGAATGCAATGGCCGAAGCCGCCACGAACACGACGTCGCCGTCGCCGTCGCGGACGTGCTCGGCGACCGCCGCGGGCAACGTCTGGAGTTTCGAAGCCATGGCGCCATATCTCCCGTCCAATGCGGCTATCGCCCGCCGCGCTCAGAGGCCCAGCAGCCTGCGGGCGTTACCCGAAAGGATCGCTGTTTGCTGTTTCCTTGTAAGCCAATCGAGGGCCTCGACGGAGGCCACCGGCTGCTCGTATCCCATGTCGAAACAATAATCGCTGCCGAGCACGACCCGCTCAACCCCCACGAGATCGATCAGGTAGCGAAGCGCCTCGGGCGCATGGCTGATCGTGTCGTAGTGGAACCGGTCGAGATAAGACGACGGAGACGCTGAGAGATGCCGGCATTCGGGCCGTACCCGCCAGCCCTGGTCCATGCGGCCGACGAGCCAGGGCAGCGCCCCGCCGGCATGAGGCAGGCAGACCTGCAACGCCGGTATCCGGTCGAGCACACCCGCGAAGATCAGATAGGCGGCGGCGACCGCCGTGTCGAAGGGATTGCCGAGCAGATTGGCCAGATGATACGCGCCCAGCCGTTCGGCGCCGATCACCGAGATCGGGTGCAGAAACAGCGGCAGGCCAAGCTTTGCCATCGCCTCGTAGACCGGCATGTAGCGGGGCTCGGTGATCTGCCGACCGGCGATGTTGGTGCCGCTGTAAACCCCCTTGATCCCGGGCAGCCCGGCAATCCGGCGCAACTCCGCCAGCGCGCACTCCGGGTCCTGCATCGGCAGCGTGGCCAGACCGACGAAACGATCTGGATAGGCCTGACAAGCCTCCGAGACGGCATCATTGAAGCTGCGGGCGAGCTGTGCGCCGAAGTCAGGCTCTGCCCAGTAGACCATGGGCATGGTCAACGAGAGCGCCTGGGTGGTGACGCCCTGCGCGTCCATCGCCCTCAATCTTGGTTCGAGTTCGATATATTCCGGCCCCAGCGGGCCAGTCCGCATGCCGCCTGCTGAAATGACGACGCCGCCAGGCGTGTCTTCGACCGCCGCATCGTGTTGCCCCTTGCGGAGACAGTCGACGAAAGCCGGGGGAAAGTAGTGGGCATGAACATCCAGAGCTTCGGCCACTGTGCGCCTCCCTGTTAGCACAATCATGCGGGATCCAGCGACGCTACAAGCTGCCAAGGGTTCAAGGCAACAGCCGCTCCGAGTCGATGACCGCCATGCCGAGCCCGATCGTCCTGACCCGGTCACTGACCCGCAAGATTACGCGTAATCCCGCAGCACCCGCTAAATTGGGACCAGGCGCCAATCTCGGTCCAATACGACCAAGCGGTGATGGGAAGATCCGACGGCTGAATTGACACTGGATTTCCGACACCTTACCGTCGACAGTGCCGTCGCGAATTGGGTGGCAACAATATTCATTTGCACTTTCAAACCTATCATCACAGGAGTCGGGGATATGAAGCGGACAACCGTAAGTGCGGTTTTGATACCGGCCGGTTTATTTTTTGTCGCTATGTGGCCGAATGGGGCAGCGGCTGAAGCGATCGCGATCGGAACAAACCAACAAGGCTCCCTCAATTATGCCATCGGATCTGGCGTCGCTTTGGCGATCACCAAGCGATCGTCGCTAACGGTCCGTCCGGTGGGCTTCGGTGGGTCCACTGTGTTCATGCCGCGCCTGAATAAAGGGTCGATCGAGCTTGCCGTTAACAATGTTATTGATCTCGCATACGCCTATCGCGGTACCGGTACCCACAAAGGCAACCCGCAACCCAATATTCGACTGGTGGCCAAGCTGGTTCCCTTGTATGTCGGCCTCCTGGCCCGCGTCGATTCCGGCATCAAATCCATCGAAGACTTCAAGGGCAAACCTTTCCCGACCGATTTCTCGCGCCAAAAGATCGTCAAATTCTCAACTGAAGCATTGTTGGCGACGGCGGGACTTGGCTGGGGTGACATCAAGCCGGTGCCCGTCGCCACTTTCGGCCAAAGCGTCGAGTATCTTGTAACCGGAAAGGTCGTGGGCGCCAATGGAGCGCCTGGCGCTTCCATCGTCCGCCGGGCCAACGCCCGACAGCGGCTAAAGTTCATTTCAGTCCAAAAGACGCCGCAGGCTCAGGCTGTTGTTGAGAAGATCCTTCCCGGCGCGTCTTTCGTCGATCTTGCGCCCGCCAGACATATGCCGACGATACATGGGAAGACTACTCTGCTCAGTTTCCCATATATGTTGGTAACCAATTCGAAGACATCCGACGCGGTGATCTATCAGGCGGTCAAGGCGCTACACGGGGCCCGAAAAGACCTCATTGCGTCGCACGGCATTTACCGCAGCTTTCGGCCGAAAAACATGGCGTCTAAAGTAGTGGAGCTCAAATACCATCCCGGGGCGATCAAGTTTTACAAGGAAATGGGCATGTGGCCGCCTAAGGACTAGCTGAGGCGCCGCTCGACGCGGCCAGCTTGATGCTAGACAGCGCGGGGCCGCTATCGTGACGGCCGACAAAGCCCCCGCAATCTTCGGCCAGGGTGGGCTCGAGCAATGCCGATCCAGGCTGGTGCGACACGCCATTGGCGCGCTGGCAATCGGCCTGACCTTGCTCGCGCTGATGTCGGCGATCAACCTGCCCTACCTGCTTGGAATAGCGATTTTCGCCGAGCAAGTCGTGGCATCTGCCTTTGCGATCGGCGTTGCGCTTGCTTTCCTTAGCGTTGATGTCAAGCGGCGGCCCCGCACGACCCTGCCGTGGTACGACGCGCTCGCCGCCATGATCGGTCTACTGGGCGGCCTTTACATCGCCGTCCGCTTTGCCTCGCTGGTGACCGAGCTTGCCGATCCACCGCTTCACAATTTGATTATCGGATCTGCTCTCTTGCTGCTCTTGGCGGAGGCTTTGCGCCGAACCACCGGCCTGATACTGGTCGGCGTATTGTCCGTCTTCCTTGCATATGCGTTCTTCGGCGATTTGGTGCCCGGGCCATTGCAGGGACGCGATTTACCCTTCGCCGACGTGGTTGGTTTTCTGACCATGGAGCAAGGGTTGGTTGCGCGCCCGCTGGTCATTGCATCGACCGTGGTCGTGGCCTTCATCTTTTTCGGCCAGCTGTTGTTCGCATCAGGCGGTTCCAGCTACTTCACGGATCTGTCGACGATACTTATGGGCCGCTACCGCGGCGGTTCGGCCAAGATTGCGATCAGCGCTTCGGCGCTGTTCGGCTCAATCTCCGGAAGCGCCGTGTCGAACGTTGCGACAACCGGGGTGATTACAATTCCGCTCATGGTCGAGGGCGGCTATTCGCGCAAGACCGCCGCCGCCGTCGAGGCCGGCGCATCGACCGGCGGACAGATCATGCCGCCGGTGATGGGCGCTGCGGCATTCTTGATGGCGCAATACCTCTCGGTACCCTACAGCGACATCGTCCTGGCCGCGATCCTGCCGGCGGTTCTCTATTTCATCGCCCTGTTCATCCAGGCCGACCTGGAGGCAGGCCGGCGCGGCATCAGCCGAATAGACGAGAAGTTGATCCCCCGGGTTGATTCGGTAATCTATCAAGGCTGGTTCTTTCCCATCCCTTTTGTGGTTCTAATCGGCGGCCTGTTCTGGCTCAATCAGGCTCCCGATCTTGCTGCATTCTATGGCGCTGCGGCACTTTTTGCGGCGGTGGCGATTTTCGGTTATCGCGGGCGTCGGCTCGGCCCGCGCGACGTCGTCTTGGCGCTGCGCTCGACCGGAATGGTGGTCGTCGAGATAATCATTATCACCTCTGCCGCAGGCGTGATTATCGGCGTACTCAACCTCACCGGCCTCGGCTTCGGTATGCCGCTGGCACTGCTTCAGCTGGGTATAACGGACACGTTCAGCCTTGCCGTCCTGTCGGCGGCGATCTGTATCGTACTGGGCATGGGCATGCCGACTTTAGCGGTTTACGTCCTGCTTGCCGGCCTGGTTGCGCCCGCGCTGGTCCAGGCCGGTATCGAGCCCATGGCCGCGCATTTGTTCATTATGTATTTCGGCGTGATGTCGATGGTCACCCCGCCGGTCGCGATTGCCGCCTTCGCGGCGGCGACGCTTGCCGGTTCGACGCCGATGGCGACGGGGTTCGCGGCGATGCGTTTTGCATGGCCCGCCTACATTGTTCCGTTTCTCTTTTTGTGGGCACCTAGCCTGCTCTTGCGAGGCGAAGCAATCGACATCGCGATTACCGTGGTATCCGCGGTCGCCGGTGTTTTTCTGGTTTGTGTCGGTACCGCCGGCTATCTCATTCGGCAGGTCGCGCCTGTTTCACGCATACTGTTCGGCAGCGCAGGCATCGCGCTTCTGTTGCCGGTGAACCTAATCCCATACGGAGGATTGGTGAATCTCGGCGGCCTTGGCCTGGCGATCTTGCTGGTCGGGCGCGAGGTTCATGTGCGGCGAAAGAGCACGGCGGCGAGCCGTTCAATTAATATTTCTGCAGTTTCACTTCCAATGGAAGAACGCAATGGGGGAGGCGAACAACATGGCGCAAAGCAACCGCAATGAAGACAGTCGTGCCTGGGACAATCTTTCCGACTATCTCGACAGGCTGGAGCAAATTGGCGAGCTGCAAAAAGTCACGTCGGAAGTGGACCCGAAACACGAAATCGGTGCGATCTGCCGAAAGCTGAATATAACCAAGGGCCCCGCCGTTCTGTTCACCAACGTCAAGGGTTCGAAAATGCCGGTGGTGGGCCAGCTTTTGGCCACCAATCGCCGGTTGGCGGAAGCCATTGGTTGCACGGAAGAGAACCTTTTGAGTGAGACCATGAGGCGGTCGTCCGTCGCCATACCGCCGAAATTGATCGACGATGCGCCGTGCCAACAGGTCACCAAATTTGACGACGACGTGGATCTGGGTGAACTGCCGATCGTGACCAACAATCCGGATGACGGCGCTCCATACATCACGGCCGGACACGTGATTCTGAAGGATGAGGAGCTCGGTTTCAATCTCGCCATCTACCGGATGATGTATCATTCGAAGAATGAGCTGTTTATTAGATTCATACCCAATCACCAAGGCTGGGCATTCCTGAAAAAGGCCGAGGAACGCAAGCGCCCCTTCCTGCCGATCGCCGTGGCCATTGGGGTTGATCCCTCCATCTACATGGCCAGTCAGTTCGAGCCGAAGATAGGGAGCAACGAGCTTGAGATCGCCGGCGGTCTGCGGAACAAGGCCATCGAGGTGGTCAAGTGCAAGACCATCGATATCGAGGTTCCGGCGCATGCCGAAATCATTCTTGAATGCGAGCTTTCGATCCCATCGAAAACAGGGACCGAGGGCCCGTTCGGGGAATTCTGCGGCTACACCACCGGGGCCCAAGACAACGAGCTCATCATGCGCGTGAAGGCCGTCACGCACAAAAAAAACGCGATCTTTCACAACATCTGGCTCGGGAAGCCGCCCCACGAGCATTTGTACATCAATGCCATTTCCTACGGCAGTCAGGTGTACCACGAACTAAAGGCCAGGTTTCCTGCGGTCAAGGCGGCCTACGCCCCGCCCAGCGGCGTATCAATAAAACTGATTGTTCAGGTCGACCGGAAGCTGAGGGTTCCCGGAATGGTCAACAATCTACTGGCTGCAAGCGCCTGGACGCGGGGATCCATATGGAAAGAGGTTGTGGTGGTCGACGATGACATCAACATTTTCGACAACGACGAATTAGACTGGGCCATTGTTACCCGCGTCCAGCCGCATCGGGACATCTTCATCCTGCCTCAATGTCGTGGATCGAGCCTGGATCCATCATCCGAAAAAAATGGCGTGACATCCAAGATGTTCATCGACGCCACGATGAAAGACAATTTTCGAGGGGTAGTCGCCGAGCCCACCAAGGAAATGATGACGATGATCGATGCGAAGTGGAAAGAGTACGGTTTTTGAGAACATCTACAAATTCAGCGCGACGCCGTGGTCCGTCGCACTGAGACGTTGGCGCTGTCAACTTAACGAAGGCAGGTCGCAGTTGACCGTTTGAGCTGAGCGGTTCAGGCAACAGCGGTCACGGTCTGCCACGTGTTCATTGCTTCGCCGCGAAACTGGCGCAACGTCGTGCGCGTGATCAGATGACGCTGGACATTGAAGGTGTTGTAGATGGCGGCGTGAATAGAGAGAAACCTTCGCGCCGAACAAAAGGCGATGCTGAGCTTCGATTGAGGCTACCCAATCCCCGCGAATCCGAACCGTCCGACTTGCCCGTAGAGAAAACGGGCGGCCGAAGCGCCCAAATAGGGTTTCACGACCGTCTCCGGTTCGGGGTTGCACAGACACCCGCCCGATGCCCCGCGGAATGCGGGGAAACGTACCGAGGGTTCTAATCTCTCTCAAAAAAACAAGTGAAAACAAGGACTTGCTGGCGGTGCGGGCAGTCTGGTGCGAACCCGTCTCCGGCACGATTTCCCTGATAAACAGGGAAAAAACAGGGAATTTCTACGAGAATGGGCGAAATCGCACCATCGGTGCACCTATAAACAACTGATATTGCGCGGTAATTTTTACAAACTCCCTAAGCGACGGAACAGGGAATTTTTCCGACCGAACAGGGAATTTTCTCGCAACATCAGGGAAATGCATTTGCGGATCAGGGTATGTCTCAATAGCCTTGCTGCAGATTCATATCAGGCACACGGGCGTCGGCCGAGTAGAGTTGTTTTGCTGGCGCCACCGCGCCTGATACAGATCGACGCGACGAAACCGGCTGAAGCGAGGGGGACTCTCCCGAATGGAAGAGACAAAGATCGACCAATCAGCCATGGGATGCTTGGCTAAAGCTTTGGATTGGCATTGTCACATTGTCGCTCTGATAGCTGACCGTTAACACGGTCGCCGCATGCTACGGATTGCAAAGCGAGGCCTCGACGTTTCGTACGAATCCGTCTGGCGCAACCGCGCCGAGTAGCGCCCAGATAGAGTTTTCGGGAAGGACAAGCAATGCGGAACTGGCACTGCGCCGTCTCAATCTGATCTGCTCTTGATTGCTGAATGCGTTGTGCGGATGCCGAAGCTAGCGTGTCAGTGCCGTTCTCAAGGAACATGCGAGATTCCTGCTGTTCACATGTATCGTCGCCATTATGCTCAATGCTGAGCGGCGGAGCGAGACGGTGCGATGGAACGGGAAGTCCGAACCCAGCGCATGGGAAGGACAATCTCGGATCACAGGAGCCGGCTGCAGCCGTGCGACAAAGCAACGTCGAGATAGTGCAAATCGCGACCGGATGGAGAGTAGAGGATGGGATACGAAACGGTGAAGTTCGACGTTCAAGACAACGGCGTGGCCACCATGACCTTGAACCGGCCCGAGAAGCTCAACGCCTTCACCCGGGTCATGTTCAAGGAATGGGAAGCAATCATCGAACGCTGCGCTTATGACGACACGATCAAAGTCCTGGTCGTCGCCGCCGAGGGTCGCGCCTTTTCGTCGGGGGTCGACTTGTCGCTCTTGGGCAATGAAAAGCCGTCTCCTCAGTTCCGGTTCTACTACCGGCAAGCGCACCAGCAAGGGTTCGATAGTCTCGAAGCTCTGGAAAAGCCGGTGATCGCCGCGATCAACGGGTTGTGCTACGGCGGCGGGGTCGAGCTGGCCCTGTCGTGCGATATCCTGTTCGCGGCCGACGACGCCACCTTCTGCCTGATCGAGAACAATTTCGGCGGCATTCCGGCGTCCGGCGCGTGCAACCGGATGATCTATTATGTCGGTCTTGCAAAGACCAAAGAGATGGTGATCTCAGGCGAGCCGATCGACGCCGAGGAGGCCTATCGGATTGGCCTGGTCAATCACGTCGTGCCCAAGGACAAGCTATTGGAAGAGGCCCACAAATACGCCGCGATGCTGGCCGGGAAGGCGCCTTTTGCCATGGGCATGGCCAAGCACATCATTAATCTCTGCCTAAACACCGATATGCACACCGGACGCTATTTGGAGCGCCTCGGACAGAGCGTTCTTGTCTATTCGGAAGACATGAAGGAAGGCATCGCGGCCTTCAACGAAAAGCGAAAGCCAAACTTCCGCGGACGCTAGGATTCAGAAGGAGCGATATCCGGCCATAAGAGGCCAAGCCGATGTTTCCGATCAACTTGCTCCTGCCGAGAGCAGCACGCCTGTATGCCAACCACCTAGCCGTCTGGGACGGCGAGGTCCGGTACAACTTCGCCGAACTGCTAGAGCGAACGCGCCGCCTTGCGGGCGCGTTGGCCGCCAGGGGCATCCGCCGGGGCGACCGGGTTGCCGTTCTCGATGCCAACTCGCACCGTTATCTTGAGGCCTATTACGCCTGTGCGCATGCGGGCGCCATCCTGCTTCCGCTGAATTCGAGGCTGTCCCCGAGGGAGCTCGACCATGTGCTGAACGAAGCGGGCGCGAAGGCGATGCTGGTCGCCCAACCCTTTTTCGAGATGTTCGAGGCGGCGCGTCCGCAACTGGGCAGCGTCGAAACCGTTCTGGGATATGGCGGCCCGCTGCCGCCGGCGGTCGGCGACTACGAAGCCGCCCTCTCGGACGCCGCGCCGATGGAAGCGCCCGTGGCGGTCGTGCCCGACGACATCTGCCAGATCTATTATACGAGCGGAACCACGGGCGAACCCAAAGGCGTCTGCCTGACCTTCGGGAACATGCTGGCCAGCGCGGTCGACGCGATCGTCGGCCTGGGCCTGAGCTACGCGGACCGGTGGCTGCACGCCGCGCCGATGTTTCACTTGGTCGACGCCTGGTCGATCTGGTCCTTCCCGATGATGGGGGCGCCCCAGATCTGCCTGGCCTTCGAGCCGGAGCGGTATCTCGACGTCGTGCGCACAGCTCGGCCGACGACCACCGGTTTGCCGCCGACCCTGATCAACATGGTCGCGAACCATCCCAGATTCGACCAATACGATCTCAGTAGTATCCGCATGGTCATGTATGGCGGCTCGCCGACTCCGCTAGGCGTGCTCAAGGCGGCGATGGCGAACATCCCGACCGCATATGTCCACGCCTATGGCATCACCGAGACCTCCGGCATCACTACCCTGATGCGACCCGAGGAGTTTTGCGTTGAAGGTCCGCCCGAGAAGGTCGCGATTACCGCGTCGGCGGGAAGGCCCGTGCCTAATATAGAGCTCGGCGTCGTCGACGATGCGGACCGTCCGGTCGATGTCGGCGTTCCGGGCGAGGTGGTTGTCAGCGGCCCGCGGGTGATGAAGGAATACTGGCGCCGCCCCGACAAGACCGCCGAGGTCTTGATCGACGGTCGCTACCACACAGGCGACGTCGGCTATCTCGACGACCATGGCCGGCTATATATCGTCGACCGTAAGAAAGACATGATCATCACCGGCGGGGAGAATGTCTATCCCGCTGAGGTAGAAAGCGTGCTCTCGACCCATTCCGACGTGCTTGAGGTTGCGGTAATTGGCGTGCCCGACGCGCAATGGGGCGAGGCGGTCAAAGCGGTGATTGTGCCGCGCGACGGCGCCGAGCCGACACCGGAGGAGTTCATCGCCCATTGCCGCGGCCAGATCGCGAACTATAAGATCCCAAAATCGGTAGACATCCGAACCGAACCACTGCCGAAAACGGGCCCCGGCAAGATCGCCAAGCGAATCCTCCGGGATCCCTATTGGGCCGAGCATGACGGCAAGATCTGACGACGAGCCATGACCACGACGAGCGGCGCCGAAATCTGGACGGAATCGGGCGGGACCGGCGCGCCGACCCTGGTGCTCCTTCACGGTCTTGGTGCGAACGGCACCGTCTGGGAGGGGCTCAAGCCGCTGGTCCGGCGGCACTGGCCTGGGCGGTGGGTGAACCTGGACCTGCGCGGCCACAGCCGATCGGGCCACGCCCGTCCCTACGGCTACGCCATGTATGCCGCGGACGTCGCCGCGGCGTTGGGCGACCAGGACGAGCGGGTCGCGATCATCGGCCACTCCATGGGCGGTGTAGTCGCGATGGCGCTCGCGACCGGTTGGTTCGGCCTCACGGTCGACCGCGTGCTCGCATTTGGGGTCAAGATCGCGTGGACCAGCGAAGAAGTGGACAAGTTGAAGCAACTTGCCGCAGCGCCCACGCGCTGGTTCGACACGCGGGAAGAGGCGGTCGAGCGATACCTGAAGGTGTCGGGCTTGATCGGACTGGTCGACCCGACGTCACCGGAAGCCGCTGTTGGTATTCACCAGCAGGATAGCCGATTCCGGCTAGCGTCGGACCCACGGACAAATGCCGCTGCGGGTCCCGGGGTGGCACCGGTCTATCGTGCTGCGCAAGCCCCGATCCTGCTGGCCGCCGGCGAAAATGACAAGATGGCATCTACAGCCGATATGAAATCTCTGGATCCGCAATGCGTGACGTTGCCGGGTCTTGGCCATAACGTTCATGTAGAAAGCCCCAACACGATTTGGCAACTTTTCGCGGGAGGTAGCTGACGGTGGCGGCCTTTTTCTGCCGAGCGGTTCGTTTTCTGAAAGTGCAATTCTGCTGGTTGGTCGCTCATTCAATTCCGAGAGGCTGCCATCGGCGATTAGCGGACATTAATGGCGCGATGTCGTCTGTCCGCTGTTGGGACGCTACTCAGCCGCCGCTTTCGCCGAGGCCGGCACATTCAGATTGAAAAATTCCACCGTGTTGGCGTTGAGCAGACGATATTTCTGCTCGCTGGTCAGGCGTTCATTCTCGATCAAGGCGGTCGGCGCACCCATGTCTTCGCAGTCGAAGTGGGGCAAGTCGCTCGACCAGCCAACCGCCTTGCCCTCGAAATAGTCGATTGTCGCTGCCAGATTGGCCTCCTCCGCCTCGATGGTGACGAAGCAGCGGTCGCGGAAAGTCTCAAACGGATCCCCTGGCATCTCCGGCATCATCCAGCCCATCATCTCCCACTTCTCGTGCAGTTTATCGATCCAGAAGGGCGCCCACCCCGCACCTGCCTCGAAAAAGCCGACTTTGAGCTCCGGCCGCTGGTCGAGAATGCCATAGGACAGCACCCCCGCCGCCGCAATCATCGCCTCACAGATGTGCGTGGTCATGTGATAGGGCGGAAATCGACCTGAGAAGCGCTCCGCTGCGAGGCCGCGGGGCGGAATGACCGCCGCTCCAGTATGCGTGCAGAATGGAACGCCCAGTTCCGCCATTGCGTCAAAGAAAGGAGCGTACATGTCCGTGTAGAGTGGCGCCGGGCCGTGTAAGCCAGACGGCGAAAAGATCGCGACGGCATTCAGCTTCTCGACCGCGTATTTGGCTTCCTGGATGGCGAGCAGCGGGTCGAAAATTGGCACCGTTGCAGTATTCCAGAGTCGGTCCGTGTTCTCGGAGCAAAATTCCGCTAAGTATCGGTTGACGCCGCGACAGATGCCGGCCGCGGCGTTGCCATTCTGCAAAACACCAGCGAACAGCCCCATCGACGGGAAAATAACCGATCCCCATACGCCCTGTTCATCCATGAGCTCGAGACGGGCCTTCGCGTCGAAGCCGACTACATGACCATCCGCATATTTTGTGTACTTTCGTTCTTTAGCGTGAAAAGCACCGGGGGTCGTGGTCTCACCCCAAGACATGCCGGGCGGCTGCGGCAAATATTGGCCGGCAAGGCAAAACAGTTCGCCATGCCCCTGGTCGAGCATTTGCGGCGCCAGATGTCGGTATTTTTCATCAGTCAATTCGCGCAACCGATCGAGGTCTTCCGTTAAATGGCTATCACAATCGATGATTGGGTATTGCGGCGGTGCGGCCATAAATTCCTCCCTGGGCCCAACTTTCCAAGATGCTAGCATCATTGAAATTCTACGCGTGAACATTCACTCGACCCGCCGAGCGTCAATGCAACAAATCCGGAGTGTCAACGGCGGAGCAAAAAGGGACCGGCGTGGCGGCGTAAAAAAGGACCACCTTGTGGTTGGGGCTTGTCCCCGTAGTCCACGGGAGGGCCCCGCGCGCGCCGCGGCGTGCCCATCCATGAGGCTGACGCGTCGGCGCGCGTGGGAGGGGCCTGTGGGCCCACGGGGGCAA
>Ga0307379_10006831_pt1 | contig 15599 bp, 14 predicted proteins | sample UN2MG_FD_202237 | JGI IMG/M metagenome (GOLD analysis project Ga0307379, IMG submission 202237) | Soil microbial communities from Risofladan, Vaasa, Finland - UN-2 | ecosystem: Environmental > Terrestrial > Soil > Coastal area > Acid sulfate soil | place: Finland: Risofladan, Vaasa | collected... | reverse complement strand
CCAAAGGAAATAATTGTTTAATAATAACCAGTTCAGGGGGTAGTGGGATATTAGCTACAGATGTTGCTGAAAAGAATAATGTTAATGTTGTAGCTTTAAAGAATGACATAAAAGGTATTTTATCTCATTCTTTACCATCACATTGTATTATAGGTAATCCCTTAGATCTTACTGGTGATACTAATGCAGAGCGCTACTACGAAGTTGTAAAAAAACTTAAAAGTATTGATTATATAGATATAGTATTGCTTATATTTGGGGATCCTATTCTAAATGCTGCAGATTTTGCGAAAAGAATGAAAAACGAAGTTTCTCAAGAAATTGTTGCTTGTTATATAGGTGGAGGGGACATTCAAAAGGAAGAAGTACTTCAGTTACATCAGGTAGGTGTGCCTACTTTTCCTACTCCTGAAAGAGCAATGAGAGCAATTTCTGCCTTGATTCAGTACAAGAATTTTCTTCAAAAACAAAATTTAAGATCAGAGGCAAAAAAGTGAATATTGTAGCTTCAAATAAGACAAATGAAAAAGTTTTACTTATGGGAAACGAGGCAATTGCTAGAGGGGCGATTGAAGGAGGAGTAGAAGTAGTTACTGCTTATCCAGGAACTCCTTCCTCGGAAATAGTTGAAACTTTAGCTGAAATTGCAAATGACTTTGATTATTATGTTGAATGGAGCATCAATGAAAAGGTTGCTTTCGATATAGCTGCTGGTGCATCAATATTAGGAGCGCGTTCATTAGTTGTGATGAAAAATGCTGGGCTTAATGTAGCTATGGATACATTCATGACTTTACCATATACTGGAATAAAAGGTGGTATGGTAGTGGTAGTTGCAGATGACCCTGGGGCTCATTATTCATCTAATGAACAAGATACTAGATTTGCTGCGGTTTATGCTGAAATTCCCTGTTTAGAACCTGCTAATCAGCAGGAAGCTAAAGAAATGACCAAAGAAGCATTTGAAATTTCCGAAGCCTTAGAGCTTCCTGTATTTTTACGTTCAGTAACTAGATTATCCCAAGCCAGTGGTGATGTTATTCTTGGAGAATTTAAAAAACCATTTAAAAAAATTGGTTTTAATAAGCATTGGAAAATGCCCTATAGATGGAATGTGTATGGACCGCCAGGTCCAGTAAATAAACACAAATGGATACATCTTCAAATGGAGAAATCTAAAGAAATTATTGAGAAATCAAAATTTAATACTTTCACTCTTCCTGCAAATACAAACATTGGTATTATCGCTTCAGGATTGGGAGCATCTTATACATTAGAAGCAATATCTGAATTAGGATTGGAGGGAAAGTTAGCCTTTTTAAAGTTAGGGTTTGCATATCCCCTACCAGAAGAAAAATTAAGAAAAATTTTAAAAGATTTAAAAAAACTTATCGTAATAGAAGAAGGCGATCCGGTAATAGAAAGACAAGTACGTTCTTTTGCCCAAGATATTTTTACTGAGATTGAAATTTTTGGAAAAGAAAGGAGACAAATTTTGAATCCCTATGGGGAACTAAATGGTGATTGTGTAGTAAAAGGAATAAGTAAAGCAATAGGATTACAACTTAAAGAGAACCAAAAAAGAGTTAATATTAAAAGGGAAATCCAAAAAAAGGTATCTCCTCGCTCATCTACTTTATGTGCAGGATGTCCTCATCTTGGAACTTATTGGGCTGTAAAGAAAGCACTTCAAGATCGGAAAGGTGTTCATATTGTTAATGGGGATATTGGATGTTATGAGCAGGGTGGCTACGGAGTTTTTTCTCATAAAATAAACCCTACTGATGATAATTCTAAAGCTTATTCTATATCTTCTCCTTATGAGATATTAGACACTATATATGTTATGGGGAGTGGTATTGGAATGGCAATGGGTCAATCTCAGGCAGGTTATAAAGATGGGAAGATTTTAGCAGTTGCGGGGGATTCAACTTTCTTCCACGCTACCCTTCCAGCAGTGGTTAATGCTGTATATACGAAGGCAGATATTACTTATTTAGTATTAGATAACTCCTGGACCTGTATGACTGGCCATCAACCAAATCCTACTACAGGGATAAACACAACAGGGGAGAAGACAAAGGTAATAGATATTTCTAAAATTGCAGAAATGATGGGTATTACTTGTATCAGGGTAGTAGATCCCTACAAAGTAGAAGAATCTATTCAAGCTATCCAAGAAGCACTTGATTTTAAAGGGCCATCTTTAGTGATTCTACGGCGTGAGTGTGCACTTCAAGTTCAAAGAAGAGAAAAACATAAAAATCCACAGACTTTTATAGATAGAGATAAATGTACAGGATGTAAACAATGTTTGAGGCTTGGTTGTCCAGCAATTACTTTTGATAATGAAAATAAAATTGCTGGTATTGATTCTTTATTATGTGTAGATTGTGGTTTATGCAACCAAATTTGTTCATTTGGTGCAATAACATTAAAAAAAGGGAATAATTATGTTTAATATGATTATTGCAGGAGTTGGAGGCCAAGGAAGTATATTGGCATCTCATATTTTTGCAGATGCAGCTATTCGCGCTTCCGTAGCTAATGGGGATAATGATATAAAAGTTAGATTAGGCGAAACCTTTGGAGCGGCTATGAGAGGGGGGGCTGTTGCTTCACATGTTAAAATTGGTTCGGACGTTTTTAGTCCATTTGTACCAGAAGATAAGTCTGATGTTGTACTAGGGCTAGAACCTTTAGAAGCATTAAGAGTAGGCGTGAAATATATTGCTCCAGGTGGTATAGTAATAATGAATATTAGAAAGTATGAGTCGGTGGATGTTAAAACTGGTCAAGCTGAATATCCTTCGATTTCAGATATAATTGGTTCTTTTAAGAAATTAAATGCCAATGTTATCACTTTAGATGCTACTGAAATTGCAATTAAAGCTGGAACAGCCAAAGCAATGAATGTAGTTATGCTCGGAGCTTTAGCTGCTTGCCCAAAAAATCCAGTTCCGCGTAAAATTTTGGAAGAAGTTATTAAAGATAGAGTCCCATCAAAGACTATAGAAGTTAATCTTAAAGCATTTGAATTAGGTTTTAATAAAGTAAGCGAGGATTTAAGGAAGTAATATTATGGATTCAATGCTTGAATTAGCTATAAAAGAAAAGCAAAACCTTACAGAAGACGAAGCTTATAAATTGCTTTCAAAGTATGGAATACCTGTTCCTAAATATTCTGTTGCATCTTCAGTAGAAGAAGCGATTAAGATAGCTACAAGACTAGGGTTTCCTTTGGTGATGAAGATTGTTTCCCCTGATATTATGCATAAGACAGATATAGGTGGAATTAAGATGAATATTGTTAATCCGCCGCAAGTTAGAGAATCTTATAAGAATATTATTTGTAATGTTAGGAAAAACAAACCTGAAGCGAGAATTAATGGAGTGCTTCTTTATAAACAAGCACCAAAAGGGGTAGAAGTTATTGTGGGTATGATTAAAGATCCACAATTTGGTCCGACTGTTATGTTTGGATTAGGTGGTATTTTTATTGAAATTTTGAAAGATGTTGCTTTTAGGGTTTGTCCAGTTGACAGGACTGATATTGAGGAAATGCTTACTGAGATAGAAGGAATAAAAATGTTGCAAGGTTATCGTGGACAGCCAAGATGTGATGTAAATGCAATCATTGGCATTATTTTAGAAATATCTAGATTAGCTTTGGTTTATCCAGTTATAAAAGAGATTGATTTGAATCCAATAATAGTTTATGAAAAAGGTGCGATAGTAGTAGATGCCAAAGTGTTCCTGAACTGAATAAAAAATTAGAAAATTATAAAAAAATGTACTGAAGGAGGAGTTGTCTATGTTAAAAATTGGAGTCTTAGGTGGAGGAAACGGAGCATTCATTGCTGCATCTGAATTATCTTTAAAAGGTTTTAATGTAAATTTATGTGAAATTCCTGAATTTGGAAGAAATATAGAAATAGCTAAAAATAACGGTGGAATTGATCTTGAAGTTAAGGCAGATACGGGTTTTCAAGGAGGATTTGCTAGGTTAAATAAAGTAGGTACTGATATTAAAGAGGCTGTAACAGATAGAGATATTATTTTTATAATTGTTCCTTCTTTTGCACAAAAGAGTTTTATCAAATGGGGAGCTGAATATTTTTCTCCAGAACAAATCTTAGTTCTAGAACCAGGGAATTTTGGGGGTGCTATCGAGGCTGCTCAAATATTAAAAACTAAAGGTATAAAGAAATTTCCTATTTTAGTTGAATTTGCAGGAATGATATATTCTGGTTTTAAAAAGGACAGTGGTTCAGTATGGGTCAGTGGCTTAAAAAGGGAACTTGGGATGGCTGCTTATCCCGATAGACTTACTGAGAGGGCTTTAGATAAATTACAAAAAATATATCCAGGGCTAGAACGCATGGATACCGTTTTAGAAACAGGTCTTAGTAATGGAAATACAATCTTACACGCTCCAATATTAGCTTTAAATGCTGGTTGGGTTGAGCAGAAGAATGTGGATTTTCTTTTTTACTGGCAAGGCTGTACTCCTAGTGTTGGGCGTATTGTAGAAGAAGTAGATGACGAGAGAATGGCATTAGGAGAAAAGTTAGGACTTAAGCTAATCACTACAAAAGAAAAAGTTCTGAAATATTATAGAGAACAAGGGGCAAAAGGCAATAATCTTCAAGAAATTTTATCAACTAATCCAGTTTACGAATGGGATTATGCTCCAAAAAATTTTCAACATCGTTTTTTCCTTGAAGATATACCTTATGGTTTAGTCCCTATGGAGAATTTGGGTAATATATTAGGAATTAAAACTCCTTTGATAACAGCAATAATAACCATAGGTTCAAGATTAACAGATAAAAATCTTAGAGCAAATGCTCGTGATTTAGAAAAATTAGGTTTAAAAGATTTTACTAAAGAAGAATTATTGGAACAAGTAAGGATAGGTGGAAAAGATAAAGATTATTTTATCAAACCCTAAGTAGCAAAATCACAGACTTGCTCACTTGGATCTATACAGGGTAATTTAAATTTTAAGGTATAAAAATAATCAGATAGAAAGCAATGTATTTTTGCAGAAAATTTGAAGGGAGAAAATCTTATGAAAGACGTTTTAATTGTAGGTGCTGGGAATGGTGGATGCGCAATGGCAGCAGATTTAACAGCACGTAATTTTTCTGTAAGACTTTGTGAAATATATTTTCCAGAAAGAATAAAGAATCTGAAAGAACATGGTGGAATTGAACTAACTGGGGCTGCAGGGGAAGGATTATTTCATCCAAAATTAATGACTACAAATATTGAGGAAGCCATGGAAGATGTTGATATAATTTTCTTTACAATACCAGCCAATGGAATAGAGTTTCATATACATAAATTTTTGCCTTATTTAAAATCAGACCAAATTATAATTCTTACACCAGGAGCGGTAGGTGGTGCACTTTCTGTTACAAATTTGTTAAAACAGGAGAAGATAGAAAATGTTTTTGTTGGAGAATTATGCACTTTACCATATAGCTGTAGATTAATTAGTCCTTACCTTGTTGAAGTTTATGATGTAGCCAAAGATGTTCTTTTTGCCATGCTTCCTGATCATAAGACAAATGAAATATTAGAAACAATTAAACCTCTTTTACCAAACTTAATAAAAGGAGAAACGGTATTGGGCACAAGTCTAAACTATATGAATTATCTTTTTCATCCAGTAGGTATGATTCTTAATGCAGGGTGGATTGAGCATGGGAAGGAAAATTTTGCTTTTTACTATGATGGCATTTCTCCTTCTATAGCAAAGGTTTTAGAGGGATTGGATAATGAAAGGTTGAACATAATTAAGCAATTAAAATTAAAGACAGTACCTTTTGTAGAGTGGTTCTACAGAAGGGGCAAAATTCACTTACGAGATAGTGTTTATAATGCTATTCATAGTAGTATACCCAATAAAAAGTATTTGTCACCTGATAGCTTAAAATATAGATTTATCTTAGAGGATGTGCCATATGGGTTAGTTCCGGTTGCTTGTTTTGGTAAATTGTTAAATATTCAAACGCCAATTACAAATGCTTTAATTACTATTTCTTCGCAGATGTGTGATATAGATTTTATGAAAGAAGGTCGAAATTTAGAAAAAATGGGAATTTCTAATATGTCATTAAGTGAAATAAAAGAATTGGTTTTGGAAGGTAAATAACCATGATTGTGAAAGTTCTTGGTATTTCTGGATCCCCCAGAAGAAATTCAAATACAGAATTTTTAGTGAAAGAAGCATTAAAAGGGGCACAAAGTGTAAAAGATGTGGAAGTTAGTTTTCTATCATTGGCAGGGAAAAAAATAAATCATTGTATTGGTTGTTTAGCTTGTGAAAAAACAAAAGGCATATGTATTATTAAAGATGATTTTTAAGAATTTTTTAGAGCTTACATGGAATCAGATGGCATTATAATAGGTAGTCCAGTTTATCATCTTTCCATTACAAGTTGTCTTAAAGCAGCCATTGATCGATTAGGTCAGAGCCTTTTTTCAATCTACCAAGGGAGACAGCCTCGTTTTTGTAAAGTTGGTGGAGCAATTGTACAGGGCAACAGTGTTTATGGTGGGCAAGAGTTTGCCTTACAGTTTATTATTAATTCATTTATTTTAGAAAATAATATTGTAGTCAGTGGGAATTCTTCCCAGTCTAAGATGGGTGTAGCATTGTCTTCTCCTAAAGGTTAGACGCAATTTAAAAATAAAGAATTAGATTCAGATGTAATTCTAATTAGTAAAGGAATTGGACAGAGAGTTGCAGAGATGGCTCATATTATTCGTGTTGGCCTAAAGCATTACCATGAAAGTTTGGGTCCCGAATATTCCGATAAAAAATATCAAAGATTTATATAAACAGGAGGTTAAATAAATTGATTGAAAAACTTAATCGTTTTAGATCAAAAATGAGAGAGCAAGGATCCTCGGCTTTAATTATGTTGTCAGTGGAAAATGTAATTTATTTTATTGATACAATGATCCCCTCGCATGAAACTTCAAAAACACGAAGGGTTATCACGGTAATCCCAGATGAAAAAGATCCGATTCTGTTAGTTGCTGAAAGAGAAGAGTTACATGCACAACAACATTCTAAAATTAAGGATATAAGAACTTGTCGAGATTACAAAGATAATCCTATTGATTTATTAACTAAAGTATTAGGTGAATTAGATCTATCAGGAAAACAAATAGGTGTTGAAATGGAAGCTATTAATGCCAAGGATTTTCTAAAGTTGCAAGAATATGCAAAGAATATAAGATTAGAAATTAAGGATGCAACTAAACTTCTCGAAGAAATTCGTTGCATCAAAACCCCTAAAGAAATTGAGTTGTTGAAAAAAATATGCAGAATTTCTGAAGAAACAATCCAAGAAGCTTTCTCTAGATTAAAGCCTGGAATGAAAGAAGAAGATGTAGAAGCACAATTCATTAATGTTTTATCCTCGAAAGGAGGGAAATATAAGAAAGCCAGATTTGGATCGGGTGAGAACACTGGGATAGGAAATCCAGAGGCAAGTGAACGGGAATTAAGGAAGGGAGATTTATTTCGGACAGATTTTATGGGTACTCTAGCGCATTATTGTTCAGATATAGCCAGAACTGGCGTATTAGGTAAACCTAGAAATAAATATATAGATGTTTGGTCTAAATTATATGAAACACATATGCGAATATTGGAAAAGGTAAGACCAGGTATTTTGGCTTCCGATCTATATGGATTCTATAAAACAGAATTTAAAAGATGGAAGTTCCCGCCTGCATCTATGGTAGGACATGGGATTGGTTTGCTTGTTCATGAATCGCCAACTCTTAATGATTATAACCATACAGAACTTGCTAAAGGGATGGTTTTATGTATTGAAGAAGATTATATAGTTAAGGGAGAAATGGGTTTGCATATAGAAGATACTGTTTTAGTAACAGAACAAGGATTTGAACTTTTTTCGAATATAATGGATACGAGTTCATTGTTTATTGTTGATTTGTAAAATTGAAATCTATCATACATATATTATAATGATTATAATAGCAGAAAGAAAAGAATTTTTTGCTGTGTTGAGAAATATTAGAGAATGCCTAACCAAAATGTACTAAACTTACTTCTTAAACATCATATTACTTAATTTTGGTATTGATTTTATTTTCTTGTACTAACAGAAAGGCAGGGAAAATATAGATTAATAGGTATTTGGTAAATAAAAATTAGGCAGTGTATACAATTTTGGTTGCTGTATATTCTTTTAGTTTTTAAAAAATATTAGATAAATTTGGAGAAAATTCACGGGATATCATTCAGAAAAACTAATAAACGAGTTAAATGAAAAAGTACAGCAGTTTCGATTAGATGTTTTAGATATGATTTTTATCATTGGCTTAGAATAATAAAGGGAATCTGATGCGAAAATAATAAAAACAATTGAAACTTTATTATAATAGAAAGGAGAATGGTTTAATGCAAACTAAGTTTAGAGGTGGGTATACCACTTATGGTGAAGTAATTGGAATATTAAAATTAGAAACGTTAGCGCCAAAGGTTCCGGGAGATATTGGGAATGCTACTACTTATAGTTTTCCTGTGAAATATAAAATTGTAAAAGGGGCAACAACTGATAGATTAATAGAAAAAAATGATCCAACACTTTTAAATTTATTTATTAGTGCTGCAAAAGAATTAGAAAAAGATGGGGTTAGAGCTATAACTACTAGTTGTGGGTTTGCTGCAATATTTCAAAAAGAAATAGTAGAGGTAGTGGAAATACCGGTTTTTATGTCGAGTTTAATACAAGTACCTTTAGTTTCAAGTATGCTTGCTAAAAATAAAAAAGTTGGAATATTAACAGCGAATAAAAAAAGACTTACCGATAAGCATTTAGAAGCTGTTGGAATTGATAGTAGTATTCCAATTTGTATTGCAGGCATGGAAGACCAAGAAAATTTTGCGAATATGATATTGAAACAACAACCTTTTGGGGATATTGGTAAGATTGAGAAAGAATTAGTCAGAGTTGCAAAGGATTTAGTAAAACATAATCCCGAAGCTGGGGCAATAGTACTCGAATGTACAGATATGCCTCCTTTTGCGGCATCAGTTCAGGAAGCTGTTGGCTTACCAGTATTTGATATAAATACACTTATTAATTATGTTTATAATGCTGTTGTTCAAAAAAAATATACAGGAATATTTCCTGGTGGTATAGAACAATAGCAACTTAAAATATTAAATTTTAATTATAAAACTATTTAGTATGTATATTATATTTGGGAGGTGTTTGAAATGAAGATTGGTACTATAACTACTGGCCAGTCACCAAGAATAGACATTATTCTAGAATTAAAAGAAGCTATAGGATTCGAAGTTGAAATAGTAGAAAGAGGAGTTTTTGATAACCTTACAAGGAAAGAGATTATTAATTTAGATTATAGGCAAGATGACTATACTATGGTTGTTAGAATGAGAGATGGAGAGCAGATCAAGGTAGCTGAAAGACATATAATAGAGGGGGTGAAAAAATGCATAGCTGATTTGGAAAGGATTGAAGTTGACCTAATAATACTTTTATGTACTGGAAAGTTTCCAAAGGAAATAACATCTAACAAGTTATTTTTAAAACCGAACAAGTTAATTGAGAATATAGTAGAAAGTATGCCCCAAGATGGTGTGATGGCAGTTATAGTTCCTTTACTAGAACAAATTCCACTAATAGAGCAGAAGTGGAAAATAACTAACCCAAACCAGAAAGCTATTTTTGATGCTGTTTCTCCATATACGGGGACAGATGATGAAATAAAAAAAGTCGCGGAGAGAATTGCGAAGACAGATGCAAATTTAGTAATTCTTGATTGTGTTGGATATAATAAAAGGGTAAAAACAGTTTTTCAAAAAGTAACAAAAAAGCCAATTTTGCTTCCTAGTACTTTATTGGGAAGGATAGCAGGAGAATTAATATGTGGTGGATTCAATAAATATTGATAGAAGTGTAGAAAAAACATCAGTGAAGTTGACTTGTCAGGAATGATCAGCGTAAGTGAGGATTTGAGATATTCTGAAAAGATTCATAAAAATTTTGAAGGGAGGTGAAGGAAAGACAAATTAAATAAAATTCCAGGAGGTGTTGCTATGCTATAAGTATAGAGTATTGACCAAATTATTTAAAGTGTACAAAAGTTACAAAGGAGGTATGATTTAATGTTTAGGAAAATAGTATTTTTTACTATTGTTTTGCTGTTAAGTCTGTTTTTGCTGGTGGCTTCTGGAGAACAGAAAGGTGGAGATGAATTTCCACCTTATATGAGACATGCTGGGTCTGCTCCTGGAGGAGTATGGTGGCCTTTCGCTGCACAGATGTGCGTAGTAGTTGAGCGGGAAACAGGCGTAATATCCACATTACAACCGGGGGCAGCTTATGAAAATATAAAGGCAGTTCATTTTGGAGATTCAGAAACAGGCTTCACTCACTCAAGCACTGGATATATGGCTTTTAATGGTTTAGGAATCTTTGAAAAAGAAGGTATAAAATATGACAATATTAGGCATATGCTGAATGTTAATCCTCAAGGTGCCCATTTTATAGTTAGAGCGGATAGCGATATTACTAGTTTTAAGGATTTAGAAAAAAAGCGTTTTGGGTTCGGACGAGTGGGATCTGGAGCTAACGTAATTGCTATGGCTGTATTTGAACTCTACGGATTAACTCTGGAGAGTTTCAGATCTGTAAGCTATCTGGGTTATACAGAAGGGCCCCAAATGCTTGCTGATAAGAATATTGATGCGTTCGTGGCTCTAGGTCCACATCCTTATTCACCGTTGGCGGAAATAGATTTTAACCCGGGTTTTAGGCTTTTAAAAATAGATGAAGAAATGTTGGATAAATTTTTTGAAACAGACACTACAGGTCATACACGCGTGACAATTGAAAAAGGGACGTACAATAATATGGACGAAGATGTTGTTACTATAGGAAACTATCTTGGTGTAATGGTGAACAAGGATCTTAGTGAGAAATTTGTATATGAAATGACCAAAGCTATTTTTGAAAACTTAGAATTAATGTGGGAATCAGGGCCCCTTGCCCGTGATTGGCTACGACTCGAAACTGCATTGGCGGGTAATTTAATCCCAGTTCATCCTGGAGCCCTTAAATACTATAAAGAACAAGGTATAACAAAATAAGAAGCTATAAAAAACAAGATTCCTATATATAGTACTGTTGCTAGTGTACCATGTAGCGGGCCCATTTACTGTCATGGTTTGAGCCCGCTACAGTAAAATTCCTTTTAAAACCCGGTATCTATAAGGGGTTTAGAGCTGTAGGACAGAAATAGACTCACACGCTTTTACAGGCGTAGTACTCCCCTTAATAGATGGGGAATTCTCACTAAATTAAAAATAGGTGTACTTGGAAACCGTTGGTAGATAGGTGTTTTCAAATTTCGTGAAGGACACAAAGATTAATTTTAGGAGGGAATTATGAGAAACTCCGAAAAAATAGAAATTAGAGATACCACTGATCAAGATGTTGAAGAAAGTGCTTTAGAGGTATTGCTAAAAAGCAAACCGAATATAAAAGATTTGAAGATATATGTAGTATGTGTCTTAGCTATTTTATTGGGTCTTTTACATTTGCATGCGGGAATGTATGGTCAACCTCATTTTCTAATATATCGGAGTATCCACGTATCTATAATAACAATACTCGGGATTTTTTTAAAACCTTTAGATATGGGATTTATTAAAAAATATAAATACGGTAAGTTGTTGTTATGTATAATTGATAATGTAATGATATTATCAATTGTTATAGTACAAATCTATATAGCATATGACGTAGACGCACTCTGTCTTCGTGGGGGTGCTATATCTATGACGGATGTTATCGCGGGCACAATTTATATACTTATTGTTTTAGAGGCTACACGTCGGTGGGTTGGGCCTATCATGGTTGTTTTAGCAATTTTTTTTACAACACAAAATCTGATAGCCGATAAACTTTTTTGGATTTTTCGTGGAGCCCCGACTAGTTATACTGTGTTTATCGATACATTGTTTGTACGGACTGAGGGTATTTTTGGATTACCAATTTACGTTGTTACATCGTTTGTAGTATTGTTCCTTATTTTTGCAGCTATTCTCCGACGCACAGGTGCAGGGAAATTTTTTATTGATTTGTCTCTTGTATTAACTGGTCGATACAGAGGAGGTCCTGCTAAAACTGCCATTATTTCTAGCGCTTTACTAGGAATGATATCAGGTAGTAGTGTTGCTAATGTAGTTGGTACTGGGTCTATTACTATTCCTCTAATGAAAAAAACTGGTTACGATAAAACATTTGCAGGAGCAGTTGAGGCTGTAGCTTCTAGTGGGGGGCAAGTAATGCCTCCTATTATGGGTGCGACAGCATTTATAATTGCTCAAAATTTAAGAATTCCCTATATATATTTCGCTTTCTGTTCCTTCATCGCCGCCTTTCTTTATTTTCTGAGTGTTTTTGTGATTGTAGATTTTGAGTCAATAAAAAGGGGATTAAAAGGGCTTCCTACAAGCAGTATTCCCAGCCTTGGACCCGTTCTGAAAAAAGGAGCCCACCTTTTCATTCCAATAGCCGCATTAGTATATTTTTTAGTGGCTGGGTATACCCCTGCAAGAGCCTCATTTATGGCAGTTATGTGTTTAATTATTGTATCATCTTTCCGCAAAGAAACAAGATTAAGTGTAGTTGGCTTATTAAGTAGTATAGAGAAGGGCATAAAAGATATTATTTCAGTTTCCTTAGCATGTGCAGTAGCAGGCATGATTATTGGAGGCATTAATTTTTCTGGGCTTGGACTAAGAGTTACTTTTATATTAAGTGAAATGACAAAGGGAAACATGTTCCTTCTTCTTATTGTAGCAGCATTCGTAGCTATTATCCTTGGTATGGGGGTTACTACAACTGCAGTTTATATTACTGTAGCTACCCTAATGGCAGCTCCCTTACTAAGAGCAGGAATAATCCCTATCGCTGCACATATGTTTATTTTTTATTTTGGAGTAATATCTGCTATAACGCCGCCAATTGCAATGGCTGCGTATGCGGCAAGCGGCATATCTGGTGCTAGTCCTGGAGCTACTGGAAAGGCAGCTACTAAAATTGGGGTAGCAGGATTTATAATTCCCTTTATGTTTGTCTATAGTCCGGAACTCTTATTGCAAGGCACTCCCAGTCAAATATTTTTAGCTTTTATTTCAGCTTGTGCTGGTGTTTATTTAATCGCAGCTGCAATTCAAGGCGTTTTTTTAAGTAAAATAATAGTAAGAATTAGATATAGGATTGTATTCTTTTGTTTAGCGATATTATTAGTTTATCCTTCTTTAACAGAAGTGAAAGAAATAATTGTTCTATTATTCTTCATACTCCTTGTTATTTATTTTCTAATAGGCAGAAAGAGAAAAAGAAAAGCCAATAGTGAAGATATTGTGAACCATTATGAATAGCAAATAATAGTTAATAAAAATAAAACATAATAAACTAAATAGGAAGAAGGGGGATTGTCAGAGGATGTGGAAAAAAATTATACATTGGCATTGGAACGGAATAATATTACTTATTGTAGCTCTAGCTATTATGGGTGAGAGGGGCTTAATACACTCACATTATAATACTTTTTTTATAATAACTCTTGTTTTGGTTATGTTGGTTGTGTTTGCATTGTGGAGATTCTCAGGAAAACCGTAATCAGTTCAAAAGGACTTTGACAAAAAATAATGGGTATAGTCAAACAGGCAGAAATAAAGCTAAAGCATCAAGTGTTTGACTTAATCAGGGGCGAATTGGTAAATCAAAACCTTAAGCTGAATAGAATTTTCAGTGACACCTGCTTCTAATCTTAATCGCAAATCAACTGTACTTACTTGAATTTTCTTACAGATTTGTTTATCGTTAGCTCTAGGGTAGCTGTTTAGAAAAATTCTGAGATGATTTATATCCAGTCCAGTCATGAGTTGTTAAAAAGGAAAGATTAAAGAAATTTTAGAGAGAGTGAAAAGAAAATAAGTTAATTTAATCTATACAAAGTTTATTAATTAAAAATTATTAGTAAAACTGGGTTGTTGAGGAGGAAAAGCCAAAAAAACTGGGAGAGCGATATTAATTAGAAAACAATTACGAGCTTTCTCTAAAGAATTTTTTTGAAATTAGGATTCTAAAAATAAATTTGTTTTTGATAGATATTCTATAAGGGAGAAAGGAGATACAAGAAATGAATTCATCAGAAAGATTGAAATTGGCAATCAATATGAAAAAAGTAGATAGGGTTCCCAATGCCCCGTATTGTGAAGCCCCAATATGTAAATACTATGGGAAAAGTTTTTATTCAGCTTTAATGAATGGAAATGAAATGGCAAAAACACATTTGGTTGCTTTAGAAAAATATAAATATGATTGGATAGTGGTTGGAATGGCCTTAACTGGAGGAATTATACCTGAGGCATTAGGATGTAAAGTAGATTATCCAGAGGATGCTTTCCCTATTATAAGAGAAAGGCCAATAAAAAAAATTTCAGATATAGATAAAATAAGTAGTTGTAATTTTTATACTGCTAAAATGGAAGAATTTTTAAAAGGAGTAAGTATATTAAAAGCTAAATTAAGAGATAAAGTTCCAATTGCTTGTGGATATACTTCTCCCTTTATAATATATTCAAGAATTAGAGGTGTTACCGAACTTATGGAAGATATATATATGAACCCCGATTTAGTTCATGAACTACAGAAAGCCTTGGTACCAGTAGATATCGAAATCGGTAGAGCTTTAATAAATGCAGGAGTTAAATATATACTTTACGGAGCTGATATGGAATGCCCTTTATTAATTTCTCCTCAGAGTTATAAAGATTTTGTAGATTCACCTACTACTGAAGTTGTTAATGAACTAAATAAAATAGGAGGTGATGTATTAATTCATATGTGTGGACCTATTGTTGAAACTGGTATAGTTGATATGTTAATGAAGATGGATATAAAAGGTATAATGCCAGGAAATCTTACCGCTTCTACAGTACTTGATTTACGAGAATTAAAGAACAAAGTGGAAGATCGTATTTGCATATTCGGTAATATAAATCCTAATGGAAAGTTGCTAATAGGCACTCCTCAAGAAGTAGATGAGGAAGTTAAATTATGTTTAGAAAAGGCTAAAGGATGGAGAGGTTACATATTTTCTAATTCCGGAACGATATCTTCCAATACTCCAAAAGAAAATTTTGAAGCAATGAACGAAGCAGTGAAAAAATATGGAGCGATATAAATTATTTAAGGTAATGGTAATACAAAGTTGCACTTAGAACCTTGAAAAACTGTTGATAATACAGTATATTCAGAGTATGAAAACATGTCCTCGCTGCGGCAGTAAAAAATGGTGGTCACTTTCCACCGGTCAGATCCGGTGTAGCAACTGTGGGCTAACCAGAAAAAGCTCGAAAAATATCTGGCAAAAGACTCGGATTTCACCTTACTGGAAAGGAAGATTGGTTGATTATTTTTCTCTGGGTGTCCCAGCTTATCGCTTACGTTTTCAAGTGCCTTACAGTAAACCGACCATTCTAAGATGGTTTAGAACGCTCAGAG
>Ga0307379_10006829_pt1 | contig 15603 bp, 14 predicted proteins | sample UN2MG_FD_202237 | JGI IMG/M metagenome (GOLD analysis project Ga0307379, IMG submission 202237) | Soil microbial communities from Risofladan, Vaasa, Finland - UN-2 | ecosystem: Environmental > Terrestrial > Soil > Coastal area > Acid sulfate soil | place: Finland: Risofladan, Vaasa | collected... | reverse complement strand
TGGAAATTTTCGCTCCCTCTCCCGAGCAACGGGGATAGACTGATGTTGCGGGATTTCCGGACAATGTGGAATCTCACGGGGGCGATGGCGGTCTTTGCGGTTTTAACGTTGCTCCCCTTGCCACCGGCCGTGGCGCACGACGGCAACCTCCCGGCGATATCCCGGGGGGGATCGGTTCCCGGTGTCCGGGTCGGCGGACCGGAGCGGGAGAGGACCGAATCCGGGCTGGAAAATGAGGTTTCCCCGAGGTCAGAGGGGCAGTGGTTTGCGCAAGAAGGAAAAGTTACGCCGGAAAAGCTCGAGCGCTGGCGGTCCATGCCCCCGGAAAAGAAGGAAAGGATCCGGGAAAGATACCGCCGGTGGAAGAATCTCTCCCCGGAACGCAGGGAGAGAATCCTGGAGGATGGAAGAAAGTGGGGAAAACTCCCGAAGCAGAAGCGGCGCTTTCTCAGGCAGCGCCGCGAGATCTATCGGAATGCCCAGCCGGAGGAGAAGCGGGCAATCAAGAAGTTTTTCCGGCACTGGCGAAAACTCCCCCACGAACGGCGCCACGCGTTGCGGCGGGACGTGGCGGAGATGAAAAACCTTCCCGTGACAGAGCGGGACGAACGGTTGATGAGATGGCCCTTCTACAACACGCTCTCCCCCGACGACCAGAAGGCGGTGAACCGATTCCTGTTCTCGGAACTTCCTCCGGGGCCGAAGAGCGGTCCCTCCGGTTCTCCCCGTGACTGACCGGGAGCGGTGGATGCGGGCCGCCCTCCGCGAGGCGGAGAAGGCCGCGGAAGAGGGAGAGGTTCCGGTCGGCGCGGTCGTGGTCGGGCCTTCCGGCGAGATCATCGCCCGGGCGCACAACCGCCAGGTCCTGGGGAACGACCCCACGGCCCACGCCGAGATCCTCGCGTTGCGCAAGGCGGCAAAGAAACTCTCCAACTACCGGCTTCCAGGGTGCCGTCTCGTGGTGACCCTCGAGCCCTGCCCGATGTGCGCAGGGGCCGCCGTTGCCGCCCGGGTTTCCGAAATCATCTTCGGGGCGGCCGATCCCAAAACGGGAGCGGTCCACAGCCTCTTCCGCATCGCCTCCGACGAGAGGCTCAACCACCGGGCGATGGTGATCCCCGGGGTCCTCGGGAAGGAGAGCGCGGCCATTCTCACCGCGTTTTTCCGCCCCCGCCGCAAGAAATAAGAGACGGCTTAGGCCAGGGGGGAAGGCATTACGGGACGCCCCGTCAGAACAGCGGGGAGAAGATCCGGCAGGTGTCCTCCAGGAGGCGAACCGTTTTCGGGCGGCGCGAGAACGCGCCCGGGTCGAGCTGGCGGGAACGGGAGAGATCCTCCTCGAACGTCGATGCGAGCAGGCCGATTTCCTTCTCTCCGTACAGAAACACGCCGAGTTCGAAATTCAGAAAGAAGCTCCGGATGTCCACGTTCGACGACCCCACGACGCCGACGTCGTCGTCGATGATCAGCGACTTGGTGTGGATGTTCGTGGGGCGGTAGAGGTAGATCTTCACGCCCGCCTGCATCAGGTCGTGGAAGTAGGATCTCCCCGCAAGCCCCACCATCCGCAGGTCCGATTTCTCGGGCACGATCAGGCGGACGTCGATCCCCCGCAGTGCGGCATTCTCGAGGGCGGTCCCGATGGCGTCGTCGGGGACGAAGTACGGCGTGGAGATCCAGATCCTCCTGCGGGCTGAGGTAAAGGCCGTGAACACCCCCTGGTAGATCGGGCGCAGGGCGCGGTCCGGGCCGGAGGTCACCACCTGGAGGGTCCCATCCCGGGATGATGTGCCCGTCGGGAGGGTAAGGGAAGGGAACAGGTGTCCGGCCACCCCCGTTTCGTCGGTGGCGAACGCCCAGTCGTCGAGGAAGACCACCTGGAGGTCACGGACCGCCGGTCCGCGGATCACCACGCCGAGATCCCGCCACTGGTACTCTTCCTGCCTCGGCCCCATGTACTTCTTCCCGATGTTCATCCCTCCGCAGAAGCCGGTCGCCCCGTCGGTGATGAGAAGTTTCCGGTGATTGCGGAGGTGGGCGGACCACTTCCGGTGGAGAGGGAGGGCGGGGAGGAACTCCACCACTTCCCCGCCTGCACGTTGCAGCGGCCGAACGATTCTGCGCAGCGCGCGCCACGACCCTACCGCGTCCAGCAGGAGGCGCACACGGACACCCGCCTTGACCCGTGAGGTGAGGGCGTGGAGGAAACGTTTGCCGACAGGATCGACGTCGAGGATGAAGAACTGGGCGTGGATATGGTCCCGCGCCTCCTCGATCAGGCCGAGGACCGCGTTGTACGCCTCGTCCCCCCGGTTGATGATGGACACCCGGTTCCCGGTGACCGGCGGGGGTGATCCCGCCTTGGCCAGGACGCTCCCGCAGCTCACCGCGACCGCGGAGGGGAGGTCTTTCGGCTTGACCCGGTTCTCCAGGGAGCTTTCGACGGACCCGAGGGCGCTGATCTTCGCCCGGATGTGCCGCCGGATGCGCCGTTCCCCCACGAGGTAGTACAGGGGGACTCCGACCACCGGCAGCAGGGCGATGGAGAGCACCCAGGCGATCGTCGCCGCGGGTTGACGCTTCTCGAGAATGATGCGCGGAATGAGGAGGAGGGCGAAGATGTACCCGACCGTGGACAGAGCCAGCGCGGCGATTCGCCAACCGTCGTGCAAAGGTTCCTCCTAAGAACAGGGACGTTCCTAAGAACTCCATTTCGGCTCTTCGATCCCGTCCCTGACAGGATTGCCGATGTTTTCGTTGAAGGAGACTCCCTCGACACCCTATAATACTTCTCTTACGCGCGGAGGGGTACCGAAGTGGCCGTAACGGGGTCGACTCGAAATCGACTTGGCGGTGCAAGCCGCCACGTGGGTTCGAATCCCACCCCCTCCGCCACCCTCCTTTGCTTGAAGTCCGTGTTGGGAGGCTGAGGACTTCAAATTGCGGAGGGTGCCCCCCGTAGTACCGAGGCGTAAGCTTGCGTTAAGCCGATGGGACGAATGGGGGGCAGGATCAATGACTGGAGGATCATAGGATTCGAACCGGAGCCGCCGCCGACGGGCTGGCCCGCCTTCGCTTCTCGGCGAGCAAATCGTTTGAGGCTTGGAGCTTTGGCGGGTCGCCCCAAACATCTCCGTCGAGGGCGAGAGGAATAGCGCGACTTCAGGAGCGCGTCAGGCGGGGACGAGGCCGGAAGGGCGATGGCGTGAACCGCCGATGCCTCATCGGTCGAATCCCACCCCCTCCGCCACCCTCCTTTGCTCGAAATCCGTTCCCGAGGGACCGGGGGGTTTCGAGCTACGGCGGGATGCCACGCTGAAGCTCCGTAGCGAAAGGTCTTGGACGACGCAAGGAGCGAAAGCGGGCAGGATAGACATGTTTTACTGGACGGCCCGCCGGGTGTGCGCCGGCGGCCAGGCCCGTCGCAACGGAAGGCGGCGAATTCCGTCAGGTCCGGAAGGAAGCAGCGGTAGCCGCATGACTCCGTGTGCCGACGGTTCCCCTGGCCGCCGACGGACCCCCGAAGGGGGCATGCCGGGGCTTGGGAGCGGGCAGACGGTGTGATCGCTTCGGAGAGTCCGGGCAGAAAATCGTTGCCTGCAGGAGGGAAGATGGCGTACGAGGCGCTTTCGAGGAAGTGGCGCCCGAAAACGTTCGGCGAGATCGTGGGGCAGAAGCACGTGACCCGTGCGCTTGCCAATGCCATCTCCCGGGGGAAGATTCACCACGCCTACATGTTCACGGGAACACGAGGGGTGGGAAAGACCACCTTCGCCCGGATCCTCGCACGTGCTCTGAACTGCAAGGAAGGGCCGACGCCTTCCCCTTGCCTGTCCTGTTCCGCGTGCGTCGAGATCCTCGCCGGATCCAGCGTGGATGTTCAGGAGATCGACGGGGCATCGAACACGGGGATCGACGACGTTCGCCGGCTCCGGGAAAACGCCGCCTACGCGCCCGCGGGCTCCCGGTACAAGGTCTACATCATCGACGAAGTGCACATGCTGTCGAAAGCCGCCTTCAACGGGTTGCTCAAGATCCTGGAGGAGCCCCCCCCCCACGTCATTTTCGTGTTCGCCACCACCGAGCCGAACCGGATCCCGGACACGATCCTGTCCCGGGTGCAGCGATTTGATTTCCGCATGCTCACGGATGAGGAGATCTTCACGCGCCTCAGGGAAATGGCGGAAGCGGAATCGATCGCCTTCGAGGAAGAGGCGCTGCGCCTCATTGCGCAGTATGCCTTCGGGTCGATGCGGGACGGCCAGTCGATCATCGAGCAGGCGGCGGTTTCGGGGGACGGGAGGATCCAGGCGTCCCTCGTGGAGGAGCTTCTCGGGCTCGTGGGCACCGAGGCGGCGATCGACCTCGTGCACGCCGTCGTGGCGGAAGGGATGGAGGCGGCGATACGCAAATTCGCCTCGCTTCAGTCCCGGGGGGCGGACCTCAAGTTCCTGTTCCTTTCGATCGTGGACGTTCTGAGGGACGCCGCCGTGTGGAAATTCACGGAGAAGGACGAACTCCTCTTTCGCCACTCTCCGTCCTCCCTTGCGAGGATGAAGGAACTTTGCGCCCTCCGTGCCCGGGAGGAGTGGATGTTTCTCCTGGATATCGCCTTCCGGTCGGAAAGGGATGTGCTCGGCACGGAGTTCCCCCGACTGGGCTTCGAACTCTTGCTGCTGCGTCTCGTCAACGCCCCCGGACTGCTGGCTGTCGAGGGGCTTGCGGGGGAGGAGTCGACCTCCGTCCCCGCTCCCTCTCCGTCCGTTGCGGCGGTTTCCCCGCCGGCCGCCGCCTCGCAGAAGGCCCGGACGACCGTTTCGAAGCGCGTTCCGGCGGCCGGGCCCCCGGGGGGTGACGAGGATGTCTGGGAGGGGATCCGGCGGACCCTGGAGGAGAAGAAAAAGCCTCTCCTCGTGGCCCTTCTCCACCAGATGAGGGGGAGGCTGGAAGGCGGCGAGATGGTCATCGCCTGCCCGCACCAGATGCAGCTGGACCGGCTCCGGGAGCAGGATAAGTGGCCCGTGCTGGTGCAGGCCGTGGAAGAGGTCGTGGGGAGCGGGATCCCTATACGGCTTCTGGCCGAGGCGGAAAAAAAAAGCCCGGCAGTTGACGGCCCGGGAGGCGGGAAGAGCGACCCGAAGAAGATGGCGCTTGCGGATCCGATGCTCGCGGAGGTCCTGCGGGAGTTCGAGGGAGCAACAGTCCTCGAGGTCCGGCCTGGCCCCCGGCGGATGCCGATCCCCGCGGTGGCGGACGCCGAGGGACAGGAGCCCGATAAGGGGGCGGAAGAAGTGGAGGAACCGGAATGAAGGACATGGAAGGAATTCTCCGGCAGGCCCAGCAGGTGCAGGAACGCATCGCCCGGGTCCAGGAGGAGCTCGCCGGGAAAACCGTCGAGGCGTCGGCGGGGGGCGGGATGGTGACCGTCGTCGTGAACGGCCGGCAGGAGGTCGTGTCGGTTCGGATCGAGAAGGAGGTCGTCTCGCCGGATGACGTGGGCCTCCTCCAGGACCTTGTCGCGGGTGCGGTAAACGAGGCGATGTCCCGATCGCGCAAGATGATGGCCGACGAGATGGCGAAGATCACCGGCGGATTGAATTTGCCGGGGCTGTTCTGACGAATGGGGTACCCGAATTCACTGCGAAGGCTGATCGCACTGCTGGCGAAGCTTCCCGGGGTGGGGGAAAAGACGGCGACGCGACTCGCCCTTCACATGCTCAAGATGCCCGCGCCGTCCTTGAGGGAACTGGGAGAAGCTATTGTCGCGATCCCGGAAGCTATGATACGCTGTTCCGGCTGTTTCAATATCGCGGACCACGATCCGTGCGTAATCTGCGCTGACCCGGCGCGGCGTGGCGATCTTCTGTGCGTCGTGGAAAGCCCCACGGATCTTGTACCTATTGAAAAAAGCGGGGAATTCAAGGGGAGATACCACGTTCTGGGGGGGGCGATTTCCCCGATCGACGGGGTGATGCCGGAAGACCTCCGGGTGGGGGAACTGCTCGGGAGGCTTTCGCGAGGAGGGGTAGCAGAAGTTATTCTTGCCACGAACCTCACGGCGGAAGGAGAGGCAACCGCCACCTACCTTGCCGGCGCCATCAAGTCACTGAACATCCGCGTTAGCCGTATTGCCTACGGGATGCCCGTGGGGGCGGATCTTGAGTACACCGACGAGATCACGGTGGGCAGGGCGATCAAGGGTCGGAGGGACATGTAAGTCCTTCGAATTTCTTTCGGGCGGCTTGACGGGGATCAAGGCTTACGTCGGGGCGACCTGCGGTATTATCGGCCTGAATCGGATGCGGGCCGGGAAGGCAAGGAAAAACATGGAAAAAGGGGCGGAACTATCATGACCAGGAGCATGACGGCGGTAAAACTGCCTGTGAAAAACGACCTTGGATTTTTTGAGATTCGCCTGGAGAGCATCGGTGGGCTCGGTGCCAACGTGGCAGGCAAGATCCTGACCGAGGCCGCCATCATCGGGATGGGACTCAACGGCGCGGGGTTCGCCTCGTACGGGTCGGAAAAGAAGGGAACACCTGTCAAGTCGTTCATCCGGCTGTGCGAGGCCGACCATCAGGTCCGCATCAACAGCCCGATCGAGGAACCGCACGTGCTGGCGATCTTTCACGAGGCGCTGGCCAAGTCGGTGCCGGTGACGGCGGGTGCGGTGCCCGGCAAGACGACCGTCATTCTGAACACCCGGAAGACGCCGCAGGAAGCGAGGGACTTTCTCAAGCTCGAGGGCGGGAAGGTCGGTGTGGTGGACGCGATGGAGATCGCGATGGCGACTGGCTCCCGCGTGAACATGGTCATGATGGGCGCGATCGCGAAGGCGGCCGGCTTTTTCGACTGGAAGGTCCTCGAGGACGCGGTCCGGGAGGCGTTCGGGAAGAAATACGCGGCGCTCATGAAGGGGAACCTCGAGGCGCTGAAACGCGGGCATGACGAGGTGAAGATGAAGGATATCCCCGCCGACGGGAAGTACCCGGCGACGCCGTTCCGGCGCGAGGAGCCCAAACTCGGCTACGAGAACGCGCCGATGGGCGGGACGATCTACGAGGTGGGGAACATGCGGTTCAAGGACCTGTCCACGAGCCGGACGGGCGTGATCCCCCTCCTCCTGCTGGACAAGTGCACCCGGTGCGGCGAGTGCGACATCACCTGCCCGGACTACTGCTTCGTCTGGGAACGCGGCAAGGACCCGAAGACCGGCAAGGACGGGATGGTGCTCCTGGGGATCGACTACCAGTATTGCAAGGGGTGCCTGCGCTGCACGCACATCTGCAAGTTCGGCGCCCTCGTCCCCGCGAAGGAGGCGGAGCAGGACATGGAAGCGATCATCGTGAAACAGAAAGCCCTGAAATAAGGATCGGAGGAGACGGAAATGCCCGAAACGGCGAAAAAGAGGGCTGCGCGGCCGGCGCAGGAAGTGGTGGTCCAGAGCGGCAACGAGATCGCGGCGATGGCGGCCAAGCATGTCAACTACCACATCATGGGGTACTATCCCATCACCCCCTCCACCGAGATCGCCGAGACGCTAGACGCGATGAAGGCGGAAGGGGAGCACACCATCCGGATGATCCCGGGCGACGGAGAGCACGGGGCGGCGGGGATCTGTTACGGCGCGACCACGGCGGGAGGCCGGGTCTTCAACGCCACCTCGGCGAACGGTCTTCTGTTCGCCTTCGAGCAGTTGCCGGTCCAGTCGGGGACGCGGTTCCCGATGGTGTTCAACATCGTCACCCGGTCGGTTTCGGGCCCGCTCGACATCCGCGGCGACCACAGCGACATCATGCTGGTGATGAACACCGGCTGGATCGTCCTGATGGCCTCCGACGTGCAGGCGGTATACGACATGAACATCATGGCGCCCCGGATCGGCGAGGAGATGTCCGTCAGGCTCCCGGTGATGGTGGCATTCGACGGTTTCTTCACTTCCCACCAGAAGCGACGCGTCGAGATCTTCTCCGACATGCAGGTTGTACAGGACTTCCTCGGCCCCTTCGTCCCGACGGTCACGTCTGTCGACCCGCGCAAGCCGGTGACGATCGGTCCATACATGAACGACCCCGATCTCATCAACAACAAGAAGCAGCAGTCCGATGCGATCATCCGGTCGCATGCGGTCATCCGGAAGGTCTTTGCCGAGTTCGAGGCGCTCTCCGGCCGAAGGTACGACTTCCTCGACCTGTACCGGATGGAGGACGCCGAGGCCGCGCTGTTCATTGTCAACTCCGCGGCGGAGACCGCCAAGGAGGCGGTGGACGCCCTTCGGAAGCAGGGCAAGAAGGTAGGCCTCATCCGGCCGAACGTCATCCGGCCCTTTCCCCTGGAGGAAATCCGCCAGGCCCTGAGGAAGGTAAAGGGCCTCGTGGTGGCCGACCGGCAGGACAACTTCGGCGCGTACGGCGGCGCGATGACCCTCGAGATCAAAGCGGCGCTGCAGGGTGAGAAAGACAACAAGACGATGGTCGCTTCGCGGATCTACGGCATCGGAGGGAAGGAGTTCTTCGTAGAGGACGCCGAGGCGATGCTGCGCGAGGCGCTCGAGATCGCGGAGACGAAAAAGGTAAAGGTCCCGTACGACTACTTCGGGGTGAACCCCGGGGAAAAAGGGTTCACGCCCGCTGTCGCCTTTGCGCCCATCACCGAGAAGGAATCGTCGGGCATCACCCGGGTCGAGGTGTCCCCGGAGGGGAAGATGGAAGTGCGGGGGATAAACGTCCGGGCCCTCACCGAGCGACCGAAGCGGCTGGCCCCTGGCCACGGCGCCTGCCCCGGCTGCGGCATCTTCGTCAACCTCAACCAGTTCCTGAAGGGGATCGAGGGGTTCGTGACCGTCCTGTTCCACACCGGCTGCGGGATGGTGGTGACGACGGGGTACCCTTACACGTCGCACAAGGTCACCTACATCCACAACCTCTTCCAGAACGGGGCCGCGACCCTCTCGGGCGTCGTCGAGATGTTCGAGGAGCGGAAGAAACGCGGCGAGATCCCGAAGGAGGAAAAGATCACCTTCCTCATGGTGACCGGCGACGGCGGCCACGACATCGGGATGGGTCCCTCCATCGGGGCGGCGATGCGCGGGCACCGGATGATCATCATCGAATACGACAACCAGGGGTACCAGAACACGGGCTCCCAGCTCTCGTTCACGGTCCCGATGGGGCATTCGACCTCCACGTCGAACTACGGGCCGTACCAGCACGGAAAGTCCACACACCACAAGGACACGGCGCAGATTTTTTCCGCGTGCAACATCCCGTACGTCTTCACGGCGGCGGAGAACAACCACCGCGACATGATCCGGAAGGCCGCCAAGGCGCAGAAGTACGCGGAAGAGGGGCTGGTGTTCGGCAAGCTCATCTCCATGTGCCCGCTCGCCTGGCGCACCGAGGAGCGGATTTCGGTCCCCATCATCCAGGCCGCGGTCGACTCCTGCTTCTTCCCTCTCTACGAGATCGAGCGGGGGATCACGACGATCAACTACGACCCGGAGGAGAAGGGGAAGAAGATCCCGGTCGCCGATTGGCTGAAGCAGATGGGGAAGACCAGGCACCTGCTCAAGACGGAGTGCAAGCCGGATCTCGAGACGATCCAGACCGAGGTGGACCGGCGATGGGCGCGCCTGAAGGAGATGCACAAGAATCCGCTGCTGTAACGTACACGAAGACCGGTTTTTCATCGAGATGCCCGGGAGAAAGTAGTCTCCCGGGCATTTCCTCTTCTGGGTAAATATTTCCTCACTTTCGGTTCACGGGGAGAGTCCGGTCCGTGGAGCCTCTTCGGAAATAACCATAAAAACAGGCACCTTCAAATTCTTCCCCGGATGGTACCGATATTGCTCCTTTCAGAAGGAGAATGCACACAATATCTTGTGCGGGGATGTTCATAATATGCGTTACATGCGCTACGAGTTGATTTGCTTGCCGAAGCCGGAAAAAAGAAGTTTTCTGGAATTCTGGCTGCTCGGAGCCTTACTCCTGTTCTACGTCCTTTTTACGGCGCCTGGCTACCAGCAGGCAACCGACGATTATCAGGAGGACCCGTACGTAACATCCTGGCTCTCGAAGAAGAAGGCCAGCCAGATCCTGCGCTACCATGGAGCGAACGCTATCAAGATCACGGAGGACCAGGTGTACATCAAACGCGAAGGGCGCTGGATCTGCGTGTACCAGGATCCGTCCTCCCTCCCGGAGAAGGTTGATCAGCAGGGGACCTCCACGGCGACCGTTCGGGTTGATCGGGACAAGATCTGACTTCCCCATGGCGTTTCCCCTCGCCGCCCCCCCCTTTCTTGACATCTTTTCCTTCTCGGATTGCTGTGGTATCTTTGCGGCTATGGGCCAGGGTCATTTCATCCTTCACGTAAAGGAATTCAACGAATTCCAGTCGGTTTTGAAGAAGCTCCTGGCAGACTCCTATGCGAAGGTGGTCTTCCTGGTCGACAAGAACGGGTCTCTTCTTTCTTCCGCGGGGGAAACGGCGGACTTCGACACCACCTCGCTTGCCTCTCTGGCCGCCGGGAACATTGCCGCCACGGGAGGGCTCGCGACGCTGATCGGGGAGAAGGAGTTCTCGATCCTCTTCCACGAAGGGGAGCGGGACAACATGCACTTGTCGGTGGTGGCGAACCGGCTCATCCTCGTGGTGATCTTCGACCAGCGATCCTCGGTCGGGCTCGTCCGTCTCCGCGTGCGCCGTGCAAGCGAAAACCTGGCAAGGGTCCTCAAGGCGGTCGATGAGACGGCGCACGGGGAAGAGGAGGGAGAGGGATTGATCGAAGAACTGACAGAAGCCGACATCGAAACTCTATTCAAGTAGCTCATGTCCTTTATCAACTACTCTACCCGGGAGATCAGCTGCAAGATCGTCTACTACGGCCCCGGTCTCTGCGGAAAGACGACGAACCTCCAGTATATTTTCAAGCGGATGAACCCGGAGTCACGGGGGAAGATGATCTCCCTGGCGACGGAGAGCGAGCGGACCCTTTTTTTCGATTTCCTCCCCGTGTCGATGGGGGAGATCCGGGGGTTCAAGACCCGCTTTCACCTCTACACGGTCCCGGGGCAGGTGTTCTACGACGCCAGCCGCAGGCTCATCCTGCGGGGGGTGGACGGCGTGGTGTTCTGCGCCGACTCCCAGCTGACGAGGATGGATTCCAACGTGGAGTCTATCGAGAATCTGAAGATCAACATGAAGGAGCAGGGGTACGACCCGGACCGGGTCCCGTTGATCTTGCAGTACAACAAGCGGGACGTAAACGGAGTGGCCTCCGTCGCCGAACTCCACGCCCTGCTGAATTACCGCAACGTACCCGAATTCGAGGCCGTTGCCACGACAGGGGTGGGCGTTTTCGAGACGCTCAAGGCAATCATCAAGCTGGTCCTGATCGACCTCAAGAAGGGCGGCAGGTAACCCCGTTCCCGTGTCCAGCGGATCGTCCCTCCTCCTGGAACTCGTCCTGACCGTGGCGTCCCCGCGGGAACTCGCGGACACCGATCTTTCCCCCTACGACGGTGTGTGTCTCGGGAATACCTACTGTCGGCGGATCGAAGAGAACTTCGCGGAGGATCTTGCCCTGCTTCCAGACGCAGTGGCTTCCCTCCACGCGGCGGGGAAAAAGGTCTACGTCACCTCCCCTGCCGCTCCCCGGGGACGCGACATGTCCCAGGTGGAGCGCCTCATCGACGCCGCAGCAAAGGCCGGAGCGGACGCTTTCGAGGTACACAACATGGGGGTGCTGCGTGTCCTTCGCGAGAGGGGGAACCCTCTCCCGGCACACATGGGGGCTTTCGCGAACGTGTACACCCACCTCACGGCAAAGGTGATGCGGGACTACGGGGCCGTCCGTGTCCGTCCCAACGCGGAGGTGAGCCTGGCGGAGATGGCGGTCATCGGTCGGGATGCGGAAGTCGAGGTGGAAGTTCTGGCCCACGGGAAGATCCCGCTGGGGATCACCGAAAAGTGCTTCCTCCTCGAGGGCCCGGAAGGAGAAGACCCGCGTTGCCCGGCCGCGTGCGGGGAGGCGCATTGGCTCACGGCCGGTAGCGGCAAATCCGGCGCGGGCGCGTGGACGCTGAAGAATGTCGGAAAGGGGATCCTGAGCGGGAAGGACATGTGCGTGATCGAGCACCTGCCGCGGCTCCTTTCCGAGGGTTTTTGCATCTTCAGGGTGGAGGGTCTGTACGAAACGGCGGCATACCGGTCGGAGGTGGGGGCTGTGTACCGGGAGGCGTTTTCCCTGGCGGCGACGGGAAAGGAGTACGCCGTTCGGTCCGAGCTGTTGCAAACCTTGCGAAAACATTCACGAAACGGGTTTTGCAACGGGTACTACTTCGGGGGGAGCGGGCATTCTTACGTCGGGACCGTTTTACAGGGGGACAACTCCCGGGTATAATAATGGAATTCTTCCGGATAGTCATCTTCGAGGAGGTACAAACCGATGGCTGAGCTTCTGGCCTCCGGGGGTACGGTCGAAATGGTCCGGGTCGTCCTCGACAACGGGGCGGACGCTGTGTACGTCGGCGCGAAGGGATGGAGCCGGCGCCGGGAGCAGTACGAAATGGACGACGAGGAGGTGATCGCCTCCGCACGGTACGCCCGCTCTCTCGGGAAAGTCCTGCGCGTGGCCTTCAATACCCTTCCCGCGTCGAGCGAGATCCCCCTCCTGCTCGCAAAGGCCGAGAAGTTCGTCGGGGAGGGGATCCGCGACTTCATTCTCACGGACGTCGGGGCGATGAAGGCCCTGACGGAGCGTTTTCCGGGGGTGCAGATCCACGCGAGCATCGGGTGCACCATCGTCAACGCGGAGGATGCGCGGTTCTACAAGGAATCCGGCGCAACCCAGGTCGTGACCGAGTGCCGGATGGACCGGGAGGAAATGCGGAGGATCCGGCAGGAGGTGGGTGTGGGGATCGAGGTCCTCGTGCACGCCACCACCTGCTACACCTACCTCGGCCGTTGCACGATGAGCAGCTACGCCCGCCAGGAGTGGCGGATCGACGGAGAGGGGAAGAACCACTTCCTCGGCAGTCCCAACCGGGGGGGGCTGTGCTACCGGATTTGCATGACCGGGTGGGACCAGCGGGGGGAGGACGGGTCCGTGGAGGCCGGCAAGGTCGTGCTGCCCAATCTCGCGTACTTCCTGGTCGACGACATCCCCGACCTCATCGACCTGGGGGTGTCCACCATCAAGATCCAGGGACGCGAGTATTCCGTCTCCCTCGTGGGGCAGATGGTCAGGTTCTATCGCGACCTCATCGATTCCTATCTCGGCGACCGCTCTTCGTTCCGCATGGAGGCGTGGAAAGAGCGGATGGCCGGGATCGTCAGCGCGCGTGATGCGGAGCGGCGCGAGAAGACGGAAGCCCTGATCTCCGAGTCGGGGCTTACCGCGCAAGGGTAGGAAAGTCAGTGGCTCATGTCGCCCTCGCGGAAGTAATCCGTGAGGGCGCGCTCCACCACCAGGTCCGGCGATACCTTCATTTCCCGACAGAACTCCGACAGTTTCTCGTGAAGTTCGACAGGCAGCGTGACGGTGACCTGCTCCCGACGCCGATTTGTCTCCCCCCTTCCTCCCGGTTCGCTCATCGGCTCTCCCCCCTTGAATCTCCTCCGGTGGAAAAGAAAAAGGCCGCCGGGATCTTCTCCCGGCGGCCTTTTGGTTGGTTGCCTGTCGACGTCCGACCGTCGCTTACGACGTTTGCGTCGGTGCCTTCACGACCAGCACCGCGATGATTCCGACGACGCACATGCCCGCCAGGGTCAAGTAGACCTGGTTGTACCCCCCGGCGACGTTTCCGGCCGCCTTCGCCGCTCCCACGATCCCGGCGAAGTACTTGGGAACCGTGAACCCGCAGATACCCCAGGCGGTGAACACGATCCCGTAGTTGGCGCCGATGTTCTTCGCGCCGAAGAAGTCGGCTGTGAACGACGGCATCATCGCAAGGTATCCGCCGTAGCAGAAGCCCACCACGCACAGGCCGAGCAGCGCCTGGTTGAAGTTGGCGACGTTGCGGAGGAGGAACATGCACGCGATGATGTAGCCGACGAACATGGCCATTGTCGTGTTCTTCCGGCCGATCTTGTCCGAGGTGGCGCCCCAGGCAAGCCGCCCCACGCCGTTGAAGGCGCTCATGATGCCTAAGGCCGTCCCTCCCGTCATGACCGCCGTGGCTGCCGCAAGCTCCACGATGATCGGTTTTGCCTGTCCGATGGCGGTGATCCCGACGGCGGTTCCCAGGAAGTAGATGAGCCACAGACAGTAGAACTGCCAGGTCTTGACCATTTCGCCCGGGGCGAATTCGGCCTTGATGGCCACCCCGGACGCTGACGTCGCCGCCGCCGGCGGGCTCCACCCTTCGGGTTTCCACCCGGGGGGAGGAACCGTGTACACCTGCGCAGCTCCGATGACGCAGACGAAGAATATGGCGGACAGGATCATGAAGGTCCGCGGAATGGTCGTTGCCCACATCGCAGGGTCAGTTCCCAGCAGTCTCTCGATGAGGGGCGCGAAGATGAGCGAGCCCGCGCCGAACCCGAGGACCGCCAGGCCGACGATCGTCCCGCGCTTGTCCGGGAACCACTTCACGCAGGTCGCGATCGGGGTAACGTACGCGAACCCGACGCCCAAGCCGCCGAGGATCCCGTAGGCGAATTTAAGTCCCCACTCGCTCTGCCACATGAACGCGGAAAGAAGAACGCCGGTTCCCATCAGCGCTCCACCGACCGATCCGACGAGTTTTGGCCCTTTTTTATCCTGCCAGAACCCGGCGATGATCATCGAGATCGTGAAGAAGAGAACCGAGTACCGGTAGGGAGCGATCGAAACAACCTTGGACCATTGATTGGTTGCTTCGAGCGGTCCGCGGAAAACCGACCAGGAATAGAGCACGCCGAGGCACAATTGCATGACCAAGGCGGCATAAACGAATTTCCACCGATTTACCTTTTCAGCCATCATTCCCCTCCTTCTTGGTTTATCTATTCCTCTCGAAAAAACAAACCCCCTCTACGTTTGGAAACGCTACCCGACCACCCCCTTTCTCGAAAGCACAGTTTTACACACTAAAATAATCGGTTCCCATATTTCTACCTCATCCCGGAAACAAGTGTCAAGAATAATATAAACCTCGTTTTATTGGGATTCCGGGCGAGACGTTTCAGGGAGTGGAGAGGAAAGGTGCCTGGAAGGCGGAGAAAAAAAGCCATTTTTTTCGATTGGTTATATGCAGCCATGGGAATGAGTCCCCCGGGGGAATCCTTCCGGGTCGCCCCGTGCATCTAATGAACAAGGTTCGGAATTTACGTGCGAGGTGAAGATGATGACCCCGTTTCAGGAGATCAAGAAAGTGCCCGCGATGAAGGTCATAGCATGGAGAGGGGACGTCTCCGTGTGGGGGATCGACACTGCGTTCTCCCGGCTGTACGACAAGGCGGTGGAACAGAGGCTCCTGTTCCGTCAGCCAGCGGTCGGGATTCGTCACGATGGCGTCCGGGTCCCCGAGCCGTTCCACGCCGACTACGAGGTCATGTTCCCCCTGACCGCCGACCCCGGAGGGCCAATTCCCGGGGCGGACGTGAAGGAACTCCCCGAGC
>Ga0307379_10006828_pt1 | contig 15606 bp, 10 predicted proteins | sample UN2MG_FD_202237 | JGI IMG/M metagenome (GOLD analysis project Ga0307379, IMG submission 202237) | Soil microbial communities from Risofladan, Vaasa, Finland - UN-2 | ecosystem: Environmental > Terrestrial > Soil > Coastal area > Acid sulfate soil | place: Finland: Risofladan, Vaasa | collected... | reverse complement strand
GAGCCATCGCCGCCGCGCTGCAAACGATTACGGATTCGGATGCGGTCGCCTGGTTTGGGCACTGTGGCTATCGCTACACTCAAGCGTGAACTGCTCTAGGCGTGTGGCATCCGAAAGAAGGCCGAACCCCTGAGCCAGTTCACGCAGTTCCGTTCCTCTTGCCATCGTTGCCTCGCTTTCGCGCTTCGGTTCGTGGTAGCGATCACCATCGCTTTACGCCAAGGCCAGTCGTGAGGATTGTGGCCTTTTCCGTGCTTCTGGCAACAGAAATGCTCATGCTGCTCAGCGATGGATGGCTCGCCTCGGCTCGCCCACTTGCACCCCTCTACGGCAGCGTCATCGGCCGCCGCACCGAACCCATCCTCACCCCACCCCCCAGCCAGGGCCGCATACAGATCGCCTTGCCCCACGCAGTCGCCCCTGGCGACGCATGATCTGCCGCAATACTATCCAGCCTCCCCAGGATGGCTTGCCCGGGAACATCTCGACTTCGATAACACCCTTTCGGAACATAGGTGGTTGAATCCGCGCCGCGCCTCTGTAGAATGTCCTTTCCTGGGCACCGGCCGCCTCTGTGCCGCGTGACCCGACGACTGCAGTGGGGGGCAGCGAGTTATGCCGCGGCACGTATTCATCGAGGACCCAGGCATCAACTCTCCGTTTGAGGAACCCCGCGAGCACTTCCGTTTCGGTGACGACGGAATCACCACCGAAATCGTCGGCGAGCCAAGCAACGAACTGAAACGCGCCCTGCGCGCCGACGGCGAGACTTCCGGCGGCGCGGCCATGATTGGGCACCAGCCGTGCGGTGTTGTCCATTGGGGGACAGAACCATGACCACACTCCCACCGGTCCAAGACAATGGCTTTGAGGAACCGCCCGGTCCGGCGACCATGCCTGTGGCGCCGTCTGCGGGTCTCGCTAGTGCATCCGGTCCGCCACCACCGTTGCGGCCGCGAGGATGGGTCGGCGGCACCGTCCTTGTTGCCGTCCTCGCGCTAGCCGGATTGGGTGCTCATGGCCTCCTCTTGAGCAAGGCCATGAGCCTTGAAGCGGGTAAGGTTGCATGGGAAGCAGGCCTGGAGCACAGGACTGCGGAACGGGAGCGGATTGACGAGGAGATACAGACAGCGCGTGCTTCCCTGGGGAAGATCAAGGTTGAAGCCGAGATGGCCAACCAGGAACTGGGATCGCTTCAGTCGGACATTGCGGCCCTCGAAACCGTCCGCCAGAAGACAACAAAGATGCGAGAGAGTCTGGCTGTCGCGTCTGAGGAGCTGGCCAAGGCGCAGTTGGGCAAAGACCAGGCCGAGAAGGCAACCAGCGCTCTTGAGACGCGGAAGGCTGCTCTGTCTGGAGAGACGGCGCAACTGGCGGACGACAAGAACCGGCTTACAGAGGAGATGGCCAAGACGCGAACCTCCTTGGAGAGCCTGACGAAACAAGTGGAGGGCCTCACCACCGCACGGGCTGAGAAGGCCCGTTTGGACAGTCTGGTTGCCGATGCTCAGACGCAGGTCCGCTCGCTGGAAGGCCAGCGCGACCATCTGACCAAGACGGTTGCGTCTTTGGAACAACAGCGGGCCGAAGTCCGGGCACTGGCTTCGGCCCTGGTCACTTGCAGCAGCGAGAAGGCGGCCTTGGACGTTGCCTTGGCGGACCTCAAAAGGCAGAAAGAGATCTTAGGGAAAGATGTGGCCGATGCGCAGCAGGCGGCCGTGGCGGCCAGGCGTGATAAACAGGTTGCAGACAAAGCCGCCTCAGATGCAGCGGCAGCCCAGTTGGCGGCGGAGAAGACGCGGCGCGCGTCCGAGCAGACAGCAGCGGATGCGGCAGCCCGAACGGTTGATGCCGATAAGACACGCTTAGCGGGGGAGTCCCGTCTGCAGCAGGTTCGCGAGGCTCTTGCTGGGGCGGAAGCCGCTCTGCAGACCAAGCAGGCACTCGTGACCCAGAAGGAGAAGGAACTGCAGGACCTTGAGGCACGAGTTCAGAAGTCCAAGAGCACGTCGGATGCGCCGAAGAGCAAAGAAGCCCCACCCAAGGCCGCGGGGGTGACGGGAGGTGATGAATGAGCGACCTGGCCGTCTGGGGCACCGGACTTGGGGCCGCCGCCGCCGTCGTCGTTGCTGCGGCTGTCATGTACGCGTGGCACGCGTACCTCCGGACGCGTTTGCCACTGGCCGTCTACTGGAAGGAGTTGGACACATGCATCAGTGAGCTTAAGGGCCGCCGCGAGGCTTTGGCCCAGGATCTGAAGCGCCTCCAGGAGGACTTGCAGAAACGGTGGCAGGAGTGGACGAGCCTGGAAGCCGAGATTGGGGAGGCGAAGGCCTGGCTTCAGAAGAACCAGGAGAAGGTTGAGCAGATCCCCGCGATGCGCGCGGAGATTGCAGCCATCGAGGAGAAACTCCGCCAAGGCCGCGCCGCGATGGAACAACTCCAGAGCGACACGCTCCAAGCCAAGGATCAGCGGCTTGAGGAGGAGGAGAAGACCACCAGGGCCCGCCTTGGGATAGAGACCGCTCGGCAGGAAACGACCGAACTTCTGACGCTGAAGAAGCGCCTCGAGGGCTACGTTGAGTCGTTGCAGACGCAGCAGCAGGAGCTCCAGACGCGGGTCGGGAAGCTTGAACTGGACTGCCGCAATGCAGAGGCCCTACTCGAACGCCTGCGCTCCGAGGCGGCGCGCGAGGAGAAACGTCTTGCGGCTGCTCGCGAGGCCGCGCAGCAGACTCAGGCTCAGCAGCACAAAGCCGAACTGGCGCGCGACGAGGCTGCCGGCCGAAAGGACAGCCTGTTGAGGGAGATCGCCCTGAAGGAGCGAGACCTTGGCCGGCTCCATCGCGAGCACGAGGCCTTTGCGAAGCAGGTGCAGCAGTTCGAGCGCAGCATCAGGCCGCCGACAAAAGAGGAGCGACTCGCGGACTACATGGCGCCCTTGCTCATTCTGAACAAGAAGAGCCAGGCGCTTAGTGCGTCTGGGCAGGACGGCGAGAAGCTGCGGCTGAAGGCTTGCACGAAGCACTTCGAGGATAGCAAGTACCACTTTCACCCGCGGATGCTACTGGCGTTCCACACAAGCCTCAAGACAGCCGACATCTCACCGCTTGTTGTGCTGGCGGGCATCTCGGGTACCGGCAAGAGCCAGTTGCCACGCCTGTACGCCGAGGCCATGGGCATGCATCTCCTGAACGTGGCCGTCCAGCCGCGGTGGGACTCGCCGCAGGATTTGTTCGGATTCTACAACTACATGGAGCATCGGTACAAGGCTACGGAACTGGCACGGGCCCTTCGCCAAATGGACCTCCTGCGGGGGCAGACAGAGAACGATGATGCCCGCGTCCGGGGGGGCATGCTGCTGGTCCTGCTCGATGAGATGAATCTGGCCCGCGTCGAGTACTACTTTAGCGAACTTCTCAGTAAGTTGGAGATGCGCCATGTTGCGGGTCCACAGGGCGGCAGCCGCCATCCGGCATCCATAGAGATTGACGTAGGATCGCTGGTTGAGGGCGACGAACCGGAGCATCTTCTTGTCGGCTACAATGTCCTGTTTGCAGGTACCATGAACGAAGACGAGACGACCCAGGCCCTGAGCGACAAGGTGATCGACCGGGCCAATGTTCTGCGTTTTGGCAAACCGGCAGACTTGAAGCGCGACAAGCCTCCTCGCCATCAGCCGCCAGAGCATTACATCCAACACACGGACTGGCAGACGTGGCTCACCGACGACTTGCCGACCGACAGGAAAGAGGATTTCAAGAAGACCTGCGAGAACTTGAATGTGACGTTGGCAAGGATACACAGACCGTTTGGGCAGCGCGTTTATCAGGCCATGTATCGGTACGTCGCCAACTACCCACGGTGGGTCCCGGATTGGTACCAGTGTGCAATGGCTGACCAGTTTGAGCAGAAGATCATCCCGCGGCTTCGAGGCCTCTCGCGGGATACGGATGAGAAGGCGGGCGAGGTCCTAGACGAGATCGGCCAGCTGATTGCTGACCTGCACGACACGGCCCTGACGGGTGCCTTCAATGAGGTCTGTGAACGTCCGGTCTTCCAGTGGATGGGCGTGAACCGTGAGCACGAACACGAGTAGCGCGGCCCGCTTTGCTCTGCTGCCGGAGCCGTGGTCCCTGCTTGGCGATGGTGCCGCCGAAGCAGAGGGAACCGCCAGACCGCTCGCGGCGGGACTTGGGCCGCTCCTTGTGGCTGAAGCGAAGTCTGCCCCGCGGCAGGCGGGGCGAACGGAAGGTCTCGCCGCCCACGGTCCGCCTTTCCTACGCAAGGGCACTCCCGGTGTCTTGCAGGGCTACGACCTTCCTGCCTCCGACCGGCACGTCGATGAAGCGTTGGCCATCTACTCCGCAGGCAAGGGTATCGAGGTCTCCTTAACCGGCCAAGTGCCGCGACCGCACCGCCGGGGTGACAGCGAGACAGAGGGAGAGGCAAGTCGGCCGGGGTTGCTTGAGACGTTCGTCGATTCACTGGTTGGCGTTGTGCTGGAACTGCGGGCCGATGCTGAGGCTCTGGCTGGCCACGGCCCAGGGCGCCCGGTGACAAATGACCCGCTACCCTTAGCCCCGGAGCCGGATGCCTTTGAGCGTGGGACCCGACTTCCACTGGCCCGCTTGCCCTGGCCCATCGCCGCCCGGCGCCTCTTGTCGCAGAGCGATGAGCCGCGGATGGACGTCATCGTGCGGATCGCCTTCGAATTCAAGGATGACCTTGTGCGTTTGGCCGAGTCGCCGCGCAGGATCCTGCGAAGGGAAAGGCGCCGCACCCCGGTCGGTCGCGTCCAACAGGTGGACAGCACTTGCCTCGTCTGGCTGGTCCGCCAGCCCGGCCGAACGGCCGTCGAAAAGGCGGGTCCCACCCAGCAGATTCTGGCGGTTGTCCGAACGGAGGACTACGACACCCTTGAGAACCGCGTCCTGAAGGACTTTCTGCACCGGTGCATCGGCGCAGCGGATCTCTACATCAGGGAACACAAAGGCCGTTTTGAGCAGAGCACTCGGTACAAGGCCGTAGCCATCTTGCGGGACACATGCCGGCGCCTCCTTCGGGACACGCCGCTTGCCCAGGTGCGCTCTCTGCCAGGCTTTCCTCAGCCCAACTACGTCCTGCTCCATGACCGGGCCTACCGTGAGTTGTGGGGATGGTACGTGCGGCTTGTCCGCCGCCAGAAGGAGAACGATGACGCTTGGCGTTGGCAGAGGCGTCTCTGGGCCGACTTCGTGCGCCTGCGGGTGGCCTGCGAACTTATTCACGCTGACGCCGGGAGTACCGACTTCTCTTGCCGCCTTCCCTTTGTCCATGACCTCTGGCTCCGCGAGGAACAGGACGCCGGCTCCTGGCTCCACCCGACGGACTGGCCTGGCCCTATCTGGCTCAAGGCCGACGGCCGCCCCGAGGTGATCGCTCAGGTCGTGCACCCTCATGCAGTCGTTCAGGACGAGACCTACGACGGCTTGCCCGTGGCCACGTGGTTGGGCCAGACCGGCGCAGACGTGGCCGTCATCTTCCGCCCCTCCGGTGACGGCACACAGGGAAGGCGCGTCTGCCTTTTCGTCTGGGCAGTTCACAGTGCAGCCGAGGAACTGGACGATCCCCGTGTCCGAACCCAGACGCAGAGGGCAAGCGAGGCGCTCGCGCGACTTCGCGGACACGGACAGTCTGAAGGCACGGCCTTTCGAGGACTGATCCTGAGAAGCCACCTCTTGGGCGGCGTGCTGGACCTGCCGACCCACAGCCCCGGGCACGACATCGAGGTGACGGGGGCGTGTGTGCCATCCGATCCCCGGGCCTGGCACGGACGCGAGGGCGTCTTCGCGCTGCGGTATGCGCTCTATGATTGTCTGGCGCACGTGACGGACGAGGCTTGACATGACCCACATCTCGCTAGGCATGGACATTTCCGGTTGGTGCTCCGAGGCGGTTGTCGGAGCAACCACGGCAGATGGGGACTTTCAGGTCGTCCAGGCCTGGCATTCGGGCGCGCCGAGCGTCTGTGTCCTCCCTCGTTTTCCGGGCGAGAGGCCGCGGGCAACCTGGCCGGCGATCCGCACGCACTGGGCTCGGGGCAGCGGGTTCCCTCGTTCCACGGCCTTGCGGCCACTCTTGGGCCGTGTGCCGACATGGCTGGCGTGGCTGGGGCTTGGGGTGGATGCTGTCAACCCCCAGTGGCGGCACCGCTATGCTGATGAGAGCGGAGGGGCGGTCCCCTTGAGATCCGTGCTCCGAGCATACGCGGAGGCACTCTTCGCGGTTGAACCCCCCGATCCCGCGCAAGCCGTTCAGCCGGCACCCGCCCTCCACGTCATCGCCATGCCGGAGCACTTCCAGGAGCGAGCCCAGGAGAACCTGCTTGCCGGCCTGCCCCGTGACCGGGGCGACGTGCGGCTCCTCTGGCATTCCGTGGCCGTGTGTCTCGCGTGGATCGACACGCTCAGCCCGTCGCGCCGTGCCCGCTATGCAGGCAAGAGGGTAGCCGTGGTGGACGTGGGCTTGGCGGAAGTGTCCGCCACCGTCGTGGAACTGCGCAAGCGGTCAGAGGGCGGCCAGACATTCCTTGTGCCGAAGCGAGACCTTCCAGAGAGCGGCAGTTCTTGCCGGTGGCCCATCGTTCCCTTCGACTTGTGCTTGGCGGCCGAACTGCTTGAAACGTTGGGCGAGCCGTGGGCTTTGCGCGAACTCTGGCAGGTCGCTTGCGGTGGTGCTACCGGTGCTTTGGTCCAGGCTGTGCCCGAGGATGCGCGGGAAGCGGCGACCCTCGTCGAGACGGTCGCAGGTTGGCGGCGGCTTGACTTGTCGCCGGGCCGCTTGGGGCAGGCTGTAGCGGCTGCGGCATCGCGCCCGAAGATCAACGGTCTGGACGAACTCTGGCTGGAAGTCCGTGGCGTCCTGCCCGACCTGAATCTTGATCACGATGGCGCGCGGCAGCCCTTGGCGCGAACCTTGGAGCACGATGTCGCAGATTGGCTGTGCGGCCGAGATGAACCGCCCGATAAGATACTTCTGACGGGGCCGGTGATGCGGTTGGCGGTCGCGCCGGAGGAAACGCTGGGAGACCGGTTGGTGCGCGGTCTCCGCGTTCCTGCCGGATGCAAGGTTCTGGTGGCCGGCCGAGACCTACCGCCTGCGGTGAGCGCGGTCCACGGCTGCGCGATCTACGGCGGCCGCGAACTGGCCGGCCTTCCCACATACCTCGACACGCTGCCGCGTTTCTGCATCGTGGGCAAAGACCGGCTTCGCTGGAAGGATGTGCACTATGACCTTGTGCCGCACTCCGAATGGGAAGGCGGCAAGGAATACCGATCCGACGAAAGGGAACTGGAGCGGCTGCGACACGCCGCCAAGATTCCGAGTGGCCGCCGCCGAGTGCGCTTCCGACTTCTGCGCCAGGACCAGGAGAAGCAACTTGAGCAGGGCTTCGAACAGGCGCCCCCGCGGGACTGCCTGCTTTCGTTCGATGTGCGTCTGCGCCCTGCCCAAGGCTTTGCCCGCGTGCGAATTCTCCCCGAGCAGACCGACCTCTTCGGCGGCAGAGAGGTAGTGCTCGACTGGGAGAAGATGAAGGAGGCCAAACCCCCGCCTGAAGGCCCGCCGGACTTCCCGACCTGTGCCCCCTTGGAGCCAAACCCGTGGCGGATCCGGAACTACGCGGCCCCGGTTCTTGAGGAGTACGTTAGCGCGGTTTCTGCGGAGCGGTGGGCGCGGGCGGAGCAACGCCTGGACGCGGTGGGTAGGCAGTTGCAGAGCGGCGGGGCGTATGGGTCCGCCCCCACGGGCTCTGAGATCCAGCGCTTGGTCAGGGCTCTTTCCCGACACCGCCAACGCTGCGTGAATCTCAAAGTCTATGACAACTACCGGGGCGGCAGGGCGGCTCAACGGAAGGTTGCACTCGAGCAACTCAAGAACCTGATGCGTGCGGCTTCGGGACTCTTTACGAAAACGCCCTCATGGGCCCGCGCATTCCTGGAGCGAGAGTTCCAGCATGTCTTGAGAAAGGCTCGGGATGAGGTCGGCTTCGACGAGGATCACATGGACCCCAACCCCAAGCCTGTTTTCCTCCATGCTGCCGGACGGTGTTTCTCGGATCCAGGGCAGATTGCCCTGTTTGTCGAATGCTTCGATCCTCACTTTCGGCGGCGCATGGAGAACTGGCAGGCGAAGAAGGCCCGCCCGGGGATGAACAACTGGTGCAAGGCTTTTCAGATCATCCTGCGCCTCCATGACGAGGCGGTGCTGCACTTCGAGCGTGAGCAGGCCGACTCACTTGCGCGTAGTCTATGTCTGCTGCTAGAGGCCGAACAGCCCACGGATCGCCGACGCTTGCGAGCCCCTTACAAACACGCGGTCTTCTGCGTCTACTTCCTGCTCAGGTTCCGGGCCCGTCCAGACGGGGCGGACTTCCTGGGCAACTGGGGTCGCAAAGGCACGGTGGCCTGCGGGATACACGACAACCTTTGGCGGCATCGGGACGTTGGGGCATGTCGGCAGGCGACCCTCTTGCCGGATGGTCGCGGCGAGACCATTCAGGCGGCCCTGCTTCGCTTCTTGGAGAGCAAGGCTACCGCCCAGGATATCGTTATCATGAAAGAGGCCCATGATGCCGCTCTGGGCGAGGCGGACGACGAAGACGGGGAGAACGATGGAGACGGTGCTGGCTGAGCGGAAGGCTGTTTGATGATTGCCGACTACGATTACCTTTGGCTCTGGGAGAACGCAGATGCTGCGGAGTCCGTCGGAGCGCTCCGGGAGCGCGCCGAGCGCCTGTGGGGAGCCGAGGGCCGGTCCGGCCTCATGAGTGCCCTGAACGTGCTCCTCTCGGCCAGACTGATCCGACGGGAAGGCGACCACTGGCGCCTTACGCAGAAGGGTATCCAGAAACGAAAGCAGGTGCCTCAACCAGTCGGCCGCCCTGAAGCCGAGGTCCGCTCGCGACACACCGAGCATGACCCGTCCCGCAGTGGGCCCCAAGCAAACCAGGGAGCGGTTCCCCGCACCGCCGGTCAGTCCACGGGCCCGACTGCGCCGAGCACCGTCTCGTTCGGTTCTCCCACAGACCCAGACGCGGTTGTTGTCGGCGTCACGCGTGCGACTCGCCCCTCGTCGGAGGCTGCCGACGCCTCCCCCCGCACGGTCCCTGCGTCGGAGTGTGCGGACCTGAGGCGTCTCATAGCCTACTACACCGACTGTGTGCGCTATGACGAGCGCCCTTCCATCGCCCTCTATGGCGACGGCTACAACCGCACGTTTCTGCCGCTCATCATGTGCGGCGACTGGTCGGCTAGCGCCGCAAACCAAGCGGTGCAAATCACGGTGCCACTGCGGCCTGACCAAAGCGAGTTCGTCCGTGCCCTTGCCCGCGCCCAGGGCGAAGACCTGTTTGTCGGGTACCCGCTCTTCATCCATCCGCCGAGGAATGCGGACGACAGCGGCCTCGTTGTACCCATCTTCTGCATTCCTGCCGTCGCCGAGCAGGACGAGATGCGGCTCCGTGTGACCCTCGACTTTGACGAGGGGGACGTCAACGGCGACTGGCTCCAGCGGCAGTTTCGAACAGGTGAGGAACGCCGGGCGTTTCTCCGAGCCTGCGGCCTGATCGATCCGGATGAGGACTCCGCTGATGAGCCTGCGGTGGATTTCCTTCGCCTGCCTGCGGCTGTGAGTGCGGTGAACGCGTTCTGCGGCACCGCCCTCGTGGACGCGGCGCTCACGCCGAACCGGACGCGCCCAATCGCTGACTTCACGAACGTGGACCGAGGGGTCCACAACGCCGCCGTGCTCTTCCTGGGCCGCCGCCTCGTGTATAACGCAGGGCTGGTGAGGGAACTAAGGCGCATCCTGGCGTCCGCCAGCGACGAGGACCTGAAGAGGACGGCCCTGTGGCACGTCTTCGGCCCTGGCGAGGAGCCTTCGACGCCGCCGGCCGCACTTCCCGAAGGCCTGTCACCTTCCGCGCCAGAGCCTATCCCGTTCTTGCCCTTCAACTATGAGCAGGAGGAGGCCATCCGGCGGTCACTGTCCGCCGACCTGGCTGTCGTTACGGGCCCTCCCGGCACGGGCAAGTCTCAGGTGGCTGCCAATCTCCTGACCAACCTCGCAGCCGCCGACCAAGCCGCCATCTTCGCCAGCCGCAACCACAAAGCTCTGGACGCCGTGGTGCCGCGGGTCAACGAGATCCTCCCTGGGCAAAGTATCCTCCACCGGACTAAGAGTCCTGACGGCACCACATTCACGTGGCGAGATGCTGTGAACCACATCCTCTCGTCGCCTGGCGACTCAAGTGCAGCGAACGAGCATGCTTCCCTGGCCGCCGAAACAGCGGAGCTTTTGGCCAGACGTCGCCGTGCGCTGGATGAGGCCGAGGTCTGGACCGTGCTGGAGCAGGAACTGGGCGAAGCCCAGCGGTCCTGGGATGATCAGATGGAAAACCTCCCCGAGGCTGTCGTCGAAGGCGTGCGGAGCGGCAGAGACCTGCCCGCGGAGTCCGTACTGGTGCCCGTGGAGAAGGCCCTCGCGAAGTTCCCCACCGGTGACGGTTCCGCGTGGGGTCTGCGACTGCGCCGCCTGCTGTGGCGCCTGTGGCACGGAAGACGACTCTGGAGGCACCTGGGCCAAATCGGCCCCGTAGCCAAGACCTTGGGCCTCGCGTGGCCCGAGCGGGTTTGTGAGCCGCAGTCTGTCGGCGCACTGACCGCAGCCGTGAAGACACTTCGCCAGTATGCCGGGCTTCACCTGTTGTACCAGCGCACCGACCGGCTTCAGGTCCAAGCCAGAGCGCTGCGGCCTCTCGAAGAGATTCGGGGCGGTGTGGAGGCGATCTTGCGCCGTGTCCGCGAAAAGGCCCCCCGCCTCCTCGAGACCGCACTTCGGAAGCGCTTCGGGCGGCTCTCTTCCCAGGAACGCCAGCGTTTGCTTCAGGTGCGCAACGCACTTTCCCTGATGCAGGCCGGAGGCTCAGGCGAGGGAATGCGGATTCGCTGGCAGCGGTTCTTCGAAGATCAGTTCGGCCTGCTGATGCACTGTTTCCCCTTGTGGGCGATACCCAGCCTCTCGGCACGTCACGGGCTGCCGCTTACGCCGGCCCTTGTGGACACCGTTGTCTTGGATGAGGCCAGCCAGTGCGACATCGCCTCCGCCATCCCTCTTCTCTACCGGGCCAGGCGAGCCATTGTCATCGGCGACCCGAACCAGTTGCGGCCGGTTCACAGTATGCGCGGGGCCCGCAATGAGCACCTGATGCGAAAGCACGGCGTGCTGACACCGCGGCTGGCCCACTGCGACTTCCTGCAAAGCAGCCTGTACGACGTGGCCGCAGCGGCTCCGGCCGCAGGGGACCCCATCCTTCTTCGCGACCACTTCCGCTGCCATCCGGAGATCGCGGCTTACTGCAACCGGCTTGTGTATGACGGCCAACTCCGCGTGCTCACGGACACATCGCGCCTCCGAGTACCCCGAGGGCGAAAGCCGGGCATCCTTTGGACCGAGGTCGCAGGCACCGCGGAACCCGGAGGTCCGAGCGGCGCCATCTGCCGCGAGGAGATTGAGGCCATCGGCCAGGAACTCAGGCGACTACTCGTCGATGACCAGTTTGAGGGCAGCATCGGTGTGGTTACGCCCTTCCGAGAACAGGCGAAACGGATCAACGACTGGGCCGCGGCGAATCTGCCTGCTGATGCTGTAAGGCGCGCCGAGCTTGTGGCCGCGACGGCGGACGGGTTCCAGGGCGACCAGCGGGACGTCATCCTGTGCAGTCCCGTCTATCAACCCGGGGTGCCACGAGGATCGGAGTGGTACATCACCTCGCGCGAAACCCGCAACCTGTGGAACGTGGCCATCAGCCGGGCGAGGGCCCTTCTGCATGTGATAGGCAACCGGCAGATGTGCCTCCAGAGCGAAGCGAAGCACCTGCGGCTCCTGGCCACGCCCCCATCGCCATCGTGCGAGCCTGAGCCCGGCAAGCCCGTGTTTGAGTCCGTATGGGAACGCCGCCTGTACGAGGCCTGCGTCGATGCTGGCCTCATGCCGCTCACGCAGTATCCCTTGGCCGGGTGCCGTCTGGACCTGGCTTTCCCCGAGGCGCGCCTCGATGTGGAAGTGGACGGCGAGCGATACCATCGAGACGCCTCCGGCCGGCGCAAGGCCGAAGACCTCTGGCGTGATCTCACTGTCCGTGCCGCCGGCTGGATGCCACTGCGCTTCTGGGTGTACGAGTTGCGCGAGGATATGACGGGATGCGTTCGCCGCATTCAGTCTCATCTGGCCGCGGTGGTCCGTGACGGGGCTTCTGGTCGGGGAACTCAACCATGACGTCTTCGTTCGCCCAAGTAGAGTCAAACCCCTCACAACACTACGGCCCGCAACAGGAGAGACAGAGTGACTTTGGCGCGGCGGGGCGGGGATATGGCGGACGGTTGATGTCTATGGTCCCGCGGGAGAACCCGATGGGCAAGATGGAACAGGCACTGAAGTCCGAGATCACGCGGCTCGCCAAAAAGCAGGTGCGGGCGACTTACCTGCCGCTTGCACGAGACGTCCGCCGGCTGAAGCGGACCGTGTCGGCGCTGCGAAAGACGGTAGCGACCCTCACGCGGCTCGGAACCGAGTTGCAGACTCAGCGGACGGCGGACCGGGCAAATCTGGCGGCTGGGCCGGAGGAGGTGAAGGCGGCGCGGCTCTCGCCGGGCCTCATCAAGAAACTCCGCGCGCGGCTCGGCATCACCCAAGGCGAACTGGCCGCGCTCGTTGGCGTGTCGACCAGTGCGGTTGGGTTCTGGGAGTACGGGAAGGCCAAGCCCGAAGGCCACAACCGAGAGGCCCTGGTGGCGCTGCGGAAACTCGGTAAGCGGGAGGTGGCAGGAATCCTTGCCACGAAAGCCGCAGAATCGCCACAGAAAGCCAAGAGCAACTGGCCAAGTAGCGCTGTAGTATCAGGCCACTCCGTGGAAAGGGCATCTCATGAGCGTGGACTCGACACAATGCCGTAAGCAGATTGACGAGCTTATGAGCCTGCCACAACAAATGTGGCTGCTCGGGGCGGGGGTGAGTAAAGAGTCGGGCATGCCCCTGATGCATCCGCTCACCGACCGCGTCGAGGCAATGCTGGAAGGTGACGAGCAAACCGACTTCCGGTCCATCCGCGCCGAGCTTCCGAAGGCCGCTCATGTGGAGCATGTGTTGAGCCACATCGGGGACCTTATTGCCATCGCGTCCAGGTCCGAAGCCAAGAAGGTCACGATTGGCAAGGTCAAACGCGAGCTGACGGACCTCCGTGATCTGCATGCCCGAATCCAACAGCATATCCGGGACACCATGCGATGGGGTTACTCGCCGGCAAACGAGGGCAAAGCGCCAAAGATCGGGAGCCAGGCAAAGCCTATCGTTACCGTAGATGCCCACTGTCGTTTCGTGAAGGCTGTGTTCAATGTCCGTCGGGCAGGTCTTGAACATCGACCTCCGGTCGCTTTCTTCACTACGAACTACGACACGCTTCTGGAGGACGCCATCGCCCTCTGTCGGGTTCCCGCGGCTGATGGCTTCGTGGGTGGAGCCATGGCCTTCTGGGACCCGGATCGAAGGGAACACGGGTTCGACACTCCCTTCTCCCTTGACGGCGGATTCCAGGCCAGGATCTACAAGCTCCATGGCTCCATCGACTGGTTCGTCAGCGAGGAGGACATTGTCGTCCGCCGGCGCGAGGGGGCCGGCTATCCGCCCGACGAGCCCGGCCGCTTGCTGATGGTTCCGCAGGCCACCAAGTATCAGGTCACGCAGAGGGACCCATTTGCACGTCTCTTTGCTGCTTTTCGTCGCGCCATTTCCGACCCGAATCCGGGGCTCTTGGCAATCTGCGGCTACATCTTCGGAGATGACCATGTAAACGAAGAAATCGAACGACCGATGAAGTATCGTTCGAGTAAACTCACGGTCTTGGCCTTCGTCAGGCAGTCCGACGATGCAGGCAACGAGCACGCGTTACCGGCAGCGCTGAGCAGGTGGCTGCAAGAAGCACCATGGAGGGAGCGCCTCCTCGTGGTGGGGAGCCACGGCGTGTACCATGGAAGTCTGGAGAACCGCTATCCGCCAGCGGCGAACTCCCTGCATACGTGGTGGTCGTTCGAAGGGCTGACTAAGCTGCTAGAGCAAGGACCGGAGGCCGCAACATGAGCGCATTCGCAATTGTCCCAGAGCTTCGAATCGGATCGATAGTCGAGGTCGCAGGCACGGCCATCCGCGTCGATCTAGACGGGGACATAGCAGAACTGACGCGAGTTTATGGAGGCCACGTCTATCCCATCGGGCAGATCGCCAGCGTGATCAAGATCCACTACGGCCGCCGTGTCCTTGTTGCCTATGTGCGCCTCCTGAGAATGCGCTCCGAACTGGCAAGGGCGGAAGGCCTGCCTATGCCGCCCCCCTCGGAGGATTCGCGTCTCATCGAGGCAGATCTATTCGGAGAGGCGATATGGCACGAAAGCACGGGCAAACTCGACTTCCATCGCGGCGTAAGACACTACCCTCTGCCTGGGCAGGCAGTCCATCTCACGACGCAGGAGGAATTGCGGAAGATCTTTGAGGGGGCGGAAGCCAGGGCGCTGGAGGATTTGAACCCGATGGTGCCCATCGGTTCTTACGTGGGTGCAGAGGGCACGACATGTTTCGCCAATCTCGACAGGCTTTTCGGCATGCACTGTGCTGTCATGGGTTCCACCGGTGCCGGGAAGTCTGGAACCGTTGCCGCCATAGTCCACGCTGTTCTTCGGCATACGCCAAAGGACTCAGTAACCCTCAGGCCCAGGATCCTGGTCATAGACCCCCACGGGGAGTACGCAAGAGCCTTTGGTAGCCGGGGTGTTGTTTACCGAGCTTACAACATACTGGCAGCAGACCCTGATGCGCCGAGGAAGGAGCTGCGACTGCCTTACTGGCTGATGACTGGCGAGGAATTCCGGGATCTGGTCATCGGGAAGACGGAATGGGAAGCGAGTTCAGAGAACAACATTGTCTACAAGGCGCTGACCCATGCGAGACTCGTCGCGCGCGGCTGGGCCAAATCTGCCGAGGAATGGAACGGGAAGCCATCCGGATCAACCAACGATCCGGCGGAACCGCGCCCGACTGACGAGGCGTTCCGCCCGCAGATCGCTGAATACGACCGGGATACACCCGATGCTTTCTCGCTGGACGAGTTTGCGAGGCACATCCGGGATGAGCAGGGCGTTCGTGTGAAGTCCGGCAAGTGGGAAACCATGGCCACCAGCGACTTCAAAGCCTATGCTTCTGTATTGGATAAGCTTGCCGTGCTTCGAACCGACCCCCGTCTGGTCTTCATGATGTCCGAGTACAAGAAAGGTGACCCTGATCTGCCCGAGATTCTGCAGCAGTTTATCGGCAATGCCGCTGACCCCACGGCGATGGCTGATGTCAGGGTGATTGATATCTCGGGTTTGCCGAATGAGGTCGCTGGTCCACTAATACTACAACGCTACAAAGGCTCAAGATGGTTCATGCTGCCGGCCGATGGGACTGCCGGGGAATGGGCCCCGGGAGGCCATCGCCATGGATGCCGAGACGATTCTGAGGATCAGGCCAGCCTTG